>WFLX010226742.1_pt1 | contig 19157 bp, 11 predicted proteins | sample 4967041 | NCBI WGS metagenome assembly WFLX01 (sample SAMN12857096, study PRJNA449069) | gut metagenome | isolation source: stool from male and female vole | host: Microtus ochrogaster | place: USA:Florida | collected 2017
AAAGAAAATCCTCTCTCGGCTCTATCTAGCTGCGGAGAAGACACTCCAAAATCCATCAATATCATATCAAAAGCGTTTCCACACTCAATTTCCTGTAACACCGCGCTATAAAAATCCTCATGCAACAAAGTCAGTTCTTTTCCTCTGAACTTTTCTTCTAGAACTTTGATTGCATTAGCATCCCGGTCTACCAAGACCGAGCCTTTATAATTCCGTGTTACATCCAAAATCTCACTAGCATGCCCCGCATAACCCGCCGTCAAGTCCATATACGACTCGCCCAGCTTTGGTTGCGGTAGGGGTCAGTATGGGGTGCGGGAAGCGCTCGTTCTCGCGCATCCCCTCGGGGAGGGGCACGCCGCAGATCTCGCGCGCGCCGGCAGCATATTCTCTCCAGGCTGATCCGGCGAGGTAACCGCGCACAATCATCTCAATCTTAAGGGGCTGGCATTTCAGGCCCACAGTGGCCATAGCGTCGGGCACGGCGACCTTCCAGTTGGGCACTATGTCTGACGTAGCGTCCAGGAAATACTCGGCGATCTGGTTGAGCACCTGTCCCTTGTAGGGGATGCCCTTGGGGAGCACCACATCAAAGGCTGAGATGCGGTCTGTGGCCACCATCACCATCAGGCGCCCGTCGATGTCATATACATCGCGCACCTTGCCGTGGTAAACTGACTTCTGTCCCTTGAAATCGAAATCTGTACGTGTGAGTGTAGCTGCCATTTTTTCTGAAATTCTGCTGTTGTGAAATTTTTTGCAAAATTACCTAAATTGCGGTGAACGGCCAAATTTTCAAGTCTTTTAGTATGAAATATCGGGTTAAATCGCTAAATTTGCGATATGATGAGGATTATAGCGACTGCCGACTGGCATCTCGGCAATATGTTTCACGGCAACGACCGTCTCGCGGAGCAGAGCCATTTTCTGGACTGGCTTTTAGACACGCTCGCGGCTCACCGTCCTGACGCGCTTGTGGTGGCCGGCGACGTGTTTGACAACGGCAACCCTTCGGCCGCCGCCCAGACGCTCTATTATGAATTTCTCAACCGCGCCACTACCTTGCTGCCCGACATGCACATAATCATCACTGCCGGCAATCATGACTCGCCCAACCGCCTTGAGGCCCCGCGCCCGATCATGGAGCGCCACCGAGTGCATATCCGCGGCAAGGTGAAGCGTCAATGGATGGGCGCCGACGGCGAGACTCCGGCGCGGTGGCTCAATGATTTCGATGACCTTATCATCCCTGTCGGTGAGGACGTGAAAGGTGTGATTCTCGCCGTCCCTTACCTGCGCAGCGACATCGCCGCCGGAGACTCTTACAGCGAGGCCGTGAGAACCTTCATGAAAGATCTGACCGACCGTGCCCGCGAGCTCTATCCCGGGGTGCCGGCAGTCATGGCGGCCCATCTCTACGCCACCGGCTCCGTAATCGCCCCGCGCTCGAGCGAGCGCATCGTAATAGGGGGCCAGGAACAGGTGAGTCTCGGCGACTGGCCCGGCCACCCCGACTATCTTATCAGCGGCCACATCCACAAGCGCCAGAGACTGGGCCTGACAGACTGGGCGCGTTATCCCGGGAGCGTGCTGCCAATGTCGTTTGCCGAAAAGGATTACCGCCACGGCGTTGACCTGGTCACGGTCAGCGGAGTGGGCTCGGTGAGCGTGGAGCAGATAGAATACTCTCCTCAGCGCCGCCTCATCGTGATACCCGATGAGGGGCCGGAAACACGCCATACATCCGCGCAGCTTTCGAAAATCATCAATGCCCTCCTGCCCGAGAGGAAAGGGGAGATGCCGGGCGAGGAGGCCCCGTATGTCATGCTCTATATCTGCCAGTCAAAAATCAATGCCGACAAGAAGCGTGAGCTGGAGGAGCTGATAGCCTCGCGCGAAGCAGTATTGTGCGGCACGCAGGCTGTGAGCGAGACAGCCGTGGCCACTCTCAGCGAAGGGGAGAGCCTGAGGTCGATTGAGGACATATTGGAGCGCAAGCCGATGGATACCTTGGAGGAGGCCTTCCGAATGCGCCATGACCGCGACCTCTCCGACCGCCAGCGCGAAATGCTTGCCGACCTTCTGCACACACTCGATTCCTGAGACCACGTCTTATACACATTTTTATGAAATTGGGACCTTACCCAATCAATCCTGAGCCATCATGAAATTCATTCGACTTGAAATACTAAACCTTGCCTCCCTCGACAATCCGGACGGGGAGAGAGTGGACTTTGAAAAAGGGGCCTTGGGCGATGCCACCATCTTCAGCATCGTCGGCCCGACGGGCAGCGGCAAGTCCACTATCCTTGATGCCATCTGCCTGGCCCTCTACAACCGCGCTCCGCGCTATCCCCGCAAGAAGGGAGAGCGCAACAGCGGCATAGAAATATACGGACGTCCCGAAGCGGGGGAGTCCAACCGCCTCGCCCCGACTGACTGCCGCAACATCCTCACGCGCGGACGCAGGAAGGGATACAGCAAACTGACCTTCCTGGCCAACAACGGAATGCTCTACCGCGCCGAATGGCATGTGAAGTTCAATTACCGCAACTATGAGAAGACTGTCACGACCCTTTACATCATAGCCCCTGACGGTTCGGAGACTGAGGGTGACTGGGAGTCGCTCCCCGGGATTATCGGCCTGGACTATGACCAGTTCCTGCGCACGGTGCTCATTGCGCAGGGGTCATTCGCAGGATTTCTCAACGCGCGCGAGGAGGAGCGCGCCGAACTTCTCGAGAAGCTCATCGGGGCCGAGGATAAATACACAGGAATCGCCGAGGGGATACGCCGCCGCAAATCCGAGGCCAACGAACTGCTGCGAGGCATCCGCGCCGAACATTCAGCCTATGCCCGGTTTGACCTCTCCGAGGAGCAGCTTCAGGTGCTGCGCGAGGAGATAGCGCGCCTCGAGAAGGAGGAGCGGGGCGTGCGCGAAGAGCAGCAGAAGGTGCGCGAGTCCCTGGCGTGGTATAAGACACTTGTCTCGCTGCGTGAGAAATTGGAGAAGTCCGGGAGCGCCTTGGCCGCTGCGTCAGAGGCCCGGGAACTCATGAAGCCCGAAGCCGACAGGCTGGCTCTGCATGACCGCGCTGCAGAGGGGCTCAGGCTCTACACCGAGTGTGGCGCAATGCNCNGGCGAGCCNCAGACCNGGNGAAGGNAATTGNAGCTGCGCAGGNGGCGCNCGCGGCCGAGGNCGAGAAAGAGNAAGAGGGCACTGAGACCCTTNAGAATCTGCGCGGTAAATATGACGTGGCGGAGGCTTATTCCAAGGTTATGGCCCCTCGCATCTTGCGTGCCCGCGAGCTCCGGAAGGAGGCCGATACCCTGGCCGGACAGCTGGCTGACCGGAAGAAGGAGGCGCAGAGCGCGGAGGCGAGCCTGGCGAAAGGGCGCGAGGACCAGAAGAAAAATGCTGAGGCAGCGCGGGCATTGGCAGCTCGCCGCGACCTCCTCGGAAAGCAGGCCGAAGAGGCGCGCCGTGAGAGCGCGGAGGCTCTTCGCAAGGCCGAGGCGAAAGTCACCGAGGCCTCAGCTTCCCTTGAAAGCCTGCGCGAGAGCCTGTCCAAACTGGATGAGGATGCCGTCAGCGCCGAAAAGAGGCGGCTTGATGAGCGTGTCTCGCTCCTTACCGAACGGCTCCACATACTCAGCAGCCTCGAAGAGGCACAGACGCGTCTGTGCCGCAACCGCAAGGAGCATGACACACTGACCCGGCGAAACGCCGAAATTGCCAAGGAAGTGCAGGCCCTCCCGGTGGAGGCCCTCGAAAAGGAGTTGAACGTGCTTCGTGACACGCGCCTGCTCATCACCGGCAGTGACTGGGAGCACCAGAGGCATCTGCTCGAGGAGGGTAGCCCGTGCCCCCTGTGCGGCGCCGAGCATCACCCCTTTGCAGATGAGGAGAGGCTGCGTCCGCATGTGGCGGAACTGGACTCACTCGTGGAGGGTAAGGAAGAGGATTTGAAACGCTTCTCCGGCCTGCGCGACACCCTGCGCGAGGAGAGCCATCGCAACAGCGGTATCCTGCACCATCTCGCCAAATCAATCACTGACGACGAGGCCTTGACAGAACAACTTTCCTTCAAGGCCCGCGAGCAGAAGCCCCGTGATGGCGAGGGGCTTCCGGATAACGCCGATAACTGCCGGGAAGCCCTGGAGGCAGCCATGCAGAGCGCGGCCAATGCTGCCCGGCGCGCAGATGAGTGCAAAGACCTGCGCAAGAAGGCTGACTCGGCTCTCAAGAAGCTGGAAAAACTGCGTGTGCAGGCGGATGCTATCCGGGAGAAGGGGCGCGCGGCTTTAGCTAAGATAGAGGAGGAGGCCGGTGAGTGCGTCCGCCTGGAGGCGGCGGAGCAGGGGAAGACCGAGGGCCTGGAGGCGCGTGTGCGTGAACTGGCCGCAGAGGTGGAAAGCGTGGCCGGGAAAGTGAAACATCTGGAATCGGAAATATCGCTGCGGGAAAAGGCGGTAGCCGAGAAGACGGGAGGAGAAACTCCCGATGCACTGGAGAAGAGCATCCGCGATATGGTCGCGGCTTGTCTCGAAGCCCTCAAAGCCGGTGAGGAGGCGCTCTCCGGCATACGGGGCAGAATCAAGGAACTCACAGGGCGCACGGACACTCTCAGCGGCCAGCGCACCCGGTCATTGGCTGAGGCGCAAAGGCTGGACAGCGCACTTGAGGACTGGCTGCTAAACTACAATTTCTCCAACTCTTCGCGCCTGGACAGGGAGACGCTCNANGCCCTGGCAACCTCCGGGGAAGACCGGGAGGCACTGCGCCTCAGGCTCAAGGAGGCCGAAGACCGGGTGACTGTCTCGCGCACTCTCCTTGATGAGAGCTGCGCGGGCTTAGCTGCCCACGAGGAGCTGCGCCCCGAAAAAAGCGAGGAGGAGCTCACGGAGCGCGCCGCCGAACTGGAAGCTTACAGCACCGGGCCCCTTGACGAGGCCCGGGCCAGGATGCGCAATTATGCCGAGGCCCGGGAGAAGATGGGGGAGATGTATGCCAAGATGAAGGAGGCCGAGGAGGCCGCAGCCGACTGGAACGCCATCTCAGAGGCTATCGGGGGTGACGGCAAGACGCTGCGCAAGATAGCCCAGTGCTATACACTNAGCTTCCTCATNGAGCACGCCAACCGCGAGATACGCCGCTTCAACACCCGCTATGAACTGAGGCAGGTGCGCAACTCCTTAGGCATCCGGGTGATTGACCATGAGCGGGGCGAAGACGTGCGCGACACCACGTCGCTCTCCGGGGGCGAGACCTTCATAGTCAGTCTCGGCCTGGCGTTGGGGCTGTCATCGCTGTCATCGCGCAACGTCTCGTTTGACAACCTGTTCATCGACGAGGGGTTCGGATCGCTCGACCCCGATACCCTATCCACCGTGATTGACTCATTGGCAATGCTGCAGTCGGCCCAAGGGAAGAAAGTCGGCGTGATAAGCCACACCGACACGATGAGCGAGCGCATACCCACGCAGATACGCATCATCCGCAACGGGCGAAGCGGCTCCTCGCGTCTCGAAATCTACCCTTGACCGTGTCCCCGTCTCACAAACTTTTAAGAGCCGGGGTCTTAGCGCNCCNTCTTGCGGAGTCCGGNGNNAAGCTCCTCNGTCCCTTTGATTTGNGCNACTGCCTTTGAGGCGGCGCTNTCAAGGACATCGAGGTCTCTGATGAGNGCTACTGNCANTTCAGTGAGCTTGTCCTTGAGGGCTGAGGAAGCAAGGCCGGCAAGTTCGGATGCCATCTGGTCGGCCCCGGCTTGCACCGCATCTGGAATCGCTTTCTTGATAGCATCGAGCACCGGGGCATGGGTCTGCGTGTTTTTTTGGCTGTAGGCCACAATGCCGGAAGCCTGGGCGAGCTGCTCCTTGGCCAAGGAACGAAATATCAGCACACCGGCTCTGAGTTTGTTTTGCAGATACTCCGTGATTCCTGTTTCCGCACTGCTGACCTTGCCGGTGAGCTGAAGCTGCGCATCGGGCATCATGCGCCCCAGCTTCTCTATACGCGCGGCCATTCCGGCGAAATCGTCAATCATCTGATTGGCAAGTGCGGCGGACTTGGCCATATTGGGCTGGAGCACCATCTTCTGCAGGTCAGCGTCGAGCTCCTTTTCGCGCGTGGCAAACAAATCGGAGGCCTCGCGGCCGAACACCTTCGCCCCTCCGGCGAGGGTCAGCATGAGGGGCGAGCNGTGNTTAAGNTTGTAGCTNCGCATCCATTCATAAGCGGNTGCCTGCACCTTCTTTCCATACGCCNCNCAATTGTCAGNAGNNCCTTTGANACANTAATCATTACGTGTTTTTTCAGCCTTCTCCTTGATGACGGCCAGTTGCGAGCGGAGTGAATCGAGCTCTTTCTTGAAGGGCCCCTCATAGTAGCCGCGGATTTGCGCCAGGTTGGACATGGTGACCGTATCTACCGAGAAGGGAGCCTGCTGAGCGGCCTTATTTTCAGTTGCAGTTTTCTGAGAGGGGGCGCCCCCGGGCGCCTGTTTTTTGGGCGCATTGCCGGGCTGAGGCGCTGCGCTCTTCCCGGGGTAGCCTGCGGAGTGTGCTCCGGCAGGTTTGGCAGATGCAGCCTGTTTTCCCTTTGGCATATCCGAGAGGGCCTTTTTCACGGCCATGAGTCCCGAATATTTCAGATTGTCGAGGTTATTAGACCTTATGGCATCCAGGGCGAGGTGCGGATCGAAGCAGAGCAGCTCGGTGCCGGGCAGGGGATTGTCGCTGATTTCGCCGGGTTCCTGCGGACGGGCAGCAGCCTTCTTGTCACGCGGGGGGAGAGTGCCGGTCAGGAGCGTCAGGTCCGGCACGAGGCCGATACGCTCTAAAGTCCGCAGATATTCCCTGTCGAGGGAATTGAAGGGGGTAGCGAGATGGGTGAGGAACACGGTCAAGGCCATCTCCTTCGCCTCCTGCGCGGAGGGGATCGCCATTCTCATGTAGCCTGCCGAATATCTCACCTCGCAGTCGCGCGGCAGCGCGGGGAGGGGCATAGTGATTTCAAGCAGCGCGTAGGGATGGGCGTATGACCAGGCCAGTTCCGATTCCATGGGGGTGAAAAACCGGTCGAGAGTATCGAAAGAGGTCTTGAAGGGGGCAGGCGCGGAGTTTCCCGCGCGTTCCAGATGATTCTTCATATCCTCGGGCAGCAGCATGACCAGCTCCTTCTCCAGGTTGCGGCGGAAATGAATCACACATTCCCGAGCCCGACCCGGACGTAGGATAATCTCGTCCGGGAGGCCGTAGAGGGGGAATATGCGCTCGCCGGCCAAGGCGTTGAGAGTGGCNGNGCCGATGCNGATNAGGTCGGCCCCGGTTAGAAATATGNGTTTGGGACTCATTTCTCAAGCACTTGGTACACNCGGTCGTGAAACTGGTTAAGNTGGTCAAGATACTCCTTGAGGGCCCGGTCGAGTGCCGGAGTCTTGCGTGAGTTGACAAGGTGTATGGCCCCTATGATACCGGCTGCCCCGCCGGCGACGGCTGTCGCGGCTGAGAGAAGCGTCGAAGCGCCTAAGAGCTTTGGGAGGAAGTAGCCTGCCGCAGCTCCGGTAGCTCCGCCGGTAACCCCGGCGCCTACTTTGGAATTTTCCCCTTCGGGGGTGAAGGCTACCGGCTCCACATTCATGTCCTCGGTCAGTATGCGCAGCACGCGGTCTCCCTTCTCGGGGTCCTGAGCCTTGAGCATGATGACCCAGCGGCCATATATGGTGTCTGACGCTCCCCAGNTGCGTTTGATTTCACTNAGCGCGTTGACTGCTCCGGTGGCGGTCAGCCCCTCCTCGCCCGCAGCGAGGCCCAGCAGCTCACCCTTGTAGAGGGCTGTGAAGTCTTCCCACAGCTTGTTGAAACGTTTTGTCAGCTCCGCCATCTTGTTTTCGGGAAGAGCGGGAATATTGTTATTTTCATTCATATTCAAGNGTATTTTAATTTCTTATTCAGCGGTTTGCCATATTATATTCAGCAGTGTTCAAAATCAAAAGCGTAGGTAGGAAAATCAGAGTTTTTCTGCCGCATCCTTGATTTTCTTGCTGCGTGTGTGCAGGGCCTGCATGAGGCTGTCGGTNTCGGCCATTTTCCGCTCAATGTCNCGGCGGTGGCTGAGCGTCNTGGCGATCTCACGGTCGATGCCATCCTTGTAGACCTGAAGATACCGGTCGATCTCCTTTCCGAGCGATTCCGAAGCGCGGTCAGCCATATCCTCGAGACGTCCGGATGCGCTTTCTTTCACATCCTTGAAAAAGGCCTGCAGCTTTGGTTTCAGGTCGTCTGCGACCTTTTTCTTCTCCTTGTCGATGTTGACATCAAAGAGCAGTCCGCCTCCGACGGCTCCGAGCACACCCCCGACAATGGCTCCCACAATCGGCACCGGTATGAGCATCTGGCCGATGACTGCGCCTCCGACGGCTCCTCCCATGAGGCCGTTTTCTAACATGTCATTCTTTTTCTTGAGCGACTCCGAGTGGCCGGTGACATCGATGGAGTCGGCCTCTATGGAGAAAGTCTCTGACACGGATGGCGGGGGCGCGGAGAAGGTCAGTTCCTTGATATGGCTGAATTTTTCCCTGATGGCGGAGTAAGCCTCTCCGAGGGAGGAATGTATGGCGCTGACCATATCGTTGCGGAAGGCTGAGGCCACGCCATTCATCTCCTTGGCAAGCTGTTCGCAGCGTTCCCCGAGGGTATCGGAGAGGAATTTTTTCAGCGCGTCGGTCGTGCGTGGCAGTTCATCAAGCTCATGCATGATGCGGCTGACGTTGGCGATCGCGCTGCGCTCCAGGAAGGCGCCGTAGGCCCGGCGGCCATGTGAAGCGAGCATCCTGAGGCGGGTGACGTGGGCCATGCGGACCTCCTTGACCACGGGGTCGAGGGGGATGGCGCGCATGCGCGAAACGCGGGCAAGGTCCTCCTCGAGCTGCACGCGCTGGCGTGCCATGCCCTCCGAAAGGGCCCCGTATAGCGAATCTACCAGGCGGATCATGCGGCGCGCCTGGATTTTGTGGCGTCCCGCCTGTGCGTTGCGGCGGATTGCTGTCACGGCCTCGCGGGTGAGTGTTATCATGCGCTCGCCGGACATATCGCCCGTCAGTCCGGCCGTAGCCGATGAGGCGACCGCGAGCACGGGCACATCTATCCCCAAGGCGGTGTTCAGGCGCTTTCGCACGAATCGGCGTATATCATCCACCTCCTTCTCGGATATGTGCTCAATGTGCGTGGCTACGGCCATAGCGTTGCGGATGAGCATACGGGGGAGTGTCTCCACAAATTGCATCGAGTCTTGCGACATGGCCTGCACCGCCGGAGTGAGGATGACACACAGGTCGGCCACGCGCGACACGAGCTCGCGGGTCACCGGACGTTCCCACGCCTCGGGCGAAGTCGAAGCCGGCATGTCAATCACCCGCAGGCCCATCTGCAGGGATCGGGCCGGTATNCCGACACGTATGAGGGAGANGTCGGCAATGCGCGAGGCGTCGGTCGCTATCTCGGTCAGCCTCCGGTTGAGGGAGGNAATGTCGGGATAAGACTCGAGAGTGTATCGGCCATAATTGTCCTGGATGAATATGTTGNNAGAATCAAGATACTCCACCACCACCGGGATGAGNGTCGAATCTGCCNTCGCCGNGGAGGTGAGTATGTTCTCGCCCACGAGGNCNTTGATGAAGGCGCTCTTGCTGTTGCCTGCTCCNCCGATGACGCAGAGGTTGACAAANNTGTCTTTCTGCTTCNCCGTAATCTCCTTGAGGCGGTGTGTTATGGCANCGCGGGTGGACTCCGAGAGCACCGGATGGTCTGCGTATGCCCTTACGAAATCAAGGTGTCCCCGGATGTCGAGGACATCCATGAGCACCTGCCAGCTTTCCTCCTCCCCCTTGTGGGCAAAGGGGGAGGAGCCATAGTCAGTCCCGGTTCTCACTCCGCATGCTCCTCTTTCTGGGGCTGGGAGGTCAGTCCGGCCAGCTCGAATACAAACGTGTCGAGCATCTCGCTGAGCTGCTGTATCTTCTTCTCGCACTCATCGAGCTTGGCAGTGCGCTGGGCCACGAAGGCCTTGCCGCGCTCCAGCTCCCTGATGGACTCCTCCACCTGCGAGCGCATGGCGTTGATCTCATGGTCGATAGAGCCGGCAGCGGCCTGGATGAAGTTGTCGAAATATCGGCGCATCTTCTGCTCGATCTCGTCGGCGTTCTTGTCGTAAGTGTTGTTGAGCGAGGTAGTCACGGAGTTGACCACCTCAGACTTCACTTTCTGCACCGTGCCTTTGTTGCCCTCCTTGAACGACTCCCATATCCTGTATGCGAACACTCCCAGGCCTAAGGGGGCGCAGACAGTCATGAGGCCGAAAGTGCCGATATTGTATGCGATGTCAATGCCGAGCTTCTTGGCGTTGAAGTTCTTGCTCTGCATGCCGTTCATGGCGGCCTCCACGCCTGAGCCGGGGAAGGCGAAAGCGATAGCCGTGCCGGCCACGCGCTCCCATGCCTGCACATCCTGGATGCTGACCTGCGTATCTGTNATCTGGCCTGCCACNGAGTCAATCTCNTNCTGNATCTGCGCGATGCTGACNTCGCCTGCGGACTTGAAAGCCTCGCATTTCTCCTCGACCATGGGAGTGAGCACGTATGTGTTCCACTCCTTATAATTATGGCGTATCTTGGCGGTGACCATCTCGGAGATTTCCTTCAGAAGAAGCTGGACATCCTTTTTGGTGGCCCAGGTGAACTTCTGCTTGGGTTCGTAGTCCTGCACCCAGGCTGCCACCTGCTTCATCAGGTCCTTGTAGTAGGTCACAACGGCGCGGCGCACCTGCTGCGCCGATTTCTCGGCGGCCATCGAGAGCTCGTTCTGCATGTGGCGCTTGCGGGTCTCGAGCTCGGCGAGCTTCGGCTTGGCCTCGGCGTATCGCGCCTTCAGGGCCTCGAGGCTCATGGCGAGCTGCTTGCGCTGGGCGGGGAGGGCCTTGTAGAGAGCCTCTTTGGAAAGTATCTCATTGAGTTCGCGAGCCGGCTGGGAGAGTTTGATGCGTCCCTTCTCCTGGGCGAGGAAATCNGTGAGATACGACTCGAACTCGGGTATGCCGGACTCCTCGAGCATGGTGGCGTCATCCTTGACCTTGCCCTGAAGGCCGAGATATGACGACACGAAGAACTTCCGGCGGTCGCTGTACTGCTTGGTCTTCATCTCCATGTAGCGCTTCATCTCCTCACGCTCGTTTNGGGGGAGGGTATCCATGCGGTTGCCCACGAAAAGCATCTCGGAGAATCCCTTGGGGAGAAGAATCTCCTCGATGGCCTCGCGCTCGTGGGCGGCGCAGGGCTGGTTGGCGGTCATGAGGAAGATGATGGCGTCCGCTTTGTCGAGATATTCGAGGGTGACGGCTGTGCGCTCGTTATGCTCGTTGAGTCCCGGGGAGTCGATGATCTCTACATTCTCGCCTAAGATGGGGGAGGGGTAGAAGAGTTCCATAGAATAGTAAGGACTCTTGGACTCGGCCGCGTCATCCTCGGCGAAGATGGGGATGGTGAGGTATTCCGACATGTGGTCGTAAGGCACCTCCATCGGNGGGACGTTCTTGCGGCCGTGGGCCTCGATATGGGCCAGGGTCTGCGGGGGCACGGTGCTGAGGTCGCATCCCTCCATATCCTTATGGAAATGAAGCACGGCCCTCTTCTGGTCGCCATATTTCACCTCGTTGATGATGGCCGTGCATGGGAGGGCGCGGGCCGGGAGCACATCCTCGCCGAGGAGGGCGTTGATGAAGGTTGACTTGCCGTTCTTGAACGTGCCGACCACCTGGATTTTGAATGAATCGTGCTCGAGCTTTTTGCCCAGCCGCTTGAGGTTTTCGGCAAACTCGGGCATGGCGAGCTCATTGATTATGTCGGAGGCGCCGTGGAGCATCGTAGCGAGCTGCTCGCGGCGTTCCTGAAACCATTTGAGGTTGTTGAAGGAATCAGACATGATGTGTATTTATGTATTAGTTATTTTGTATCAGTTGTTAGAGGTGCCCTCGCCGAACTGCCGGCGAATGGCGGTGACACGCTTCAGGGCCTCTTCGACGCGGGCTGACATCTCCTCGCCCTCGGCATCCTTGGAGCGGGCTATCATATCGGACTGGAGAGCAAACCATTCCTGCTCGCGTCCGGCGGCCTCACGCAGTATCTCCTCGTAGATTCCCGCGAGTCTCGCGCGGCTGTCGGCCGAGGCCTCGCGCAGTATTCCGGGTATCTCCTTGTCTATGAGTGCGCGCACCTCCTCGCGCTGACGCTCGGTCTTCTTCTCAAACATGGAGCGGGTGAATAGGCCCGCGCCGCCGCTGAATCCCATTGTCGCCAAGGGAATGAAACCGCCCATCGAAGCGAGGGCCACGGCTCCGCCCAGCCCGAGGGCTATAGTGGCCACAGAGGCTGTCTTGCGCGACTTGTCGAGGTCTTCGAGCCCGAGGTTCTCGCCTCCTGTCCTGGCCGCATTCTCATCGAGGGGGGCGAGGCCGCGCTGCTCGATTTGCAGGGCGGTGCGGAACTGTTTCTGCAGGCACCCGTTGAGCCATGCCATATCCTTGGCTACCGTGCGCAGGGCCCATCCGTCAAGGCTCTGGGAGAGGGCTGCCAGTTCGTGGCGCACCCTGAAATTGTATTCGCGCTCCACCCATTTCTTCGGGTCCGGAAAGCGCTCCATCTCATGCTGGAGGCGTTCGGTGAGCACCTTGGCCGCGTTTGCCATGCGGCTGTCAAACTCCTCGAGCGCATTCTTACGCCGCTCCATGACACCGCTCCTGAGCTCCTCCCATTTCGGGCGCACCCCCTGGAGGGAGGCTGCGCGCTCCTCTTTGAGGCGCGCGTGCTCGCTCCCCCGGGCCTCGGCTATGCGCCGCTGGTCGTTCCAGGCGCCTAAGGCCATGTCGAGCACTGAGCCGACATTGGCCCTCAGCCACGCATCCAGGCGCGAAGCGCGTGCAGGATTGACCACCCATCCCGAGATGAGGGCATGCAGCTTGTCGGTGCCGTTGACCGCGTCATATTTGCTGCCGGGCAGGCGGACACCCTTTCCGGCTATGATTACCGGAAAATTCCACCCTTTGCCGCGCATGAGCTTGATAATGTAATCCATCTGGGCCTCTCTTTCGGCTTCGGGCACGAGATCCATCTTGGTGACAGCTACCACCAGGAAGGGTGTGTGGACGCCCACGACCCTCTGCTTGATGAAGGATTGCTCCGAGAGGCTCAGGGGCTGAGTGGCGTCGATTGTGATGACGGCCCCTTCGGAGGCGAGGAGGGCCTTGGCTACGCTCTTCATGCGCCCCTCGCCTAAATCGCCCGCTCCGGGCGTGTCGAGGAGCACAATGCCATATTTGCCCAGCCAGGGCGAAGGGACCTTGACAGCCGCCGTGCCCTCCTCCTTGCGGGGGGTGCCGGCGCTGAAATTGTCAATTGACAGGGCCTTCATCGACTGCTTGTCGAGTGGCAGTGACTCCCTGACCGAGCCATCGGGATTGAGCAGCAGAATGCCGGGCTTAGCGCCGTAGCCGATGCGGGTGATGAGGGCAGTGGTGGGCAGACCGGAGGCGGGGAGCACATCGGCTCCGAGCAGCGAATTGATCAGCGTGCTCTTGCCGCGGCTGAACTCTCCCACGAAGGCCACCGTGAAACGGGTGTCGCGCATGCGAGCCATGAGCGACTCAATCTTTTTGGCCAGAGCCGGCATTCCGGTCTTGCGCATGGTCTCCGCAGCCTCGGCGCACTGCTGCATCAGCCGCCGGCGCTCCGCCGTCATCCGCTGCGGCTGCGGCTTCCCCGCCTGGCTTTGAGTGCGTGCTTCCGCTGTCGGTTGCTGCGGCTGCGGCTTCCCCGCCTGGCTTTGAGTGCGTGCTTCCGCCATCGGTTGCTGCGGCTGCGGCTTCGCTGTCTCTTGCTGCGGCTGCGGCTTAGGGGCGTTTGGGTTTACGCCGGAATCCGGCTTTTTCATCGCGGCACTGTTTGCGGATATTGCCTCTTTCCGGGCTGCTGCTGTATCGTGCCCGGCGCCCGTTGTCCCTGGCCGGGGCGCCCGTCCGTCCCCGGCGGGGTTCTTCTGCCTGAAGAAATCCTTATTTTCAATCTGCGCCATTGTAGGTGTAATATTTATTGCAATTTTCAATCTGCGCCATTGTCGGAGTAATATTTATTGCAGAAATCGGGGTCAATTCTGTGGTACATGCCACGCAGCGAGGGCTCGAGCAGGCGGGAGAGGGTTTGCCGGAGGCGCGCCTCGTCGGCGCCGCTCCACTCCTCTTTGCCCAGCAATGAGAGGGCGAGACGGTCGAGGTCCGCCACAGCCCGTCCGCGCAGGGCCGAGTAGGCCGCGCTGTCCAGGTCGCGCACCGCCTCGTGGCGGAACTTGCCGCAGGCCTTGCCGAAATCCACCTTGCTGAAAGCGGGGTCATAGCGCAGGTCGCGGAATTCAACAAGGATGCCTTCGGGCACGGTCCATACGGCGGTGTATCTGACGGGAAACACGAGGGTCTCGTCAACTTTGCCCGTGGTGCGGTATCTGAGGTAGGGTACAATCAGGCAGAGCTCGCCGTTGCGCACGGCCAGCAGCGGGAGCCCGGGCACATACTCCATCGGGATGTGCTCGCGGCGCAGGTCGCAGCGCCTGGCCATGCGCAGAATATCAGATATAGGTGTGAGTGGGTCTTTCATTTCAGTGGGAATCTAAAAATCAGGATAAATCAGGATAACTCAAGATAAATCATGAGAAATCATGTTTAATCATGAATAATCATGAGAAATCATGTTTAATCATGAATAATCATGAGAAATCATGTTTAATCATGAATAATCATGAGAAATCATGTCTTATCATGTCTTATCATGAGCTGTCTTATCCGCCCGGGCCTGTGTCAGGCCCGGCAGACTATCATCTGGCGGTCGCCGGCGCTCCAGGCGTTGTCAAACACTTCGAGGGGCACCAGCTCGCCGCATCCCTCGGGTGTGCCCGAGTCGTTGAGCACCACCATCGGGTTGTCAGGGTCCGTGCGGTCAATGCCGATCACCTGCACCATATGGTCGGAGGCGGTGTCGGGCGAGAAGATGTCGTTGGGCTTTCCGCTCCACACCTGATGCGCGTCGATGCTCACTATCACCCCGTTGCCTGACTCCAGGGCCTCCTCGAGTGCGCCGAGGTCTGAATCGAAAACCATCTCATGCTCCACGCCGTAGTAATCGAGGAGCTTGTCGGTATTGAGGGCCATCGTGCCTCCGGTCTCGGGGTCGTCCACGAACCATCCGTTGTCTACGGCCACCTGCACCATCTCCTCAATGTCGATATCCCTGCCGGTGAGGTCAGCGATGACAAACTTCTGCGCATAGAGGGCGCAGCGTCCCGTCGGCCCCTGGAACTCCCAGTGCTCCATCGAATCGCCGGGTGTGCCGCTCACCATATCCTCATCGGCCGTTTCCGGATTGAAATTGGCCCCGATTGAAGAGGCTGCCACGGGAGAGTAGGCCGGGCCGTCGGGCATGAACCCGGAGGTCACATCCTCCAGGGCGTAAGTCTCCGGCTCGCCGTGGAATCCGGATCCGTCCGGGTCGGTCCATACGCGCGCCGTATCGGCCACCCCGTCATGGTCTGTATCAACATTCTCCACACGCCAGGCCTCATCAGGCTGGTGGTCGCCATCGTGGTCAACAAAAATCTCCGAATAGTCCGTAATCTCAGAATCCTCGGGACCNGAATGAGAAGTGACGACCATCTCGGCATCGCCGTCGCCATCGAGGTCTATGAGAGAATGGGAATAGTCGGGCATGCCGTCGCCGTCATAGTCCATCATGCGGCTGAGTGTCTCCAGGTAGCCGTCATGGTTGGCATCGGCCTGCTGCAGGAAGGTGTCGTAAAGGCCGTCATGGTCAGTGTCGAGATATTGGGTGTAGGTGTCGAAAATGCCGTCNCCCGANGTGTCAGCCCACCTCTCGCCTGATTCAAATATTCCGTCGCCGTCAGCATCATAGCCGTAAAAGACCCCGCCGTCGCCGAGAGTCATCATGGCGTCTGCTGTGCCGTCGCCGTCAAGATCGTAAAATTCAGTGTCGCTCATCTGTCAAGTCCATTAGTAAGCTTTAGCCTGGGATCAGGATTGTTGCTTGGTATGATTTATAGTCTACAAATTTACACCTTTTTATTGAAAATTCCAATAAAACCGCCAAAAAAATCCTGCAACGTTGCAGGATTTAGGATATTCCGAAGATTTAGTGTAATTTTGCACACGTCAAACGAAAATTACTAACTTACATACGCATATGGCTACCAAACATTATTCGGGCCTCAATGCCCGCCAGGTGGAGGAGAGCCGCAGGGAGCATGGCGTCAATATCCTGACGCCCCCCGAGTCGGAGCCCCTCTGGAAGCGGTTTCTGGAGAAATTCTCNGATCCGCTNATCATTATCCTGCTCATCGCGGGCGCCCTCTCAATCGGCATATCATGCTATGAGTTCTTCGGCCTCGGCCAGGGTCCGGCGGTATTCTTCGAGCCGGTCGGCATCTTCATCGCCATCCTGCTCGCCACTGGCCTCGCATTCTATTTCGAGCTCAAGGCCGACAAGGAGTTCGCCCTGCTCAACCAGGTCAACGACGACGAGCCGGTGCAGGTGATACGCGACGGAAACGCCATCCATGTGCCCCGCAAGGATGTGGTCGTTGGCGACATCGTGGTGCTCACCACGGGCGAGGAGATTCCGGCCGACGGCAAATTGCTCGAGGCCGTCTCCCTCAATGTGGATGAGTCGACGCTNACNGGCGANCCGATGTGCCATAAGACCACCGACCCCGAGCAGTTCAATCCTGAGGATACATATCCTTCGGACCATGTGCTGCGCGGCACGAAGATCATGGAGGGCCACGGCGTGATGGAGGTCACCGAAGTGGGCGACCGCACCGAGAACGGCAAGGTATTTCAGGCTGCGCAGATTGACGACAGCGTCAAGACCCCGCTCAACGAGCAGCTTGACGGCCTCGGCGACCTGATCACCAAGGTGTCATACGGATTCGCCGCCCTCATNGTNATCGGGCGCATAATNATGTATTTCACCAACTTCGACTTCGAGTGGATATCCTTTATCGCCTACCTGCTGCAGACGCTCATGGTGGCTGTGACCCTTATCGTGGTGGCTGTGCCGGAGGGACTGCCTATGGCAGTGACGCTCTCCCTGGCTTACTCTATGCGGCGCATGCTCAAGACCAACAATCTCGTGCGCAAGATGCATGCCTGCGAGACTATGGGAGCCACAACGGTGATCTGCACCGACAAGACCGGTACGCTGACTCAAAACCAGATGCAGGTATATAAGGCCGACTTCTTCGGTAATCCTCCGATGGATGTGCTCGAGGAGGGCATAGCGGTCAACTCCACAGCCCTGCTCGACCTCTCGGGCGAGAAGCCCCAGGTGCTCGGCAACCCCACAGAGGGGGCTCTGCTGCTCTGGCTCAATGAGCGCGGCGTAGACTACCGCCCGCTGCGCGACGGCGCCGCCCGTGTGGATGAGGTGCCCTTCTCCACGGAGCGCAAATACATGGGCACGGTGGTGAAGTCGGCTACCGGCAAGACTATTCTATACGTGAAGGGGGCTCCGGAGATAGTGTTCGGAATGTGCGCCGACACCGCCGGCGTGACGCGCGAGGAGATCGACGCCCGTCTGCTCGAATACCAGAACATGGCCATGCGCACCCTCGGGTTCGCCTGGCAGGAGGTAGCCCCCGGCGAGGAGGTGATAGCCGACGGCAAGGTCGTGGCCCGCAACCTCCATTTCCTCGGCATCGTGGCAATCTCCGACCCTGTTCGCGCAGATGTGCCTGACGCTGTGGGCGAGGTGCTCAATGCCGGCATCGGCGTGAAGATCGTCACCGGCGACACCCCCGGCACTGCCAAGGAGATAGGGCGCCAGATCGGTCTTTGGGACGACTCGCGTGACGGTGACCGCAACATCATCACCGGCACCGAATTCGCCGCCCTCTCCGATGACCAGCTGCTCGACCGCGTGCAGGATCTCAAGATTATAGCCCGCGCCCGCCCGCTCGACAAGAAGCGTCTCGTGGAGGCCCTGCAGAAGCGCAACGAGGTGGTGGCCGTAACGGGCGATGGCACCAACGATGCCCCGGCCCTCAAGGCGGCCCATGTCGGCCTCTCGATGGGCGATGGCACCTCCGTAGCCAAGGAGGCATCCGACATCACTATCGTGGACAACTCCTTCTCCTCAATTGGACGCGCCGTGATGTGGGGACGCTCACTCTACCAGAATATCCAGCGGTTCATACTCTTCCAGATGACGGTCAACGTCGCAGCCTGCCTCATCGTGCTCTTCGGGGCCTTCATGGGCACCGAATCCCCCCTGACAGTCACGCAGATGCTGTGGGTCAACCTGATCATGGACACCTTCGCCGCAATGGCCTTGGCCTCGCTGCCCCCTTCGAAATCGGTGATGNANGANAAGCCCCGCTCGCGCCAGGCCTTCATCATCAACCGCCCCATGTGGCAGTCGATCATAGGAGTGGGAGGCATATTCTTCCTGCTGCTGTTAGGCATCCTCTATATCTTCGAGCATTATGAAGTGAAGNGCATNCTTGANATCTTCAANTTCATCCCGCAGGGGGAGGTGAATCCTGCNAATCCCTCGCTNACGCCCGTCGAGCTNTCGATGTTCTTCACCATCTTCGTCTTCCTGCAGTTCTGGAACATGTTTAACGCCCGCGCCTTCGAGACGGGTCGGAGCGCCTTCCACTTCAAAGGGTGCAGCGGGTTCCTCACGATAGCGTTTGCCATCCTGATCGGGCAGATAGCCATAGTGACGGTCGGCGGCCAGTTCTTCAACGTCACCCCTCTGAGCGTCACTGACTGGGCCGTCATCATCGGCGCGACCTCCCTCGTGCTCTGGATCGGCGAGCTGGTGCGTCTGCTGAGCCCCTCGAAATAACGCCGTGGGCCGGGTTTACGGCTCAAGGAGTCCCATAGAACACATCCCGGAGTGGTGGCATGTGCCACCCCTCCGGGATGTGTAAATATAGGGGAAGTTCCTGCGGGTCTCCGACCCGCGGCTCAAACCCTCGCCGCACGACTTCATCATCCTCTTACGGTTCATATTTTAACCGCGGGTCAGAGACCCGCAGG
>WFLX010247770.1_pt1 | contig 19157 bp, 17 predicted proteins | sample 4967041 | NCBI WGS metagenome assembly WFLX01 (sample SAMN12857096, study PRJNA449069) | gut metagenome | isolation source: stool from male and female vole | host: Microtus ochrogaster | place: USA:Florida | collected 2017
TGAAATGTTACTATCATAATTTGAAGAAGCTGAATGCCATGTATAATGAACGTCAATAAAGGGCATTGGCTTGGAGGAAATAATGACTGGTTTACTGGAATTAAGAGAAAAGANTAAAATGATATACAGCAAAAATGATGTGTTTATCCTTCCGATAGCCANGTTTTTGCTNGCGTTTGTGGTGTTTAATACCATAAACGGACAGCTGGGGTATATGACAAGGCTGGACAATATAGCTATTGTGTTGATTGTCTCACTGATGTGTTCTTTTTTACCCGCAAGCTGTATGCTTCTGCTGACACTCGTTTTCAGCCTGCTGCATATGTATGCTTTGTCTTTGGAAGTAGCAATAGTAGGACTTAGCGTATACCTTGTAATGTTTTTGCTGTTTTTCAGATTCAGCCCCAAGGATTCTTTGGTGGTGGTTCTGACTCCCTTGCTTTGTATATTAAAGGTGCCATATATCATTCCTATTGTTATGGGTCTTATTGGTACGCCGGTGTCGGCGGTTTCCGTAGGCTGTGGCGTGATAGNNTATNTTCTNTTGAACANNGTGGCAAACAATGCCACTACTATCGGCANNATGGGAGCAGAGGAAGCAACTGNAAAGATACGTTTAATTATTGACNGCATATTAAACAACAAAGCGATGCTTGTTATGATAACGGCATTTGCCATTACAGTAATTGTAGTATACCTGCTTCGCAGAATGTCAGTGGATTACTCATGGACGATTGCTATGGTGGCGGGAGCCATAATTGATTTGGTAATTCTGCTGGTGGGTGATCTGCTTTATGATACTAATATTTCTGTACTAAATGCGATTTTGGGTTCTGTAGTTGCCGTTTTGGTGGCAAAGATAATAGAGTTTTTCCGCTTCTGTGTGGATTATAGCAGGACGGAAAAGGTGCAATTTGAGGATGATGAATACTATTATTATGTGAAAGCGGTTCCTAAAATGACAGTTGCCGTGCAGACAAAAACGGTGAAGAAGATTAATACCCAAAGAAGACCTGCGCCGTCTGCAGGAAGAAATACGGCTGGTGCAGGCAGTCGAAGCAGCACGAGAAGCGTTGTTACAGAGCATACTTCTGTCACAAAGGGCGGCAGTTCCTACAACAGACAGAAGGGAGGACGGTCCTACAGTAGCAGAAATGAATACACAAACAGTGGGAAAAGTGTAACAATTAACAGCAATATGACAGAAGAGAATATTGAGGATTACGATGATTTATAATTTAACTATCTCAGAGCAAGCTGACAGGGCATCGAAATAGAAACGCAGTAAAGCTGTGGGATATTCGGTTTGTGTGGCAGCAATCGGGGTCATGGAGTCATGACTTTGTCTTGCCGTTTGCGGGAATAAAACTAAAAGCAAGGATTGAAGTAAAATGCAGTGGGTTGATACAGTATCCGACTATCTGAAAAGATTTAGTATATATAGAACAACAATGGATTTAGGCGATGTACTTGAGATTTTGATTGTCGCCCTTTTGTTGTACTATATTTTAGTGTGGATGAAAAAAACCCGTGCATGGGCTTTGTTGAAAGGGCTTATTGTTATCTGTGCTTTTTTGATTTTGGCATATTTCTGCAAAATGTACACAATCCTTTGGATGGCTCAGAATGCCCTTAGCTTTGTGGTGACGGCATTGATTGTTGTACTGCAGCCGGAGCTTCGCAAAGCGTTGGAGGAATTGGGAAATAAAAGCCTTTGGAGAAGTGTCCTTCCCTTTGATTCCAGCCGAAGGGAGGAGGGGCTTTTCTCGGAGAAAACCGTCAATGAAATTGTCAAGGCATGTGTGGAGATGGGCAAGGTAAAGACAGGAGCATTGATTGTCATTGCGCAAAAGGTATCTTTAAAGGATTATGAGCGAACAGGAATTGATGTGGATGGTCTTGTTACCAGCCAGCTTTTGATTAATATATTTGAACATAATACCCCTCTTCATGATGGCGCGGTTATCGTGAGCGGCAATAGAGTGGTTTCGGCCACCTGTTACCTGCCCCTTTCCGATAATTTGGGCTTGAGCAAGGAGCTGGGAACCAGACATCGCGCCGGTGTGGGTATTTCTGAGGTGACAGATTCCCTGACAATTATTGTATCTGAAGAAACCGGTAAAATCAGTGTGGCTTATGAGGGAGAACTGGATAGAAATTTGGATGCTGAGGAGTTAAGAAGATGTATGCACCGGATTCTAATTAAGGAGACTGATGATAATAAGCCCAAACGTAAATGGAAGGGAAGGAGCAAGGCTAAAAAATGAAGAAGAAATTAACACATAATTTAGGGTTAAAGCTTGCTTCTCTGGTGCTTGCGTTTATACTTTGGTTTCTGGTGGTGACAATTAATAATCCAAAGGACACCACTTACTTTAGTAATATCCGCGTTAATCTGATTAATACAGAGCTTCTGGATAAGGAAAATAAGGTATACGAGGTGCTTGATAACACAGATGTTGTGCGCGTGACTGTGGAGGCTCCAAGGAGCATTATAGCTCAATTAAGGGCAAGTGATATTGTAGCAGAAGCAGATGTGAGTAAGCTGACGGATATTAATACTATTGCAATCAGTTATTATGTCCAGAATGCGGAGACGGTATCTGTTGAGGGCAATCATGATGTAGTACGTCTAAGCGTGGAGGATAAGGCGAGTAAATGGGTAAAGCTGCAAAGCAGCGTTATAGGTGAGGTGGCGGAGGGTTACATGGTAGCTAACGCATCTCCGGATCAGACCATGATAGAGGTTACGGGACCGAAATCGGCAGTCGAAAAAGTGAACTATGCCAAGGTAGAAATAGATGTGAACGGGGCAACTACTGATTTGTCCGCAAATGTGGAAATCAGACTTTTTGATAAAGAAGATAATCTGGTAGCGCAGGATAATCTCATTAAAAACGTAGATTATGCGCATATGTTCGTATCTGTTCTTGCAACCAAAGAAGTTCCGATAGAATTAAATGTTATGGGAACTCCGGATGAAGATTTTATGGTGACGGGTGTGGTAGAGAGCAAGCCCACGACGGTAAAGATAGCAGGTGTATCTTCCGTGCTTGCCAATTTGAACAAAATCAGTATTTCTCAAGAGGAATTGAATATTACGGGCGCTGTTGACAGCGTAACTGCAATAATCAATATCAGAGAATATCTGCCGGATAATGTGAGACTTGCCGACAGCTCCTTCAATGGAAAGATTGCNGCGACGGTATACATTGAGCNTAAGGCAGAAAAGACGNTTAANATACCTGTAAGCAACATCAATANTATAAATCNTCCTCAGGAATTNACGGCGAGCCTACCGGAGGATGTAGAGGCGTACACGCTTGAGGTGGAAGGATTATCGGCTTTGATAGAGCCTTTACGGCAGGCTTCGGTGAACGGTGTCATTGATATTGCCGCATGGATGGAAGAGCAAGAGATAACGGAGCTTAAGGATGGTGTATACTTCATCCCCATAACCTTTAATCTGGTGGAAGACATTATTGTTAAAAATGAGGTTATGGCGCAGGTAATTGTACAGGGCGAAGAGGAAGGGCAGCAGTAAAAATTGCTTGAGGTTGAATCCTAATCATGTTATAGTTATAATATAGTAACAGTTTAGCCATGACTTGCGCCGAATAGGCACAGCGTGCTTGCACGGCTAAGACTATTCGACTTAAGTCATGGTTGAACAGTTACATAATATGATAAAATCAAATTTGAAGATATATGAGGAACTGGAGGAGGGGCTTATGGTAAGGCAGAAAGTGGTCATCAAGAACCCTACCGGCTTACATTTGAGACCGGCAGGTATTTTGTGTAAAGAAGCGATGCAGTTTAAATCGTTGATTACATTTTCATTTCGTGAAAATACGGCTAATGCGAAAAGCGTTTTGAGCGTGCTTGGCGCATGTGTAAAATGTGGAGATGAAATTGAATTTGTTTGTGAAGGCGAAGATGAAGAAGAGGCGCTTAAAACCTTAGTCACAGCAGTGGAAAGCGGACTGGGAGAATAATAAGGCAGCTCATCCTGTGGATGAGCTGTTGCTTTTGGAGGAAAATATGTTGAATTTTGAAAGATATTGTAAAAATCCGGTAGTTGATTATCCGGAAAGAGAGTGGCCGAATAAAGAGATAACCCAAGCTCCTATTTGGTGCAGCGTGGATTTGCGTGATGGCAATCAGGCATTGATTGACCCTATGGTGGTGGAAGAGAAAATAGAGATGTTTCAATTTCTGATTAAATTAGGATTTAAGGAGATTGAGATTGGATTTCCGGCAGCAAGCCAAATTGAATATGATTTTCTGCGCCAGCTGGTGGAGCGCAAGCTTATTCCTGATGATGTGGTGGTTCAGGTTCTGACTCAATGCAGGGAAGAATTAATTGATCGAACCTTTGAGTCTATTGAAGGCTGCAAACAAGCGATTGTGCATATTTATAATTCCACTTCAACCCTGCAAAGAGATGTGGTATTCCATATGGATAAGGAGCATATTACGGAGATTGCGGTGAAGGGTACACAGATGGTGAAAGAGCGCGCGGAAAAATTCCCGGGTAAGATTATTTTGGAATATTCTCCGGAGAGCTTCACCGGAACAGAACTTGATTATGCATTGGAAATCTGTAATGCAGTCTCTAAGACATGGGAGCCTACACCCGAGGATCCGATGATTATCAATCTTCCTTCCACGGTGGAGATGAATACGCCTAATGTGTATGCAGACCAGATAGAGTGGATGATTAAGCATTTGGATAATCGTGAAAGTATTGTTGTCAGCGTACACCCCCATAATGACAGGGGAACAGGCGTTGCAAGCGCAGAACTTGCTATGCTTGCCGGAGCGGACCGTGTGGAGGGTACGCTGTTCGGTAATGGCGAGCGTACCGGCAATGTTGATATTTTAAATATTGCCTATAATATGTTTTCGCAGGGTATCAATCCTATGTTGAATATCGAGCATATCAATGAAATCATTGAGATTTATGAGCGTTGCTGTAAGCTGCCCATCCATCCGAGGCACCCTTACGCTGGTAAGCTGGTGTTCACAGCATTTTCGGGCTCTCATCAGGATGCCATTAATAAGGGCGTTCAGGCAATGAAGGAGCGAGGCAGTGAAATATGGCAGGTGCCTTATCTGCCTATTGACCCGGCGGATATAGGAAGAGAGTACGAGCCTATTGTGCGTATTAATTCACAATCCGGCAAGGGCGGTGTCGCCTTTATTATGGATACTTATTTTGGCTTTAAACTGCCTAAGGCGATGCATAAGGAATTTGCCAATGTGATTCAGGGAATTTCCGAGAAGCAGGGAGAGGTATCACCAGACCAGATTATGGAGAGCTTCAGAGCGGAATATATGGACAGAAAGGAGCCGATTCATTTCCGCAGGCTTAAGGTTGATGATTTGAGCGGTTCCGTGCAGTCGGAATTTGATACAAAGGTAACGGTGGCCTACACGGACCATGGTAAGGAGAAGATATTTGAGGCAATAGGAAACGGACCTATTGACGCGGTTCAGAGAGGTTTGTCGCATGAGCTGGGGATAGGCATTAAGGTCCTTGATTATGAGGAGCATGCATTGCAAAGCGGTGCAAATTCTCAGGCGGCTGCATATATACATCTTTTGGATAAAAATACCGGAAGCGTTACCTATGGAGTGGGAGTCAGCTCAAACATCACCAGAGCTTCTGTAAGAGCTATATTCTCGGCAATTAACAGGTTGGGTCTTGGAGATTAGGTGTAAAAAAGTGCTTTTGACTGCTGATTTTATGTAGGATATCATGACTAATGGACAGACAACAGAAAAGCCCTGCACTTCATAAAACAAATGAAGTGCAGGGCTTTAAGCATTTAACGGTAAGTAAAGGAATCTCCATCCTCCACGATACACACCATGGTTTTACCGGTATTGAGTACAATTTCGTTGCCATCTTCATCATAATATCTGGTAGCGCCATAGTCGGTATACTTTTCCCAAGTGATATGAATACCTTTGCCGCCTGTGAAGTACCAACCGTCTCTTGTGTCGTCATGACACTGGAAGGATAAATAACCGCCGCCGATTTCCTCGTGCTTTGTATTCTGTATTATAATGTTTTTGAATTTCAGCTGCTCCCCTGTTGCGGAATCAAGGTGAGGACCGTCTGAGGATCCTGACAAATGCTGGGAACGATAGTATAAACCATCAGTATCATTATATTCAAAGTAACATCTTGTCAACGGATAGCAGCCTGACATATCTATGTANGTTGCGTTCTTAGCGNCGGAACNANACTGTTNTAAAGTNNTAGGNTTTGCCATGTNNGTAAATNGNTAGTGCTTCTCATTNGGACAGACCGCGATAGGAAAGGCTGAAATCCTTTTGAGTAATCGCATCCAGAAGTCCGGAACCGGTTGCATAGCCATTGTGAGGCATTTTTCGGCTGTTATCACGGTAAAATGCCACAGCATCGGCACCGCCGGCATCTCCGTCCAAGTGCTGTGTGGTAGGCTGCGCAAGCAAGTCACTGATAAATAAGGAAGGACCTCCATAGTGTACAATGAAAGCATCCCATTCAAAAGCCCAATATGCGTAATACGAACGCAGGCTTCTAATGTTGCCGATTTTTTCCAGAGAATCCCAACCTTCGTAAATTGCCATCATACGGGTCATTCGTCCTTCTACGTTTGCCTCGTAAAGAACGGAAGCGTTGGACAAGCCATATTGAGGGAAGGCATCTTTTTCGTTGGGAGTGATTACCGCGATAGGTCTGGTGTCAGCTATCTCTTCATCCACCCATTCATTAGTGAGCCGGCTTCGTACCATACCGGGGCGGGGAGGATTGGTGTCGTCTTCCGTAATAATATTATCGGAGGGCGTTTCGCTGCTGTCTTCCGAACTGTTGATTTCCGGCGCGGAAATAGTATTCTCATCTACAATGATGGGACTTTTAAGATCAGTGGAATCATCTGAACAGGCGCATAATAGCATGGATAATGCCGCAAAAATAATTCCTAATTTTATCTTTTTCATAGAATGTCCTCTCTTTCTGTAATGAATATATTTTCGTTACAGTCTAGCCGCGTTATTTATGAACTGTTACATATTATAAGACTTTGATAGTATAGCATAAAAGGGAAGAGAAGTCTAATCGGTTGGCGGAAAATTAAGGAATATTAATAATTTGTCGGTAAAGGTCTATAAACCGCATACTATAAATGCAATCAATATTCCCAATATAGCTCCGGCAAGTACCTGTAAGGGAGTATGTCCTATAAATTCCTTTAGCTTGTCATTGGCGGAAATTTCACTTCTACCCATATCGGCGAAGGTCTGCATAATATCGTTCAGAAGCTTTGCCTGAATGCCGGTCTCTCTGCGGACACCCATAGCATCATACATAACAATAATGGCAAGAATAAGCGAAATGGCAAATTCAAAGCTGTCGGCGCCGTATATAATACAGGAGGCGGTTGCCAGTGAGCATACGGTTGCCGAGTGAGAACTGGGCATACCGCCGCTTCCCACCAACCTCTCGGCAACAAATCGTCTGGTAAGAAACATATGGATCAAAGTCTTTAAAAATTGTGCAACGATCCAGCCCGCAGCGGAAGCAAGGAAAATAGTATTACTGAAAAAATCTTGGAAAAAACTCATAATGTCAACTCCGATATTTCTATAATCATATAAAATTGGTAATAGTAAGTATATGAGAGATACTCTCCTTACGGTTTATAGTATATCTCAAAATAGAAGAAAAGTCCATGGAGATGGCGAAATGTGTAAATGGTTGCATTTAAAATGGGTAGGTGGTAAAATAAGATGATTATACCAACTAAAAGGAATGAAGGTATCGCTTATATTCTGTCTTGGAAAAGGATATTGTATACTTTTTGTTTTTTCTTCTTTTGTCTGATAGATAATCGGGTAAAAAATTGTTCGGGTTTGGATGGACTTAGGGAAATTTTTCGAGATTTGATGGGAATTGTAATGGTGATTATCATAGTCTCCCATTATAAGCCTGAAGATCTGATAAGATGGAAGAAAGCATATCTGATATGGGGTGTTGTGAGCATCCTCGGCGGAACCGGCGTTTATCTTTTTTACAGGGAACAGGTATTGTATCCTACTGATATGCTGATAATTATCATGGATGTGGTATTATTTGGCGGTATCCTGATACACATCTATATTGATAGAGTTATCCAAAAGAACAGACCTCAATTGAAAATAAGATTTGCAGTTATCTGGAGTGCCATGATGCTTCTGATGATGTTTTCGGGAGGAAATTATCTTTGGCCATTCTGCTATCTTGTGATGTTCGGATGCTTTTACCTGACGGATTTTACGGAACAGGAGCGGGAGGATTTATATCATGGAATGCTGAATGGTATTATCTTAAGCTTTTTTATATTTCAGGGTCATAGCTTCGTACTGAGACCCTATGATTGCGTAGATGCGAGGTATAAGGGGTTTTTTGCCAACCCAAACTGGAATTCCCTGTATTATTTAGAGGTATTGGCGGCGGTTTTTGCCAAGATTGTGTATGTATACAAGAATCGATGCAGCAAGTGGATTAGGCTGTATTATTGGTTGGGAGCCGGAGCAGTGCTTGCATTTGAGTTTATGACAATAGGGCGTTCCGGTTGGATAACTGCTTTTGTAATGGCGGTTTTGTTTCTGCGTTTTATGGGAAAATTACAGGAGAAGAAGCGCTATATCAGGAATGCGGCGGTACTGATATTGTGTTTTCTCCTTACATTCCCTCTGTGCTTTAGCGCTGCCAGATATATGCCGCCGGTGTTTCACCATGTGTTGTGGTTTTATGGTGAATGGAATGAGAGGAGAGTACATTCTTGGGATAAATGGAACTCGGAGAAATTTATTGACAGTGATGAATTTTTTGAAGCGGCATGGAAGCGGGTTGCCAAGAGTGTGGAGGACTTGCGCAAGAATACAACAGGTCTGATAAAAAGTCAGGTCACCGAAAGAGCAATTGAGTCCACAGTAATTTCAAACGCCCAAGTGAAAAAGGCAGTGCTGACAGAGGAAGAGGCTAAGGATTCTTTTGTGATAAGAGGCACCATTTATAAATATTATTTCAAACACCTGAAGCTGCGGGGGCAGCCATATGCTGAGCAGGGATTTCAAGTAACGCCCACTTATTGGATAGGACATGCTCATAATATTTTTTTGCAGTATGGTACGGATTTTGGGATTATAGTAATGATATTATTTGGCGGCTTGGTGATTGGCGGATGTGTGGATTACAGTAGGCAATATAATAGAAAGTGTTCCAAACATGCCGTGGGATTATTCTTTTTTCTTTTAATTCCTGCAATGTTTGGCTTGTTTGAATATTCGTGGGGAGCAGGGAGTCTTAGTATTACAATGCTGTTTACGGCATGGAGAGGAAATATTGTAAATGAGGAAGAACAATAATTTTTTACGAATACCGATGAATCGTATTATAGCGCTTATACTGCTGGATATTATGGTTACCATTGTAGCTTCTTTTGCGGCGCTTTACATTCGTTTTGAATTTAGCTTCAAAGAAATACCGCGTATATATATGCTTCGATTTGAACGGATGATTCCCATTAATTTGATTACTATGCTGCTGTTTTTTGTTTTATGGAAGCTTTATAAAAGCGTATGGCGTTATGCCAGCGCCACGGAGCTTGTGAATATTGTATTTGCAACTACCTGCGTGGCAGTAGGACAGTTGATTGTAAGCTATGCAATAGACTGCAGAATGCCCAGAAGCTATTATGCGATTTATTGGTTTTTACTTTTTGGGTTTACCTGTGGCATCCGTTTTAGCTATCGTATCCTGCGTATTGTCAACATGAAAAAAAATGAATTGGTAAATGGCAATAAAAAAGTAAATGTGATGTTGATTGGTGCGGGAGCGGCGGCAAATGCTATTATGAAAGAGATAGAGACCAGTCAATACTTGAATATTCATGTGCAGTGTATTATTGACGACCATATTGGGTGTCATGGCAAGCTGCTTAGGGGGGTTCCGATTGTAGGGGGAAGGAACAAAATCTTGGATGCCGTTTCACAGTATGGGGTGGAGGAAATTATTTTTGCCATTCCGTCTTCTGACATAAAGAATAAAAAAGAAATTTTAGATATTTGTAAAGAAAGCGGCTGCAAGCTTTTAACATTACCTGGAATCTATCAGCTTATTAATGGAGAGGTGTCGGTTGCTAAGCTGAAGGAAGTGGAAATAGAAGATTTATTGGGCAGAGAACCTATTCAGATTAATACGGAAGAGGTATTAAATTATGTAAGCGGCAAGGCGGTTATGGTTACAGGAGGAGGCGGCTCCATCGGAAGCGAGTTATGCAGACAGATTGCCGGACATAATCCCAAACAGCTTATTATAGTGGATATTTATGAAAATAACGCCTATGAGATACAGCAGGAGTTGATTCGCAAATATCCAAAGCTGAATCTTGTAGTGTTGATTGCTTCCGTGCGTAATACAAACAGAATGAATTTTATTTTTAAGAAGTATCGTCCTAATATTGTTTATCACGCTGCGGCACACAAGCATGTACCCTTGATGGAGGTAAGCCCTAACGAGGCAATCAAAAATAATGTTTTCGGTACCTACAAAACCGCACAGGCAGCGGATAAGTACGGAGCAGAGAAATTTGTGTTGATTTCTACGGATAAGGCAGTCAACCCGACCAACATTATGGGGGCTTCCAAGAGGATTTGTGAGATGGTGGTTCAGATGATGAATCAGAATTCAAACACTAATTTTGTGGCAGTCCGTTTTGGCAATGTTCTGGGAAGCAACGGAAGCGTAATTCCGCTGTTTAAGAAGCAGATTGCGGAGGGTGGACCGGTGACGGTTACTCATCCCGATATTATCAGGTATTTTATGACTATACCCGAGGCAGTATCGTTGGTGTTACAGGCAGGAGCCTATGCAAGGGGCGGTGAAATCTTTGTACTTGACATGGGTGAGCCTGTGAAAATAGTGGACTTGGCAAAGAACCTAATCAAATTGTCAGGCTATAAGGTGGGAGAGGATATTGAAATCAAGTTTACCGGTCTGCGCCCCGGAGAGAAGATGTATGAGGAGCTTCTAATGAGTGAGGAGGGTCTGAAGAAGACTGCTAATAAGATGATTTTCATTGGAAAGCCTATCGAATTCGATGAGGAAAAGTTTAGAAGGCAGCTGGACGAGCTGGGAGAGGATGCTAAGTCTGAAACGGCTGATATTCGCAAGGATGTGAAGGAGATTGTACCGACTTATCAGTATGAGAAGGGTAACTGCTTATAATAGGATTCATCATCGCAATACAGGGGTATGCATGATAAACTAAATATGGTTGGAATTGTTGGATCCGTTGTAGAACAGGATGATGTGGTAGAGGCGGCGTCGGAACTCTGAACAAGGAGAAAAAATTAGAAGTAGGGGGGTTGAGGTGGCTGCTTTTTCTGCTTTAAACGAGAGTTATGCAGGAGCGTTGTTAGAGGATGGTGAGATAGCAGTAGGAGAGCAGACGGCAAGAGTAGCCATAGATTTGAGGTTCATGGATGTGGAAATAGAGGCACTTGGACTGGAAGAGAATTATATGCGGCTTGAGTACAGGCATAATAGGGATAATGCTGAAGAGGTAGGGAAGGACGCATTATATTTACCTCAGTATATATTTGACAAAGTAATGAAGGATTCGACTGAAATGGCGAAAAATATGAATGAGTATGTTCAGCAGATTAAAAGGCTGCATATTAGTTCCCAAACTGGTTTAATTATGTATTATTACCCATTCCGGTTTGTTTCTAGGAGAAATCCTGCCGGTCCAAATCTTCAAATGCAGGAAGAAGCGAAGCCTCATGCTTTAGCAAGTAATATTGATGCGGAGGGGAGCAATTTATATCGGGATGTTGAATTAAAGCAATGGGTTGTTAATATGGATTACCTTCGATTAAAAGAACCATCTGAGCGTAATCAGAAAATATACAGGCATATTATTAGGGCATTTGAACTGCTTCTGCATCCGTTAAAATTTGAAACAATTAATCAAAATGGAAGTTTGGTATTTACTGACGAAAAAAGTAATCAACAGATTACTATTGATATGCTAAGCGATGGATTCAAGAGTATATTTTCCATTGTGCTGGTCATTATAAAAAGGCTGGCATTGGCTAAGGATTGTAACAATGAAGAATTTTATGAGAAGGAAGCAATAATCCTTATTGATGAGATAGATTGCCATATTCATCCTAAATGGCAGAAAAATGGATGCCAACTTTCAGGCAGTTATTTCCTAACTGCAAGTTTATTATTACAATCCATTCGCCGTATATTTTGGATACCTTGCAAGAGGATGAAATCAGAAAAGTTGGTTAGCAAGAGATACTATGATAGATGCAGCGCAAATAGAGTATATTGACGTGCAACATACATATTTTGAAATAGAAACTGCAAGTACAAGGAGCAGCTGAATTATATTTGATGGAGAGGGTGACATCAAGGTTATAATGAATCATATAATTTCAAAAACATACGCAGTTAATATGGCACGGAATGTATTCAATGAGAAAGAGATGGTTATGCTAATTTGTNTATATCTGTCNATGCAATAAAAGTNAANCAGATTGTGGNTTATCTGGNAAATAATATTTTTAAGCATTTAGATAGGGATATATCAGGGTGGTTGTTTTTCTTTGATCCTATGTTAATGAACAGTATTGAAACATATTGAAACNATTTGGAATTTGCATATAAGATTTTGATAGAGGGCTNTGGATATGACGTTGAGAATATATGAATATTCTTTGCAGATGGGGAGGATTTAAAATATGGAAATACTGGGATTCCAACCATGGCGGCGGATAAAGAAACAGTTCTTAAAACCTTACAAAAAATGGTAGGAGAGTTAAGCGCGGCAGACAGCTTTACGCTGATTGTGAGTAATCATGGCGGAAATGTGGGTAGGGTCTGCATTTACCTATGGGGAAATGAGTATGTGAAATTAGAGATTTTGTTCAGATTCTAAATAATATCAAAGCCTCCAAAAACATTATTTTGGAAGAATGCTATGGAGGAAATATCCTTGACATGGATGTGGACAATGCTTGTATAGTGACAGCCAATGAAAAGGGTCTTGTATCCTATGGCTGTCTTAATTCTAAGAAATATGCGTATGATGAATTTTTGCTTCATTATTCTATCGTTTATTCATGGAAAATATCCTGACGGGAAAGATATAAAGACCAGAGAAAACGATATTATCAAGGCACATGAATATGCTCTCAAAAATATAGTGGGAATTGTGTATAAATACCCCAAATAAAGTGAAACCGAAATGGAAAGATAAGATTATAATCATTGAAATACAGGATTAAACATGATAAACTAAGATTGCTAAAAATGTTTTGGAAGCAAATACAAAGCAATAAGAGTACCGAGAAAAGAGGTAATATTAGCAATGAAGAGATTTGAGAATAAAATATGGCTGTCATCTCCTACAATGCATGGTGATGAGCAGCTTTTTGTGAAAGAAGCGTTTGATACAAATTGGGTATCTACAGTAGGAGTTAATCTTCAGGAATTGGAAAGCGGAATCTGTAAAAAGGTGGGGTGCAAGTATTCCGTTGCACTATCTGCAGGAACTGCAGCATTGCATTTGGCAATCAAATTAGCAGGTATAAAACAGGGAGACAGGGTATTTTGTTCCGATATGACCTTTGCTGCCACGGTGAATCCGGTGTCCTATGAAAAAGGAGAGCAGGTGTTTATTGACATCGAAAGAGACACATGGAATATGGATCCTGAGGCGCTTAAGAGAGCGTTTGAGCTATATCCGGCGACCAAGATTGTTATTGTGGCTAATTTATATGGAACTCCGGCTAAATTAGATGAAATAAAAGAAATTTGCGATGATCATGAAGCAATTTTAATAGAAGATGCAGCAGAATCTTTAGGGGCAACTTTGCGTGGTGTTCAGACGGGAACTTTCGGAAAATATAACGTTATTAGCTTTAATGGCAATAAAATTATTACNNCATCGGGCGGTGGGATGNTGCTNACGGATGAAAAGTATGCTGCTGACANGGCTANGTTCTGGTCTACTCAGGCAAGAGAANATTTCCCGTGGTATCAGCATAAAGAAATCGGATATAATTATCGTATGTCGAATATTCTTGCCGGAATCGGAAGAGGGCAATTGTTACATTTGGAGGAGCATATAGCAAGAAAGAAAGAGATTTACCTGAGATATAGAGAAGGCTTAAAGGATTTGCCTGTCAGGATGAATCCTTATCTTGCCCATACCGAACCTAATTTTTGGCTGAGCTGTTTGTTGATAAATGAGGGATGTGAAGTAATTCCTGAGGAAATTAGAGTTGCATTAGAAGAATGTAATGTAGAGTCAAGACCAATTTGGAAGCCCATGCATATGCAGCCAGTATATAAGGATTGCCGGTTTGTGGCAGCTTCGGAAGGAATGGATGTAGGCGCTGATATTTTTGCCAGAGGATTATGCTTGCCCAGTGATATTAAGATGACTATAGAGCAGCAGGATATAATTATTGAGATAATTAGGGATTGCTTTAATAAATAAGAAGGAACGCAGAATGAAACAATTAATGATTATTGGGGCAAGCGGACATGGCAAGGTGGTAGCTGATATCGCTAAAAAAGCGGGATATGATAACATAGTTTTTCTTGATGATAATATAGAGATAAAAGAATGCGGCGGCTATTCGGTAGNAGGAAAGTGCCATGATGNTGCAAAATATCAAGNTGATGNTATAATAGCAATTGGTAACGNAAAGGTNAGGCANCGCATACAAGAAGNATTGTNAGATGTTACAATTCCCGTATTAATTCACCCGGATGCGGTAGTGGCTGAAGATGTAAAGATTGGTGAAGGAACTGTAGTTATGGCAGGAGCGGTTGTGAATCCGGGAGCAATTATAGGAAAGGGTTGTATTATTAATACCTGTTCCTCAATTGACCATGATTGTAAAATCGGTGATTTTGTACATGTTTCGATAGGAGCACATCTTGCCGGAGCAGTGAAGGTTCATAGCAGAACGTGGATAGGCGCCGGCGNTACGGTTANCAATAANATTTTTATATGCGATAATTGNANGGTCGGTGCAGGTNCGGTAGTAGTGAANAATATAACAGAGGTGGGAACTTATGTGGGAGTTCCAGCGAAAAAAATGGAAAAGATAGTGTTATGAAACAAAAAAAAGGTGTTTATGAAAGATATGTAAAAAGATTTTTTGATTTTATTTTATCGATGATTGCGTTAATTGTGTTAAGTCCGGTGTTACTAATCATATGGTGCTTGGTGAGGGTGAAATTAGGAAGTCCTGTGATTTTTAAGCAGGAAAGACCGGGCTTCCATGAGAAGATTTTTCGCCTTTACAAATTTCGTACCATGACAGATGCCAGAGATGAAAGCGGTGAATTATTGCCGGATGATGTACGATTAACCCGATTTGGGAAGTTGTTAAGAAGTACCAGCTTAGACGAATTGCCTGAGCTTTGGAATATTTTAAAAGGGGATATGAGTATTGTAGGCCCCAGACCATTGTTGGTGAAATATTTGCCATTGTATAATGAAAGGCAGAAACACAGGCATGATGTGAGACCGGGGATTACAGGTCTTGCTCAGATTAAGGGAAGAAACAGCATTTCTTGGGAAGAAAAGTTTGAGTGGGATGTTAAATATGTAGAGAATGTTTCGTTGCGCAATGACTGTAGAATCCTTATTAAGACAATTGCCGTTGTGTCGGGAAGACAGGGAATATCCAGCGAAACATCAGCAACGATGGAGAGCTTTACGGGTACAAAAAGACAAGAGCAGGAGTAGGATGAGTTGGGAAAAAGAGTAGCTGTGATAGCCAATAATGATGTAGGGTTATATAATTTTAGAAAAGAACTGTTGGACAGCCTTATTAAAGAAGGATATGAAGTAGCTATTTTACTCCCTGAAGGAGATAGGATTGCTCAATTACAGAGTATGGGCTGTGCTTTCTATGAATTGCCTATTGATAGAAGAGGAACGAATCCAATTAAGGATTTTAGGCTTTTCATTAGAATCAGAAAGATGTTAATGCAGATACAACCGGACATAGTTCTTACTTATACGATAAAGCCTAATGTGTACGGAGGAATGTCAGCCAGGATGTTACATATTCCATATGTGGCTAATATAACGGGATTGGGTACAGCAGTTGAATATCCGGGAATATTACAATTTATAACAATTCACATGTATCGTATTGCTTTGAAAAAAGCACAATGTGTATTTTGTCAAAATGCAGAAAACATGGAGTTTGTAAAAAATAGAAAATTGGCTGGTGGTATNATTAGGCNGTTGCCGGGTNCGGGAGTGAACCTACAGCATNTTACTTATCAGGAATATNCTGATGNTGANNCGCTTAAGTTTGTATTCATTNNAAGAATTANGAAGGAAAAAGGAATCAATGAGTATCTGGGAGCTGCCGAGGCGCTCAAGAAAAAGTACCCCAAAATACAATTTCATATCTGTGGATTTTGTGAAGAAGAATTTGAGGACAGGCTGAAAAAATTGCAGCAGGAAGAAGTTATCATATATCACGGAATGATTCAAGATGTAAGAGTAGTGTTGAAGGATATGCACTGTGTTGTATTACCCTCTTATCATGAGGGAATGTCAAATGTGCTGCTGGAGGCGGCGGCCACAGGAAGACCGTTGATTGCGACTGATGTTGCAGGCTGCAGAGAGTGTCTAGAGGACGGCAAGAGTGGTTTTTTGGTTAGGGCAGGAAGCACTGAAGACTTGATTGATAGGATGGAGAGCTTTATCAAGCTTTCTTTTGACGAGAGAATGAAAATGGGCTTGGAATCAAGGCAGAGGGCGGAAAGACTTTTTGACAGAAAGCAGATTATAGATATTTATATGGACGAAATAAAAAAAGGAGCAGCGATATGATTACATGTGAGGAATTATTGAGCGCAAAAGAAAATTTGGCACTAGTAGGTTTAGGATATGTGGGAATGCCTATTGCGGTAGCGTTTTCAAGGAAAATTAATGTAATTGGATTTGATTTGAACGAGAAGAAAATTCAATTATATAAGAAAGGTATCGACCCTACAAGAGAGGTGGGCGATGAGGCCATTTCACAATGTAAGGTTGATTTTACCAGTGATGCTACAAGACTTAAAGAGGCAAAGTTTATTATTGTGGCAGTGCCCACTCCGGTAAATGACGACCATACACCGGATTTGACCCCCGTTGAAGGAGCCAGCAGACTGGTTGGACAGAATCTGACCAAGGGTTCAATAGTAGTATTTGAATCTACGGTATATCCGGGAGTAACAGAGGATATTTGTGTTCCCATTATGGAAAAGGAATCCAGTTTAAAGTGTGGAATTGACTTTAAGGTAGGCTATTCGCCAGAGCGTATTAATCCGGGAGATAAAGTACATCGTCTGGAGACCATTACAAAAATTGTGTCAGGTATGGATGAAGCTACCCTTGATACGGTGGCTAAGGTGTACGAATTGGTGGTAGAAGCAGGAGTGTACAGGGCAGAATCCATAAAGGTAGCGGAAGCGGCTAAAGTAATAGAGAACAGTCAGAGAGATATTAATATTGCTTTTATGAATGAATTATCAATTATTTTTAATAAGATGGGCATTGACACAAAGTCGGTTTTGGAAGCAGCGGGAACAAAGTGGAATTTTCTAAAATTTGCTCCCGGCTTAGTAGGTGGGCATTGTATTGGTGTAGATCCGTATTATCTTACCTATAAAGCGGAGCAGATGGGTTATCATTCTCAGATTATTTTGTCGGGGAGACGAATAAATGATGACATGGGAAAATATGTAGCAGAAAATCTGGTGAAAAGTTTGATTAGGGCAGATATAGCAGTGAAAAATGCCAGAGTGGCAATATTAGGCTTTACATTTAAGGAAAATTGTCCTGATGCCAGAAATACGCGAGTGATAGATATTTATAATGAATTAAACGAGTATGGCATTCAACCATTAGTGGTGGATCCAGTTGCAGATGCAGATGAGGCTGAGAAGCTATATGGTATTTCTTTTGTAAAAATGAATGATGTTAAGGATATGGATGCAGTGCTTATAGCTGTTTCTCATGAGAATTTTTCCAAACTTGAACGAAGTGATATTAATCAGTTTTATCGGGCAGACAACAAAAAAAAGGTACTCTTGGATATCAAGGGGGTGTTAAATCGTCAGGATTTTGCAGATGAAGGATATTGCTATTGGAGATTATAATATCTGATTTTTAGTATTGTGGGGTAAAAAGATGGGATACAGAGAATTAAAATTTGAANATGATAGTGTATTNTTGGTNACAGGGGGCGCAGGCTTTATTGGCNCNAANTTATGNGAGGCGCTGCTTGATATGGGATATACTGTAAGATGTATGGATAATTTGTCCACAGGAAAAAGAGAGAATGTGGATTTATTCTTAGGGAATCCTAATTATACTTTTTTGGAAAAGGATATTCGTGATTTAGATTCTTGTATGGAAGCCTGTAAGGGAGTAGATTATGTGCTGAATCAGGCAGCGTGGGGAAGCGTACCGCGCAGCATTGAGATGCCTCTTTTGTATGAGGAAATCAATATTAGAGGAACCTTGAACATGATGGAGGCTTCCAGACAAAACAATGTTAAAAAATTTGTATATGCTTCCAGTTCTTCAGTATATGGTGATCATCCGGTACTCCCCAAGGTAGAAGGGCAGGAGGGCAATTTGTTGTCTCCTTATGCATTGACAAAGNGTGTAGACGAGGAATATGGTAAGTTATATAAAAGGTTATACGGTTTGGACACATACGGATTGCGATACTTTAATGTATTTGGACGTCGTCAAAATCCTGATGGAGCTTATGCAGCGGTAATTCCTAAATTTATTAAGTTGCTTTTAAATGGAGAGGCACCTACTATTAATGGTGACGGAAAGCAATCTAGAGATTTTACTTATATAGACAATGTAATTGAAGCAAATTTAAAGGCATGTCTGGCATCGAGTGAGGCAGCAGGCAACGCATTCAATATTGCTTATGGTGGAAGAGAGTATCTGATAGATATTTATTATGCTCTTTGTGACGCTCTGGGAAAAAAGATTGAGCCAAAATTTGGACCGGATAGAGCAGGAGATATAAAGCATTCTAATGCAGATATCAGTAAGGCACAG
>WFLX010171457.1_pt1 | contig 19151 bp, 17 predicted proteins | sample 4967041 | NCBI WGS metagenome assembly WFLX01 (sample SAMN12857096, study PRJNA449069) | gut metagenome | isolation source: stool from male and female vole | host: Microtus ochrogaster | place: USA:Florida | collected 2017
ATCGAGGCTTAGCCGTTCATTGCCGTGAACTTTAGCATGAATGATATCAATGAGTATGGTGAAGATGGTGTATTTATTGACTTGACGGAGTACATTACCCCTGAGATCATGCCAAACCTCAGTGCGATTTTGGAGGAGCATCCCGAAATTAAATCCGCTATCACCATGGCTGACGGTCATATTTATGGACTGCCGGCGGCAGACATGCTTCGAACCGGTGCGGTCAGTGATGAATATGATTACAGTATTTATTCCGTTCCGGAATTTTCTATGATAANCAAGAGATGGCTTGATGAGCTGGNGCTTGNTGTGCCGACGAACCTGACCGAACTCCATGATGCCCTTGTGGCTTTTCAGGAGAATGATATGGCGGCCAAGGTCTACGGCAACACACAGGGAACAATTCCTCTCTCCACGGGTTTTGACCNGTGGTGCTGGGGACAGGAAATCTTTTATGCAGGTTTTGGTTTTACAAACTTTACCAGCGACATCTGCGCGGACCTTCTTGTGGACGCGAACGGGAAAGTTTACTTTGCCTGCACAACGGACGCTTATCGGGATGCCGTGACATATTTGCATGACTGGTACGCGGAAGGGCTTATGGATCTTGAGATGTTCTCCCAGTCCACGAACCAACTGATCGCAAAGGCATCGCAGGGACGCGTGGGAGTTACCGTATGGTGGGAAAAGGAAGAGATTCTTGGCGAATATGCGGAAGATTATGTATTTCTGCCGCCGCTTGACGGACCGGTAGGTACGGTGTATGAAGGCAGCCACAATGTGAACATCCGTGCCGGTACGGACGGCGTTACGTCCGGTCAGTTGAACATCACCAGCGCCTGCGGCAACCCGGAACTGCTCCTCAAATATTTCGATCAATGGTATGACGGAGAGACTGTCATGCAGCTGCAGTATGGTCCGATCGGTGTGTATTTTACAGAAAAGGATGAAAACGGCGTGTGGNGAATCATCNCGGACGAAGAGGCTCNGGCNCAGTTCNNTCANAGCGCNGGTGAGCTGAAGGNNCTTTATNANGTTTATGGACCCCGCCTTATTCTTCCTGAGTACTATAACAGTGTNTTCTATATGNAAGACAGGNCAACGCAGCGCTTGGANTNCCTTGTAAACNATTGGCTTCCGTATGTTGAAAATAAGCTGTTTTTCCCTTCCGATGCAACCTTTACCAATGATGAGCTTGATGTGATTTCCCGTTACAAAGCCGACTTTGTAAGTCAGGTTGCCGAATACGAGGGCANTNGGANCANGAATGGCGTGACCTNCGGATGACGNGTGGGCNGCTTACTTGCAGATGNTGACGGATANCTGCGGTATGGAGAGGCTTCTTTCGGTTTATCAGGATGCTTATGACCGTTATGTATCCGCAAATTAAGAACTGACTTATAGAATGGATGGAAAAGGAGACATATATGAGAAGAAACATGAAAAGAACCATATCGGTTCTGCTGGCATCATGCATGGTACTGGGTCTTACGGCCTGCGGGGGAACAGACGGTAAAAGCGGTGGTGCGGCGGATGATATTGTCAACGGCGACTTCGAGGACGTAAGCGAGGGCGCATGGGTCGGCTGGACCCGTCAGGATGCCGCGTTCAATTTTCGCGGCGTAGTGGATGCTGATGAAGTAAATGGTGTACCCATTGAGAAAAGCGGAACTTACTTTTTCAGCGGTACTGCCGGAGGAAACCCTGCAATGCGCGGGACATTGACATCGGATGTGTTTAAGCTGGGAGGAAATGGCTTCATCGTCTTCAAGATGGGTGCCGGAAAAAACACGGATAAGGTCTATGTGGAGTTTTTTGAAGAAGGGAATGACACACCTTTGATCAGGGTCACAAATTCTGAGTGCGACGGTGTATTTATTACCGATCACCTGATCACCAAAGTTGTCGATCTCTCTGCTTATATCGGTAAGAATATCTATATCGTAGTGACGGATAATGATGACGGCAACGATTTTTCCTATGTGAACCTTGACGCATTTCGGGTTTGTGCTTCCGATGATGAGGTGGCATCTGCTGAGGCGGAGTATGCGCGTCAGATTGCGACCTATGGAGAGAAGCCGTTTGAGGAAGATGAGACTGCCACTACGATTGAAAACGGGGGCTTCGAGACCGGCGATCTCACTGGTTGGAAGACACTTGAGGGCACGGCGCTCGTTCGTACCGGCGTAGTTTCCACCAGCCAGTATTACTGGGAGGACCGCAGCGTTTACGGAGAAGGTGAATACTATCTTGACGGCAGCAATAATGGCGCGATTGCAGAGAACCTGACCGGTGCGATCCGCTCTACCAAATTCACCCTTGCGGGCGATGGTTTTATCAGCTTTATGATCGGCGCAGGAAACGGCAACTGCTATGTGGCTCTTTGCGACGGCAATACGGATGAAGAGCTTATCACGATGCGCAATGAGTATTTTAGCGATCCGGCGCTTGCACTTACACTCCTTCGCGTCTATATGGATGCAAGCCAGTATGTCGNGAAGGTTGTGTATATCAAAGTGGTGGATGCCAATGACGGAGGCGGATTTGCGTTTATGAACGTGGACGATTTCCGTGTATCCCTTACCGCTGACGAGGTTGCGGCGCTGGAGGTTGAGCAGATGGAGAAGGTTCAGGCGGAAACGTATACGTCTGCTTCCTACGACGATCTGGCGGCTCTCCGCAATTATTATAACAATTATCCTTACCCGATACCGTTAAATTCCCTGACGGTCACCTCCTATATATCGAACAAGGTGGTTGACTGCGGTACGGTTGATGTGACTGCATACTTGGAAGAAGCGGCAGCTTCCTTTGGAAGCGACGAGGTCAGCGATTTTGCAATATCAAGGATTGTGATCGATGACACTGAGATTACCGACGGCTTTGATGCTGTTGATATGAGCGCTCCCGGGTATTATCATGTAACCTATACGGCGAGCTATGAGGATGCAACGGCTGAAGCAACGTTCACCGTGATCGCACTGGCGGATCGTCAGACGATTGCCAACGGTGGTTTCGAGTCGGGCAACCTTGCCGGATGGACGGTTCTTACCGATGGCTGGAGTGTTGTTGACGGGCAGGCAGCCGGTGTGATTTCCGCAGAGAATTACTGGGGTGAGGCGCTTCCTTATAATCAGGCGGGCAATTATCATTTGGACGGCTGGAATAACGGACTTGACGAGGGCGCAACATGGGCCGTTCAATCAACAAACTTTACGCTTGCTGGATCCGGTTATATCTCCGTCCGTATGGGCGGTCATGCGGCGGCGGTACATGTGTACCTTGCGGATGGCACAGAGGTTGGTTATTATAAACAGAATCGTTTTAATGATGCGAATTTCCCCAGCGTCGGAGCCGGCGGCTCTTGGGCGGATATGGGAACATACGTGATAGATCTCTCTGATTACCTCGGACAGGAACTGTATCTTGTTCTTGCTGATGAACAGGTTGAGGGCTGGGCGCACGCGTTCTTTGATGAGGTTGTTACCTATTATGAGAGTGTGCCTGATTATGCAGCTAACGCGGATGTAGTTCCGGATGGCGCTACTGCGGATCCGGTGAGCATTCCTTGGCAGCTTGCGGAGAACGACCTGTAATCCCCCCCATTTATATCCGGACAGGATACTCCTGTCCGGATATCTCCTTAAGGAGGAATTGATATGAAAAAAAGTAAAGTAATCAAAACCTTATTTATTTTGGCGCTCCTGTTGACTGCAATGCTTACCGGCTGTGGGGACGCGCATAAGGATGATTTATTGCTGTATCTGAAATTCGATGAAGGCAGCGGGCTTATTGTCAAGGATTCTTCCGGCAATCTGCCCGATACAGAAATGACATATGGTTTTGCCCATGCGGCATATATGGAAGACCAGGATCCTCAGTGGCGGGATAAGGGTATTAAAGGCGGCTGCCTTCTCTTTGACGGCAGCAATACCTATATTACATACAACAGGAAAGACATTACCGTGGAAGGCAGTGAGCTGACGGTCAGCGTCTGGATTGCGCCCAGAACCTTTGAATGGGACGATCCCCATGCCGCTGACAATGGCAATGATGCGCCGACCGGTATCATCAGTCAGTCCGACAAGGCAAATAATAAGGGTTTCCTTTTAGGCTATGAGCGTTTTGGCAGACTGACCTTTCAGGTAGGTACCGGAGATGAATGGCTGAGCGTGTGGACGAACGGCGATAACCTTAAGAAATATGAGTGGAATCATGTGGCGGCGACCTTTGACGCGAAGGCAGGGGAAATGTGCCTTTATCTGAACGGCGAACTGGTNGNATCCCGGTCTGTTCCGCAGGGAGCTGAGATTGTCGGAGCCAGCGGAAAAACGCTGGCCATTGGCAGAAACATTGAGGGAGAGCGTTTAACGGCGGGATTTCTGAATGTTGCCAGTGGATATATAGATGAAGTAAAAATGTACAGCGAGGGTCTTAGCGCGGAGGAGATTGCTAAGGAGTATCAATCCGTAACGGTACCGGAGATTGCTTTCTCCGAAATCTGGCTGCAAAATCTTCTGACGGGTGATTACACCCGACCGCAGTTCCATGGCGGACCTTATCAGTTTTGGATGAACGAACCTCACGCACCCGTTTATTATAACGGAATGTATCATCTTTTCTATCAGGCCAATATGACGGGGTCATACTGGAGAAATATCTGTTGGGGGCATTTGGTCAGCACGGATATGGTGAACTGGAAACCTGTGAAAGAGGCGATCACTCCGACCGAGGGAAGTGTGGTTCCGGATGGTGTGTGGTCCGGAGGCGCGGCGCTTGATGCCAATGGTGTGCCGCTTCTCTTCTTCACAGCGGGTAATGATGGNTTCCGGGATTATGATCGGACTGATTTCCAACCAAANCATCGGCGTGGCATATCCCGCCGATCTTACGGACGCTGAGCTCACCGAATGGGTTATTTATGACAAGCTTGCCGTGATTCAGCAGAATGGACAGGGGCGCACCGGCGAGTTCCGCGATCCCCATATTTGGAAAGAGGGCGATGTCTGGTGTATGCTCATATGCTCGGGTAGCACTGCTTCTACCGGTGGTTCTGCGCTTTTGTATACAACGGATACTCTTGAGTTGAAGGCTGACGGAACCATTGACATGGATTGGCAATATAAGGGACCGGTCTATGAGATGGAAAATCAGTCCGCCTTGTATGGCACCTCATGGGAGCTGCCCATCATCCTGCCGGTTACAAACGACGCCGGCACGATAACCAAATATTTCTTCTCCATCTCTCCGGCACCTGCAAGCATTGCCGACAATAAGGTATATTACTGGCTGGGAGATTTTGATCTGGCGACTGGAAAATTTACACCGGATGAGAGCTTTGAAGGAGAACCGCATCTGCTGGATTACGGCGCCAACGTATTTACCGGTCCCAGCTGTCTGGTGGATCCGGTCAGCGGAAATATTTATATGTTCAGCATCATGCAGGATCAACGTGGAGCGGCGGAACAGGGAGCGTCGGGATGGGCGCATACGGTAGGACTTGCCAGAAGAATCTGGCTGAATGATGAGGGCACCGACCTTATGATGGAGCCGATCGAGGCGCTGCAGGGACTGGAGAAAGAGGTGCTCATCAACGAGACAAATCTTACGCTGGAAGATGCGAACAGCCTGCTCGCCGGTCTGGACGAGGATATGCTGCATATAAAGCTTACCGTAGATATAAGCGGAGCCACGGAGTTTGGCATAAATCTCAAACAGGGCGGCAAGTGGGATGCCACTACCTATACCTATGATGTCGCCGGAGAAACGATCGTGGGACGTACCGAGAACAAGGGCGAGGGCGCCAGTGTCAGTACGGTCAGCGGCGCTCTGCCGAATGACGACGGTACGATTTCCATAGAAATCTATGTTGACCGCTCATTGGTTGAGGCGTTCTTTAACGATTACAAAGCAATCAGCATTCGGGCCTATACCGATGATCCTGACTCACATGCCATGAATCTCTTTGCGGAAGGCAGTGTAAGGATCGAGAGTCTCTATGTGGCATCCATGGGGTCTATCTTTGAATAATATACGGATTTTTATGTAACTACGAACGAGTTTATGGCCTGAGAGGGACCGGAGTGTCCCCTCAGGTCTTGGAGGTTAAAATGACGAGTCAGACATTGCGAGAAGCAAGAAAATATGAAGAAATGATGGAAGTTCATATTGCTCCTGAGGATAGACCTGTCTTTCATCTTTCTCCCAGAGTGGGGTGGATGAATGATCCGAATGGATTCTCCTATTATAAGGGAGAGTATCATCTGTTTTACCAGTATCACCCTTACGACTCTTTCTGGGGACCCATGCATTGGGGGCATGCGGTGAGCAAGGATCTTCTGCACTGGGAATATTTGCCTGCGGCGTTGGCTCCGGATATGCCTTATGACAAGGATGGCTGCTTCTCCGGAAGCGCGGTGACACTTCCTGATGGGTCTCAGATGCTTCTTTATACCGGTGTGATGAGAGAACCGCAGGCGGACGGAAGCTTTCAGGACGTCCAGACACAATGTATTGCAATCGGGGACGGCAGAGATTATGAAAAAATTTTAAATAATCCGGTGCTGACAGAAAAGGATCTGCCGGAGGGCGGCAGCAGATATGATTTCCGNGATCCTAAGGTATGGCTGGGAGAAGATGGCGTTTACTATTGTGTNGTTGGCAACTGTANGGAGGATCATGACGNACANATTTTGTTATACAGCAGCGCAGACGGAATCTGCTGGAAGTANGAGANTATCCTAGCAAAAAATAACGGAAGATTTGGAAGAATGTGGGAATGTCCGGANTTTTTTGAGATGNATGGAAAACATATGNTCATAACCAGTCCTCAGGATATGCTGCCCGAAGGTTTCGAGTATCATAATGGAAACGGAACGCTGTGCCTGATCGGAAACTATGACCGGGAGACGAAGACGTTTCTGGAGGAACATGATCAGACGGTGGATTATGGAATTGATTTCTATGCACCGCAGACAATATTGACGCCCGACGGCAGACGGGTTATGATCGGATGGATGCAGAATTGGGATACCTGTAATATGCGCAGCCAGCCTAAGAACTGGTTTGGTCAAATGTCCCTTCCAAGAGAATTATCTTTCAGAAATGGGAGATTATATCAAAAACCTATCAGGGAGTTTGATGAACTCAGGTGTAATAGGGTGGAATACAAAGATGTGTTTGTAAACGGCCTTGTCAGACTGGATGGGATAGAAGGAAGACTGGTTGATATGGAGCTTCGGATCCGTCCTGCAGACGCGGCGCAGATATTCCGGAAGTTTGCCCTGCGCTTTGCACAGGATAAAACGCATTACACCGCGATCAGTTTCCGTCCGATGGAATCCATATTGAAAGTGGACCGTAAATTCTCCGGTTCCAGAAGAGCGATCATTCATCAAAGACGTAGTCAGGTAAACCATGAGGAGGGGAAGTTGAAGCTGCGGGTCATCTTAGACCGTCTCAGCGTGGAGGTTTTTATAAACGACGGAGAACAGGTGATGACTGCCACAATTGATACCCCGCAGGATGCAAGAGAAATATCGTTTGTTGCGGAGGATGGAAATGTGATTGTTGATGTGGTAAAGTATGACATAAGCAGCAGGTAACGATTTTGAGAGAGCAGTCTGATCGTGAGCATGGCAAAGGGAAATGAAAGGAGCAGGTATGAAAACAGTAGACGTGACCGCATTAGGAGAATTACTGATTGATTTTACGGAAAACGGAGTGAGTGGACAGGGAAATCCGCTGTTTGAGGCCAATCCCGGCGGCGCGCCTTGCAACGTGTTGGCGATGTTGTCACGGATGGGGCATAAAACCGCTTTTATTGGAAAGGTTGGCAAAGACTTCTTCGGAGAACAGTTAAAANACGCCATCCGGGAGGTNGGAANCAGCGCGGANTCCNTGCGGATGGACGAGANCNTTCATNCGANATTGGCACTTGNGCATACCTTTCCGGANGGAGACAGGGACTTTTCTTTTTATCGGGAACNCGGCGCGGATATGATGCTGNCAGAGNAGGAAGTACCGGAGNAGCTCCTTGAAAATACGAAGATTTTTCACTTCGGAACGCTCTCGATGACCCATGAAGGGGTGCGTCAGGCAACGAAAAAGGCAATAGCGCTTGCTGAACGGTCCGGTGCATGGATTTCCTTTGATCCAAATTTAAGACCGCCTCTGTGGAAGAGCATGGAGGAGGCAAGAGAGCAGGTGCTGTATGGGCTGGCGCACTGCCATATCTTAAAAATTTCCGACAATGAGATTCAGTGGCTGACGGGAGAAGAAGATTATACGGCGGGCGTGAATTGGATTCGTGATCGGTTTGAAATTCCGCTGATCTTAGTGTCCATGGGCAAGGAAGGGAGCAGAGCTTACTATCAGGGCAGGATGGTGGAAGTAAAACCATATCTTCGGGAGAATACCATTGAGACCACGGGCGCGGGAGATACGTTCTGCGGGTGTGTTCTGCATTATATCGTGGAGCACGGACTGAACGGTCTGACGGAGGAAGATTTGACTGAAATGTTGGATTTTGCCAACTGCGCGGCTTCTATTATCACTACGAGGAAAGGCGCCCTGCGGGTGATGCCTACTCGGGAAGAGATTGAGTGTGAGAGAAAGCGAAAACTGTTATAGATGGAAGAAAAGAACCGCCATGACCGCACCGTGGGTACTGCTATGGTGGTTCTTTTCCATACCTTGATGAAATGGTCGTTAAAACAGCTTTTTGATGCCGCCGAGCGCATCGGAAACTTTATCGACATTGATCTTGGATTTTACGCCGTCCACGATCTTTTTTACCGTATCATCGGGGAGATCGACGCCCATCACGCTCTCCACGGTCTTGACAGGATCTTTTTGAAACTGCGCCATCAGCGTCTTGTCCTTTGTGATCTTTTCCACTGTGCTTGTAATTTGCTCTTTGATATCCATATGAATTCTGCTCCTTTTGAAAGAATTTGACATTGCTTGTGACAATTATACATCGAATTGGGTGCAATGACAAATAAATTCCCTGATTTTCACAAAAATAGCTTCAAATTCGGGATGTTTTATAGTACAATGTAAAAATAGACAAGGACGCCAGGATGCGGAGCGTCAGAAAAAACCGCAAAGGGGGAAGGTGCCAATATGTTTAGTCAGTTGTTTGGCGCGTTTTTGCTCGAGCAAAACGTGATTACAAAGGATATGATGGATAGTGTATTAGCGGAGCAGACGGATGCGCGGGCAAAGCTGGGAACAATTGCCGTGGCAGCCGGTTATCTGACGAACGAGCAGGTGGAGGAAATTCACCTGCTGCAGGCGCAGCAGGATAAGCGCTTTGGTGATATTGCATTGGAGAAGGGTTATCTGACGATGAAGCAGCTCATGGAGCTCTTGGACCAGCAGGGCAATGCGTTCATGAAGTTCCTTCAGTTACTTGTGGAGAAGAATTGTGTTCCGGTTTCGGAGATCGACACCTATCTCTCGCAATTTCAGGAGACCAAAGGCTTTTCGGATCAGGACATGAAGGCGCTCAAGAAAGATGACATCGATGCGATCGTTCCGGTATTCGCGTTTGCGGCGAAGCCGTTTGTGACGGATGTGACGGCGCTGGTGCTGAGGAATATCGCGCGTTTTATTACGATGGATTTTTATATTGACAGGATCCGCCGCGTGGAGGATTATGAGTATCATGCGCTCGCGGGGCAGAGGATTAACGGGGATTATCAGGTTTGGCTTGCCTTTGTGGGAAAAGAAGATGACGAGGGGCTTTACACATTGGCGACGGGTTATGCAGGAGAGCAGGCGAGACGCAAAAAGGACATTGCGTATGACGTCATCGGCGAATTTACGAATATATGCAGCGGATTGTTTGCATCCAGTTTGAGCGAAAAAGGAATTTTTATCGATATGGAGTCGCCGTTTGCCTATGAATCGCAGCAGATGAAAGGCAAGGGCTATATCGTGCCGATCTATCTGAAAGGCAAATTGCTGGAATTGTTTATTTCGGTCAATGAGGAGGTCGTTCCGGGAACCGTACCGTATAAGAAAAAGGTTGCAAAGCAAGCGGGAAGCGCGGTGACGGAGAACAGTAAAGGCACGATCATTATCGTGGATGATTCCATGCTGATCCGTCATGCGTTGCGCGTGCTGGTGGAGAAGGCGGGCTATACGGTCGTTTGCGAGGCAGAAAACGGGGAAGAAGCGATCGAAGTCTATCAGAAATACCATCCCGATATGATCTCGCTGGATATCACGATGCCTGTAATGGACGGCGTTGAGGCACTGCGCAGGATCAAAGAACTTGATCCTGCAGCCAATGTTGTGATGATCACGGCAGCGGGACAGCAGCAGAAGGTGATCGAGGCGATCAAGCTCGGCGCGTCGAAATTTATCGTAAAGCCGTTCAGCAGGGACGAGGTGCTTGATACCATTGCGGAAGTCATCCGATAGGATTGCGGACAAAACGCTGCGGAGGGAAAAACATTCTATGTGGCTTTTGGGCGGAAACGTATATATTGCGGAGCAGGGGTTTTGCAAACGGAACCTTCTGCTCCGAAATGGTATTATAGAGCGGATTGTACCGCAGGGAGAGACGGTGGAGGAAGCGCGCCTGCATGACGTGGAAACGGTGGATGTGCAGGGCGCTACTATTTTGCCGGGACTTGTGGATATCCATTTTCACGGTTGCGCGGGACATGATTTTTGTGAAGGGACAAAGGAGGCGTTTGAAGCCATTGAGCGGTATGAGCTCCGTCACGGGATCACGGTCATATCGCCCGCGACAATGACGTTACCGGAAGAACGGCTGTGTAAGATCTGTGCCGAGGCAGCGGCATATGCGAAGGAAAGTGAGTGCTTAAAAGGGATTTATCTGGAAGGTCCTTTTCTATCGGAAGCCAAAAAAGGAGCGCAGAACAGTGCATATCTGAGGCTCCCGGACATAGAGCTGCTGCGCGGACTGAATGCGAAGGCGGAAGGGCTGATCCGGATCGTAGCGATTGCGCCCGAGCGGGAGGGTGCGATCGCGTGTATGGAAGCATGCGCGGAGCAATTTCGTTTTTCCGTGGCGCATACGACGGCGGACTATGCGACATGCGCCCGGGCGATGCAAACGGGCGCAAAGCAGGTGACGCATCTGTATAACGCGATGCCGCCGTTTACGCACAGGGAGCCGGGAGTGATCGGCGCGGCGTTTGATCATGGCGTGGACGTGGAATTGATCAGTGACGGCGTGCATGTGGAAGCGTGCGCGGTGCGTATGGCATTCCGGCTGTTTGGCGAGGAGCATGTCATCCTGATCAGCGACAGCATGATGGCGGCTGGAATGCCCGACGGCATGTATGAGCTTGGCGGGCAGGCGGTCACGGTGCGCGGAAAACGGGCGGTGCTTTCAGACGGTACGATCGCGGGAAGCGTGACCAATCTGTATGACTGCATGGTGACGGCGATCCGCATGGGGATTCCGGCAGAGGCGGCGGTGCGCGCTGCGACAAGCAATCCGGCGGCGGCGCTCGGCATTGACACCGATTACGGAAGTATTGCGATCGGGAAAAGAGCGGATCTGCTTGTGGTGAATGATGACTGGGAACTGCAAAGGGTTTATAAGCACGGCAGGGAGGTGCGGCTGTGAGGCATACCGCAGGGAAACGGCACGAAATAAGGAGGGGAACGAATGGCAACCTATCTGGTTGACTTGGAAAATACGGGGCTGGCAGGGCTNTCGGGCTTGGANGAGCTGTCCGCAAAGGANAAGGTCATTGTTTTTTACGGGACGCGGACAGGCTCGATTGCGTTTGACAAGCATGTGGAGCTGACAAAGGCAAAGGCGGATGTTACCTACACGAAGACGGAGCGCGTGGCAAAAAATTATCTGGATTTTCAGCTTGTGACCTATCTCGGATACCTGATCGGAAGCGGGCAGGAGCGCGTATATTATATTATCAGTAAGGATAAGGGATACGACAGCTGTATCGAATTTTGGAGAAAGACAAATAAGCAGATTGCGATCACGCGCTGCGAATCGCTGCAAAAGCAAAAAACGGTGACGCAGACGGCGGCGCAGTCAGATGCGGGCAAAGGCGCACAGGCGGCAGCTGGCGAGCATGCGGATATGCAGAAGAATCCGGCATCTGAACCGATGCAGGCAGATCCGTCCGTAAGCGGCGGCAAGCAGTCGAAGCAAAAGGCATCCGGCAAAACGTCATCAACCCCGAAAGCGTCCGGCAAGGAGGCGTCCGATCAGAAAGCATCCGATCAGAAAGCATCCGACAGGGAGGCATCCGATCAGAAGGCATCCGGGAAAAAGGCGCCTGATCAGAAAAAATCTGAGAAACCGTCCCTGCCCGAGAGCATGAGAAAGAAAATCCGCAAGGCGGTTAAGGAAGAAGGACTTGAGGCCGGAAGCTATAAGTTTATCTATGATTATGTTGTGAAATCTTCGGATAAGCAAAAATTAAATATCGCACTAGTTAAGCATTTTCAACAGGAGAAAGGAAACCGGCTGTACAAGGAGATTCTGGATGTATTTGCCGAATATCATAAGCAGATATCAGGCTGCGGTCAGGGATAGCTGCGTTCGCCGAAAATGCCCGTGCCGACGCGCACCATCGTTGCGCCCTCCTCGATCGCGACTTCGTAGTCACCCGTCATGCCCATGGAGAGTGTATCAAAGCAGACCGGATTCCCGTCTGCAGCCTTTGGCGGGGATTCCTGTATGCTTGTAAAAAGAGCATGCAGACGGCGGAAGTGCATGCGGTTGCTTTCGGGCGTTTCCGTGTAGGGCGCGGAAGTCATGAATCCGCGCACGCGCACATGCGGACAATCCGCGGCGATGCGTGCGACGGCATCCGGCGCTTCGGCGGCGGTAAAGCCCCACTTGGATTCCTCTTCCGCGATGTTGACTTCGAGCAGAATGTTCACAGTCAGTCCTTTTTTGGCTGCCTCAGATTCAATCTGCGCGGCAAGACGCAGGGAATCGACGGAATGAATGAGCGCGGTTTTGTCTATGATATATTTAACCTTGTTGCGCTGCAGATGCCCGATCATATGCCATGTGACACTGGCGTTGCATTGTGCATATTTCTCTGTCAGCTCCTGCACATAGTTTTCGCCGAAGATGCGTTCTCCCGCTGCGACGCATTCCTCGATCATGGAGAGCGGTTTTGTCTTGCTGACCGCAACGAGCGTTACCTCGGACGGCTCACGTCCGCACCGTGCACAGGCGGCGGCAATATGCGCATGTACCTGCATTACATTTTCTTTGATCATAAAAATTCTCCATTCTTGCTCAGCCTGCGAATTTGGGCGCAAGCACAATATTTGCAAAGCGAACTTGTTCGCTTTATCACCTCATCTGCGTTTGATTATAGCACATCCGAGTGACAGTGTGCGAAAAATGTGTTATACTTGTTTCATGCGGGGAGAAGGCTTATTTATGGAAATGTTGTGGCTCCGCAGGTTTTGAAAGGGGCAAGAGGTCGAAAATGAAAAAAGAACGGGTGTTATATCTTGATCTGATCCGCATCGTCTGTTTTCTGATGGTGACATCATTTCATTTTTCGGTTGCGGTAAAAACGTTTGGGATCAACGCAGACGTGGAGTTTTATCAGGGGATCGTGCATATTGTGTGGGGACCGATTGCCGTGTCGTGCTTTTTTATGGTGTCCGGCGCAGCATTGATCTATCGTTACGGGGNAAACTTTTCNTTGAAGGAATTTTACAAGNAGAGGTTTTTCGNGCTCTATCCGNTGTNTTGGCTTGCGTATCTGTTTGCGTTCCTTGATTTTTTTTATCGGGTGAAATCTATGCCGGGGGGACCGAAGATTCATTTTCTGCTGTCGGTGGTTGCGATGGACGGATATTTTAATGACTGGATCCCGACATTTTATATGATCGGCGAATGGTTTTTGGGTGTGATCGTGATACTCTATATTCTGTTTCCGCTGTACCGGTTCGTAATGTGTAAGTGCAAATATATTTTACCCGTTGTATTCTTTGTGTTGAGCGTGGTACTGATATATCATAATCCGTTTCCGATGGTGCCGGAGAAAAACCCGATCATGTGCAGCATGTATTTTGTGCTCGGCATGATGATCGAGATGTTGCGAAGGAGTCCGAAACAGCGGGCGGTAAAAATCGGCAGAAGGATCGCGGCGGCAGTCGGCGTTATACTTTTTATCGTCGTAGCTGCGGTGGAAAAGACCGGTTATCGGTTTAATGGTTATCATGTGATCTTTGTCATATCGCTGTCGGTCTATCTGATCCTGATGGAGGTTGCGGAGTGGATAAAGTCGGAGCGGGTAAGGAGTCTGATCAGCATGATCGGCAGACACTCGTATGCGTATTTTTTACTGCATCATGTGTTTATGTATAAATATCTTCCGAATTTTTCGGGTGTTACAATGAGCGGTTCCAACACGCTGCTCCTGTTTGTAAGCTGCGTAGGGTATATTTATGCGCTGGCGGTCGGGCTGGATAAGATTTATGCGGCGCTCGTGCGCGCGCTTAGAAGATGGCGCGGAAAGGATGAGAGCACGGCATAAGGTTTTTCCGGCTGTGCCGCATCCGAGCGCGGCATTTTGAACGGCAGCGATACAGATACAACATTTTGACAGGTTATCGTAACATTCATGTCTTGCAGAAAGCAAAAATCTTACGTTAAACTAGGAGGGAAATATGGAGAAACCAACATTGGTAATACTTGCAGCCGGAATGGGCAGCAGGTACGGAGGGCTAAAGCAGATCGATCCGATTGATAAGCATGGAAATAAGATCATTGACTTTTCAATCTACGATGCGGTCAGGGCGGGGTTCCGCAAGGTCATTTTCATTATCAAAAAAGAGAATGAGGCGGATTTTCGCGCCTGCATCGGCGATACGGTCAGCAAGTATATCGAGGTCGAANNTNTATTTCAGGAGCTTAGCAATGTTCCCGCGGGCGTTGTCATTCCTGAGGGGCGTATGAAGCCTTGGGGAACCGCACATGCGATTCTATGCTGCAAGGATGTGATCGACGGACCGTTTGCGGTGATTAATTCGGATGATTATTATGGGCAGAGCGCATTCCAGACGCTGTACGATTTTCTGACGACGCATGAGGACGGCGAGAAGTACCGCTATGCGATGGTGGGCTATGAGCTTGGCAACACGCTGACGGATAACGGTTCCGTGGCGCGCGGCTGCTGCATCACGGATCAGAACGGATTTCTGGTCAACATCGCGGAACGCACGAAGATCGTCAAAATGCACGGCGGTGCGGCGTACACGGAGGACGACGGAGAGACTTATGTGCCGATTCCGATGGAAACGCTCGTATCCATGAATATGTGGGGCTTTATGCCGAGCATCTTAGGCGAGCTGGAGCAGGCGCTTCAAAGGTTTTTTGCCGAGGAAGTGCCGGTCAATCCCTTAAAATCCGAGTGTTTTTTGCCGATCGAGGTAGACAGACTGCTTCAGGCGGGTAAAGCGACTGTGGAAGTGCTGCCCTCGAAGGACAAGTGGTTCGGCGTCACCTATAAGGAGGATAAACCCTTTGTTGTGGAATCCATACAGAATCTGAAAGATGAGGGCGTATATCCTGAAAAACNGTGGGAGTAACGCCTCTGATGAAAAATAAGGAGGATGGGGTATGTCGATTTTAGTAACGGGCGGTGCAGGTTATATCGGAAGCCATACGGTAGTGGAGCTGCAGAATGCGGGGTATGNGGTTGTTGTACTGGATAATCNGAGTAANTCCAGTGAGAAGTCCTTAAANCGTGTGGAAAAAATNACGGGAAAGGCAGTTCCTTTTTACAAGGCGGATATTTTAGACCGTGAGGCGTTGGAAGAAATTTTTGCAAAAGAAGCAATTGACTGCTGTATCCATTTCGCGGGCTTAAAGGCGGTCGGAGAATCCGTACAGAAGCCGTGGGAATATTACAATAACAATATTGCCGGAACTCTCACGCTTGTGGACGTGATGAGAAAGCACGGCTGCAAAAACATCATTTTTTCGTCTTCGGCAACCGTGTACGGCAATCCGGCGGTGATTCCGATCACGGAACAGTGCCCGAAAGGACAATGTACCAATCCGTACGGCTGGACCAAATCCATGCTGGAGCAGATCTTAAGCGATATGCAGAAGGCGGATCCGGAGTGGAACGTCATCCTGCTTCGTTATTTTAATCCGATCGGCGCGCATAAGAGCGGAACGATCGGCGAGAATCCGAACGGCATCCCGAACAATCTGATGCCTTACATCACGCAGGTTGCAGTCGGCAAGCTGAAGCAGCTCGGCGTGTTCGGAAATGATTACGATACGCCAGATGGAACCGGAGTGAGGGATTATATTCATGTTGTCGATCTGGCGAAGGGACATGTGAAAGCGGTAAAGAAGGTCGAGGAAAAAGCGGGCTTAAAGATTTACAATCTCGGTACAGGCGTCGGTTACAGCGTTCTGGATATTGTAAAGAATTTTGAGGAAGCGAACGGCGTGAAGATCCCTTATGAGATTAAGCCGAGGCGTGCGGGAGACATTGCCACCTGCTACGCCGATGCATCGCTTGCGAAAGAAGAACTTGGCTGGACCGCGGAGTATGGTATTCGCGAGATGTGCGAGGACTCCTGGAGATGGCAGAGCAATAACCCGAACGGGTATGAGGAGTAAAAAAGAAATGCTGGAAGCATTACGTAAAAAAGAATGGCGCGAAGCGCCATTCTTTTTTACGCCACATATCCATACATAAAGATAAAATGGCAGACGCTTCCCGCCATGACAAACAGATGGAATACCTCGTGGGAACCGAAATATGCATGTTTTGCGTTAAATACGGAAAGCTTCAGTGCGTAAATAACGCCCCCGGCTGTATAGATCAGTCCGCCTGCGAGCAGCCATAAAAAAGCGGCTAGCGGAAGCGTATGGATGAGCTGTCCAAATACAAAGAGGCATACCCAGCCCATGGAAATATACAGGATGGAAGAAAACCATTTCGGGCAGGTGATCCAGCAAGCCTTGACGATCATACCGGCGAGCGCGATGCCCCACACAACGGCAAGGAGCAGGTACCCGAGCTGTCCGCCAAGAACGATCAGACATACAGGCGTATAGGAGCCGGCGATCAGCACAAAGATCATCATATGATCCAGCTTGCGGAATATGCGGAGCAGTTTGCCGCCTACGTTGACGGAATGATATAGCGTGCTTGCGCCGTACAGAAGCACCATGCTGAGTATAAAGACCGTCATCGCCAAAAGATGACGGGAGTCCGCGGACATACTTGCTTTGATCAGGAGCGGTGTTGCTGCAATGGAAGCGAAGACCATAGCGATCAGATGAGTGATGGCACTTCCGGGTTCACGGATCGTAATTGTCATAAAAAATCCCTTCTTTCCTAAAATAGATTTAGAATCCGCATGTCAGCCGGAAAGGCATACGTGCAGATNTGAANAAACAAATNGAACTGCTCATAGTANAAACCGCTTTGNGAAACTTTATGACATAGTAANCAAAACTATGTTGTGGTNTACATATATTACAACACGCGACGGATAGTGTCAACAGAAAAATGAACAATCAATACGATGCTTTATGCGTTTTCTGTTGCTATGCATAAAAAACGCAGGCTTTTTGCCTGCGTTTGCGGAATTTTTTGCCTGCGTTTTGGAATGTTTTTTGGTGGTTCTGCGTAAATTAATAATTGTGTGGGCGATATCAGTCTTCTTCGATGATTTGGAACTCCAAATAATCGAACGGAATCTGCTCAATAAAACTGTCCTGCCGGAAGCGGGTCTTGGCATGCTGCTGAAATTCCCGGATGTTGCTGTCGAGCCAGATCGGTTTGCCGAGGTCAAAACGGATGCAGACTTCGTCAAGCGCGCGAAAGACTTTGTGTGTCCGCGTATCCTCGCGATCGTCAATGATCACGGTATCGCGGAGCATGTGATTTTCTTTCCATATTTTTGCCCATAAACNAAANATCGCGANTTCCNTTCAACTTTGTTTGATCAAGATACGTCTNATAAATATAAAGTATAGCGATAAAATGTAGTATTTGTAAATAAACCATTAAATATTTGTGAAAAATGTACATTTTTTCCGAAATATGGTATAATGATTACANAATTTAGCACAAAAACGACAGCCTGANNGTATGCNTGGATNNGNGGAGNGGAATATGGAATNTTGGCCTAGTGCAAACAGTGAGGTGGATAAGTGGAAGGAAGTGCAGCTTGTCTATCAATCGGCATTGAAAGAAATCGGAACAAAGCTTGAGATCCTGAATGATGAATTTCAGCATGTACATAAGTATAATCCGATTGAGCATATCAAGTCGAGGATCAAGACATCGGAGAGCATCGTTAAGAAATTGAAGCGTAACGGATATGATTCGACGATTGAAAATATGATCGAGCATGTGAATGACATTGCGGGAATCCGCGTAATCTGTTCCTTTACGTCGGATATTGAACAGATCGCGAAAATGATCGAGCGCCAGAGCGACTTAAAGGTCATTGGGATCAAGGATTACTTTACAAATCCGAAGCCGAACGGCTATCAGAGCTATCACATGCTTGTTACCGTGCCGATCAATCTGTCGGACAGAATCGTCGATACGAAAGTGGAGATTCAGATCCGAACGGTTGCGATGGATTTTTGGGCGAGCCTGGAGCATAAGATTCATTACAAATTCGAAGGGGAGACACCGGAAACGATCGAGCGTGAGCTGATGGAATGCGCGCGCATGGTTTCCGAGCTGGATGCGAAGATGCTTTCCCTTAACAATGAAGTCAGAAAAATCGAAGAGCAGGATTAGTAACGAAGGAAGCGCCGATACGATCGGCGCTTCCTTCGGACTTTCTGCGGCGCACGCGGATAGGAAAAGAATATGCCGCTTTGCGTTCTTTTTACCCCCTAAAATGAGGAGTGCCTGAGTACCTTTCGGCACTCAGGCTTATTATGAAAAAAATAATGAAAATCATGATGAAAACAATAACTTGAATTAAGTTAAGTATAACGATAGATTATGAACAAATCATGAACGAACCGTGAATGATTGGTTAATATTTATAAACAATCCAAAAAATGGAAATAAATGTAGTGCAGATTGCACAAAAACGAAAGAGCTTGAGAGAATAAAAACCGTATGTTATAATAAGCACATATGAGACACAAGCGAGCGCGCAGCGGGCATATG
>WFLX010153850.1_pt1 | contig 19149 bp, 14 predicted proteins | sample 4967041 | NCBI WGS metagenome assembly WFLX01 (sample SAMN12857096, study PRJNA449069) | gut metagenome | isolation source: stool from male and female vole | host: Microtus ochrogaster | place: USA:Florida | collected 2017
CGGCATTCAGCAGCCGAGCCGTTTACGGTTACCACGCAAGGGAGGGGAGCGACAACTGTTTCAACTCCATTTTCAAGACGGCGCTTGACAGTGACTTTGCCATCTTTCAAATCAAGTATTTCCTCTGCATATGTCACCTGGGGAATACCAAGCTTTTCTGCAATCTGAGGTCCCACCTGAGCGGTGTCGCCGTCAATTGCCTGACGTCCGCCGAGAATGATGTCGAAGTTTCCGAATTTTTTTACAGCCTGAGCCAAAGAATAAGAAGTGGCAAGGGTGTCGGCTCCGCCGAGCGCGCGGTCAGTTAGCACTATACCGGTGTCGGCTCCGCGATAGATAGCCTCGCGGATGATTTCCGATGCGCGAGGAAGTCCCATTGTAAGCAAAGTGATGGTCGATCCGGGATTGGCATCCTTGAGTCTCAGCGCCTGTTCGAGTGCGTTAAGATCTTCGGGATTGAAAATCGCCGGCAGGGCAGCACGGTTTATAGTGCCATCCTCTTTCATTGCATCTTTACCCACATTACGAGTGTCAGGCACTTGTTTTGCGAGAACGATGATGTTTAAACTCATGATTAAAGATATTAGATGTTTTATTTATGATTATATTCTGTTATAAATGACTCACACAAAGATAAGTTTTTTATTTGAATTTTGACAAATTATTATCAATCAAAACTTGTCCCGTCAAAACAATGCGTGCAAACTTTATCTTTGGGGAGCCCTATCGCTTCGATGATTGTCTCAATAGAGTTGAATTTCAACGAAGTCAAGCCAAGTTTCTCCCTGATTTTCTCCACCATTGCGCAGTATTTGGGCGAATTGGTGGTAGAATACTCGGTGAGATCCTTGTTGGGATCTCCTTCAAGCTCTTTTATGACTCGGCGGGTTATCAACTCCATTTCGCTTTTTGAGGCAGTGAAGTTGATGTAGTGGCAAGGATAAATGAGGGGAGGGCAGCTGATACGGATATGCGCCTCCTTTACTCCGCAATCAAACAATCCTTTCACGTTATCACGCAACTGGGTGCCCCTCACGATAGAGTCGTCGCAGAAAATCACGCGCTTCCCGTTAAGAAGAGCCTTGTTGGGAATCAATTTCATTTTTGCCACGAGCTCGCGCCGTTCCTGGGAACTTGGAGTGAAGCTTCTCGGCCATGTGGGGGTATATTTCACCAGCCCGCGCTGATAAGGTATTTTCTTACCTTGGGAATATCCAAGCGCCATACCTATGCCTGAATCGGGGACACCGCTCACGAAATCAACTTCGGTGTCATCGGCTTCTCCCATTTTCAAGCCTGCGTCATAGCGCATTTTGTCAACATTCCTGTTTTCGTATTCACACACGGGGTAGCCGTAGTAAACCCAAAGAAACGAGCATATCTGCATCTTCTCTCCCGGTGCTTTGAGCTGCTCGATTGAATCGGCTGTGACCTTTACGATTTCAGCCGGACCGACGTTGTAGCAGATGTCGTAATCAAGATTTGGGAAAGCGCATGTCTCGCTTGTGATAGCGTGGGCGCCATTCTTCTTTCCTATTATAATAGGTGTGCGTCCGAGCTTGTCGCGGGCGGCGATGATGCAATCTTCAGTAAGAAGCAGCATCGAGCACGACCCTTTAACCCTGTTGTAGACATTATTTATACCGGTTACGTAGTCTGATCCCTCGCATATAAGGGCGGCGATCATTTCAGTAGGATTTATTATGTCGTAACTGTGTTCGCAGAAATGGTGTCCCTTGGCGAGCAGTTCCTTTTCAAGTTCTCCGATATTATTGATACGCCCTACCGTTACTATCGCAAATTTTCCGAGATGGCAGTTCACAATTATAGGTTGGGCATCGGTGTCGCTGATGACACCGATCCCTTTTGTCCCGGAAAAATCTTTCAGGTCATTCTCGAATTTTGATCTGAAATAAGAGTTCTCGATATTGTGTATAGATCTTGTGAATACTCCGTTGTTGCACGTGGCGATTCCGGCTCTTTTTGTTCCCATGTGGGAATTATAGTCTACGCCATAAAAGAGCTCGTTGATGCACTCATCGTGCTTTGCAACTCCAAAAAATCCTCCCATACCGAATGTTTTTGTTCAATAGTGATTTTTATTATTTACAGTTAGTCTTGTTTTCAATCCACTTGCGGGCATTTACGAATGCGTCAATCCAGGGAGTTGCATCTTCCTGACGGCGTGTTTCGGGATAATATCCGCATTGCCACGGGAAAATAGCGCGCTCCAGGTGGGGCATCATGGCAAGATGGCGTCCGTCGGCTGATGCGATACCGGCAACCGATGCGCGTGAACCGTTGGGATTGCCCGGATAAGCGGCATAATTATATTTCGCTACGACATTATAGTTGTCAAGCGACATTGGCAAATTGAATTTTCCTTCGCCGTGAGCCACCCAGATACCCAGCTTGCTGCCCGACAGGGAACCGAACATTACGGAATCATTCTTAGGAATGGTGACACCCAGGAACTGCGATTCGAATTTGTGGGAAATGTTATGCTCCATCGTGGTTTTCTTGGGATGTTCGGGGTTAATGAGATTCAACTCTATCATCAACTGACATCCGTTGCAGATACCGAGACTCAGCGTGTCGTTCCTCTTGTAGAAGCGTTCGAGAGTGCTCTTCGCCTTGTCGTTCCAAAGAAATCCGCTTGCCCAGCCCTTTGCCGATCCAAGCACGTCGGAATTGGAGAATCCGCCGCAGAACACTATCATGTTCACATCGTCGAGAGTCTCGCGTCCGCTCATCAAGTCGGTCATGTGGACATCCTTCACGTCAAATCCTGCGAGATACAGCGAGTAAGCCATCTCACGGTCTCCGTTCACGCCTTTCTCTCTGATGATGGCGGCGCGCACTCCTGACTTGCCGTCGCGGCGAAGTGATAAGCCGCGAGACTTTAGCGAGCCTTTGAAATTTGACGGGAAGCGATAGCGTATGGGCTGCTTTTTGTAATTCTCAAAACGCAATGCCGCGCACTTTTCTCCGCTCTGAACTGCATCAAGCAGATAAGAAGAGCGGAACCACACGTCGCGCAGGTAGTCGATGAAGAGCATCTTTTCCCCATCATTGTGCTTGATGACGAGGGTGCGTTCATCCGACACTGTTCCAATTTTGCAGAAACGCGCGCCTGCATTCTTGAGTGCTTCCTCTACTTTGTCGCGTTTCGCAGCCGCTACCTGAATCACAAGCGCGGGATTTTCGGCAAACAGTATTTTCACCAAGTCAGTCTCGCCAAGCGCGGCAAAAGCGTCTGCATCAAGTTCAACACCTCCATTGGTGTTGGCAAACGCCATTTCAAGAAGAGTGGTGACGAGTCCTCCAGCCGATACGTCATGAGCGGCAAGAAGCGCTCTGCCCTTAACAAGTTTCTGAATGGCGTTGAAGGTTTTAGCGAATTGCTCGGGCGACGTTACTGTAGGAGCGTCATTACCAAGACGGTTAAGTGACTGCGCAAGAGCTGAGCCTCCGAGTTTAAGCGAATCGCCGCTGAAATCAATGTAATACAGGCTCGATTCTTTATTTTGAAGAACCGGCGAAACAGTTTGGCGCACGTTGCTAACCTCTCCGGCGGCTGAAATAATCACCGTTCCGGGAGCGAAAACTTTGTCGTCGCCATATTTTTGAGTCATTGAAAGACTATCCTTTCCGGTGGGGATATTTATGCCCAAAGCGCATGCGAAGTCGCTACATGCTTCCACGGCACGGTAGAGAGCCGCGTCTTCACCTGCGTTTTTGCAAGGCCACATCCAGTTGGCGCTGAGCGACACGCTCTTAAGTCCCTCGGCAAGCGGAGCCATCACAATATTGGTAAGTGATTCAGCCACTGCAATTACAGAACCTTTCGCCGAATCTACCAGCGCTACCTGAGGAGCGTGACCTATCGAAGTGGCGATTCCGGCTTTTCCTTTATAGTCAAGCGAAACGACTCCGCAGTCGCTCAATGGGAGCTGAATTTCTCCCTGACACTGCTGACGGGCGATTTTTCCGGTCACTGAGCGGTCCACCTTGTTAGTGAGCCAATCTTTGCAGGCAACCGCCTCAAGGCTCAGCACGTCGCGAAGGTAATCTTCGATTTTGGCTGCGTCATATTCCACATCTTTATAGGTGTGGTTGACAGTACTGTCTTTCATGACAGTTTTAGGCGAATTGCCAAACATGTCAGCCATGGCAAGGTCTATCGGTTTAACTCCGTCAGGCTGCTCAAACACGAATCGGTCGTCGCCGGTGGTTTCGCCCACAACATAGAACGGAGCTCTTTCGCGATCAGCTATGCGGTTGACATATTCAATATCTTTCTCTTCGATCACCATTCCCATGCGCTCCTGGCTTTCGTTGCCCACGATCTCTTTCGCTGAGAGTGTCTTGTCGCCGATGGGCAGAGAGCCTATCTCGATTTTTCCTCCGGTTGCTTCAACCAGTTCTGAAAGGGCGTTCAAGTGGCCTCCGGCGCCATGGTCGTGAATCGAAATGATGGGGTTGGAGTCGCTTTCGGCAAGCGCGCGAATTACATTGCTTACGCGCTTTTGCATTTCAGGGTTGGCGCGCTGAACTGCGTTCAGTTCGATTGAATTGTCATATTGTCCGGTTTCAACCGATGACACGGCGCCGCCGCCCATACCGATTCGGTAGTTGTCGCCACCCATCACGATAACCTTCTCGCCTGCTTCGGGGATACCTTTAATGGCATCCTTCTTTGCGGCAAATCCAACGCCTCCGGCAAGCATGATAACCTTATCATAGGCGTATTTCTTGTCATTCTCTTCGTGCTCGAACGTGAGCAAAGAGCCGCAGATGAGCGGTTGACCGAATTTGTTACCGAAATCTGACGCTCCGTTTGACGCTTTGATGAGAATGTCGCAAGGTGTCTGATAGAGCCATGCGCGCGGATCCATCATCAACTCCCAGCGATGTTCGGGAGACATGCGGGGGTAAGAAGTCATGTATACTGCGGTTCCGGCAATGGGAAGACTCGCTTTTCCGCCGCCGAGACGGTCGCGTATTTCACCGCCTGTTCCCGTTGCCGCTCCGTTGAACGGCTCGACTGTTGTGGGGAAGTTGTGGGTCTCGGCTTTAAGCGAAATTACCGTGTCAACATCCTTTACCTCGAAATAGTCGGGACGGTCGGGGTTTATGGGATAAAATTGGTCAACCTTCGGGCCTTTCACGAATGCTACATTATCTTTGTAGGCTGATACGAGGCTGTTGGGGTTGACCTGCGATGTTTTCTTGATAAGTTTAAATAATGAAAGAGGTTTTTCCTCTCCGTCGATTATAAAGGTGCCGTTGAATATTTTATGGCGGCAATGCTCTGAATTGACCTGAGAGAAGCCGAAGACTTCGCTGTCGGTCAGCGGGCGTCCGAGTTTTTTGCTTAGGTCGCGCAAGTATTGCTCCTCTTCAACGCTCAAAGCGAGTCCCTCTTTCTTGTTGTACTCGGAAATATCATCTATATATACGATGGGATCCGGAGTCTTGTTGACCGTGAACACTCGGCTGTTGAGCCCTTCGTAAACGCGTTGCAGCATTTTGNCAANTAGGGGAGANTCTTCTGCNACACGATGGAATTCCTCGATTCGGGAAATCCCTTGCAGTCCCATGTTNTGGGTGATTTNCANTGCGNTGGTACTCCAAGGNGTAATCATNTNGCGNCNCGGACCGATGAACCGTCCTTTTATAGATGTGGACGATAACTGGGTTGCTCCACNGAAAAGCCATGACAATTTTCGNCTTTCCTCTTNTNNGAAACGATGGTCAGTTTCCACCGCGATGATAAGATTTGCTCCTTTCTTGAAGTAAACTACCATATACTGTAATTTTGATGATTTATTATAGGATGCAAAAATACTAAAAAAATCTCATTTTTCGGTCCTGTTTGACCCAAAATGTGGCGTGCGGTGTTATAAAGAAGAAAATTTGGCACGGATTTTGCTTATTTTGCAATGTTTAGGCTGAAAAATTATTGGTAAATGAATTTTAAACGCTAATTTTGTAGTCCGATTTTAGAAAATTTAGTAAAAAAGCATACATCATGAATGTAACATTAGACAAAAAGGACAACGTGAGCGCCGTTCTCACTGTCAACATCCAGGAGCAGGATTATAAGGATAAAGTGGCTAAAGAGCTTAAGGAAATTGGCAAGAAACACGCCATTCCCGGATTCCGTCCCGGACACGTTCCGGCAGGAGAGCTCACTCGTCGTTTCGGAAAGCAGGTGACAAGCGACGTCATCAATCAGGAAGTATATGACGCAGTTATCAACTATATCCGTGAGAATAAGCTCGGTGTGCTTGGCGAACCTATTCCCGTTGAAGTCAAAGAACTCGACCTTAAGAATGAGAAAGACTTCACTTTCCAGTATGAATTGGCGCTGACCCCCGAGATCAATGTGACTCTTGACAAAGAAGTAAAACTTCCTTATTATACAATTGAAGTGACTGACGAAATGGTCACTGAGCAGGATGGTAAGTTCCGCGAGCGTTTTGGCGCTCAGGTGCCCGGAGAAGAGGTTGAGCCCAATGCCTTGGTTAAGGGTACTATCATGGAGCTCAACGAGGACGGAACNGTCAAGACCTCGGAAGACGCTATTCAGATGCTCAACGGCATCGTAGCCCCCATGTACTTCAAGGATAAAGCTGAAGCTGAGAAATTTGCAGGAAAGAAAATCAACGATAAGGTTGTGTTCAATCCCTGGAAGACTTGCGACGGCAATCCCACCGAACTGTCATCGATGCTCGGAATCGACAAGGAAAAAGCTGCTGACGTGAAAGGCGACTTTGAGTTTGCCATTTCTGAAATCATTGTTTTGCGTCCTGCCGAACTTGGACAGGAGCTTTATGACAATGTGCTTGGCAAGGACAAAGTTACTGACGAAGCCGGATATCGCGCAGGTATAAAGGACATGATCGCCAACGAACTCTCTCGTAACAGCGAGATGATGTTCCGTGCCGACACCGAGAAGGCTATGCTTGAAAAGTATGGCGAAATGGAGCTTCCCGCCGAAGTGCTTAAAAAGTGGCTCGTGCGCCGTCACGACGAACTCAATAGTGAGAACATCAACGAGGAATACGAAAAGATGGTGCCCGGCTTGAAATGGCAGCTTATCAAGGAGCGCATCGGCGACCTTTGCCAGATTAAGATCGAAGAGCAGGATCTCATCAACCACGCCAAGATGATTGCCGCTATGCAGTTTGCTCAATATGGCATGACCAATATGGACGACGCCACCCTCACTGACTACGCAAAGCGCATTCTTGCCGACAAGAACTATCGTCCCCGCATTATCGAGGAAGTTGGCGACGCTAAACTGTTTGATGCGATCAAGGAACGCGTCACTCTTGACAACAAGGAAGTTTCCCTTGACGAGTTCAAAGAACTCGCTTCAAAGATGTAAATATCACTTCCGATAATATCAACGAAGAGGGCGGCGCGAAAGTGCCGTCCTCTTCGCTTATATAAAAATTGATAAAAAATTTCGCAATTATAATTTTATTTTTGTATCTTTGAAATAGTAAATTAGACCATTATATTTTGAAAAATATGAACAATAACGATTTTAGAAATTATGCAGTAAAGCATTTGGGCATGAACGGACTTGCGCTTGACCAGTACATAGCCGCAGCCGGTGTCCCTAATATCACTTCGAGCTACATCTCTCCAACGATTATAGAAGAACGCCAGATGAACGTAGCCCAGATGGACGTTTTCTCACGTCTTATGATGGACCGCATCATCTTCCTCGGCACTGAAGTCAACGATTATACTGCCAATGTCATTCAGGCGCAGTTGCTCTATCTTGACACTTCCGACCCAGGAAAAGATGTTTCAATCTATATAAATTCACNCGGCGGATCGGTATATGNCNGANTTGGAATATANGACACCATGCAGTATATCTCAAGCGATGTTGCCACCATCTGCACCGGCATGGCGGCATCGATGGCTGCCGTCTTGCTCGTGTCGGGCGAGAAGGGCAAGCGTTTCGCCCTGAAACATTCGCGCGTCATGATCCATCAGCCTATGGGCGGAGCCCAGGGTCAGGCGTCGGATATCGAGATTACCGCAAGGGAAATTCAAAAATTGAAAAAAGAACTCTATACCATCATCGCAAATCACTCCGGAATGAGTTATGAGAAAGTGGAGCGTGATTCCGATCGCGACTACTGGATGACTGCCGAAGAGGCTAAGGAATACGGAATGATCGACAATGTTCTGGTAAAAGCGGCTCATTAATAAAAAGTAAAATGGCAAAAAAAACAGAAAGCGCTAAATGCTCGTTCTGCGGACGTCCTGCCGAAATGTCTGAGATTCTGGTTCCTTCGGCCGACAAGCCCAATACCTATATTTGTTCCTATTGCGTCGAATCCATTAATGAGATTCTGAACGAATATAAGACAAATGCGTCGGGCAAAGGCGTGTCGGGGAAAACAGAATCTATTGGCGAGATTCCGAAGCCGAANGAGATATGTCAATTCCTTGACCAGTATGTCATAGGGCAGACCGAGGCTAAGAAATATCTCTCGGTGGCGGTGTATAACCACTACAAGCGCCTGTCTCAAACTGACGACGATGATGTCGATATAGAAAAAAGCAATGTGATTCTTGTCGGTCCCACAGGTACCGGCAAGACTCTACTTGCTAAAACGATTGCGAAACTTCTTGATGTGCCATTCACTATCGTCGACGCCACAGTGCTCACTCAGGCTGGATATGTCGGTGAAGATATCGAGAGTTTGCTCACCCGTCTCCTTCAGGTCGCTGACTATGACGTGGCTAAAGCTGAACGCGGCATTGTTTTTATCGATGAAATAGATAAAATTGCGAGAAAAGGCGACAATCCTTCAATCACTCGTGATGTCAGCGGCGAAGGCGTGCAGCAAGGACTTTTGAAATTGCTCGAAGGTTCGGTAGTGAATGTTCCTCCCCAAGGAGGCCGCAAGCACCCCGAGCAGCGCATGATTCCCGTCAACACCAAGAACATTCTCTTTATATGCGGAGGAGCGTTTGACGGCATTGAAACCAAAATAGCCCATCGACTCAACACCCATGTGGTGGGTTATTCTACCAGTCCGGCAAAACAGCGTTATAAACGCGATAATTTCTTGAAATATGTCGCTCCTCAGGATTTGAAATCTTTCGGGCTTATACCTGAAATAATAGGTCGTTTGCCCATCTTGACAAGCCTTGAGCCTCTCGATCGGGAAGCGTTGAAACGTGTTTTGACCGAACCCAAGAATGCTATTGTGCGCNAGNATATAAANNTCTTNAAGATGGACGGCATTGACCTTGAATTTGAANANGNNACGNTGGATTTAATTGNGGATANNGCTATTGAATATAAACTCGGCGCGCGTGGTCTACGCTCAATCGTGGAGACGATAATGATTGATTCTATGTTTGACAGCCCGTCATCCAATGAGAAGAAACTCGTCATCACTCCTGATTACGCGCTGAAAAAACTGCAAAAATCAGAATTTGAATCATTGGAAAATTGAATATTAACCTGAACCGATACGCATCATGACACAGAAAACGGCATTGACTGAAGAGTTGAAAAAGCATTTCGGATTTGATACCTTCAAAGGGAATCAGGAGGCGATTATTTCAAGCCTGTTGGCGGGAAATGACACCTTTGTCCTGATGCCTACGGGAGGCGGAAAATCACTATGCTATCAACTCCCTGCTATGATGATGGAGGGAACCGCTATTGTGATCTCGCCATTGATAGCCCTGATGAAAAATCAGGTGGATGCTATGCGCAATTTCAGTGAGCATGACGACGTGGCTCATTTCCTTAATTCATCATTGAATAAGGCAGCCGTCGATCAGGTTAAAAGTGATGTGATTTCAAAAAAGACAAAGTTGCTCTACGTGGCTCCCGAGTCTTTGACAAAAGAAGAAAATATTGAATTCCTAAAAACAATTCCGATATCATTCTACGCTGTCGACGAAGCCCACTGCATCTCGGAGTGGGGACATGATTTTCGTCCGGAATACAGAAGGATAAGACCCATCATCAATGAGATTTGCCGCCGCCCGGTGATTGCCTTGACGGCAACTGCGACTCCCAAAGTCCAGCACGACATTCAAAAAAATCTCGGAATGCAGGATGCGATGGTGTTCAAGTCATCGTTCAATCGCCAGAATCTCTTTTACGAGGTGAGGCCTAAGACGAGCAATGTCGATAAAGAGATAATCAAGTTCATCAAATCCCACAGCGGCAAGAGCGGAATCATCTACTGCCTGAGCCGCAAAAAAGTCGAAGAACTGGCTGAGACGCTTAAGATTAACAACATCCGTGTCCTCCCTTACCATGCCGGAATGGATGCCGCCACAAGGTCGGCTAACCAGGACGCTTTTCTGATGGAGGATGTCGATGTCATTGTAGCCACTATTGCGTTCGGCATGGGAATCGACAAGCCCGACGTGCGCTTTGTGATTCACTACGACATCCCCAAGTCGCTCGAAGGCTACTATCAGGAAACCGGGCGCGCCGGTCGTGACGAAGGCGAGGGGCACTGCATCGCCTTCTACTCCAACAAGGACTTGATGAAAATGGAAAAATTCATGCAAGGCAAGCCCGTTTCCGAACAGGAAATCGGCAAGCAGCTCCTCCTTGAGACCACTGCCTATGCTGAATCATCGATATGCCGCCGCAAATCCCTCCTGCACTATTTCGGCGAAGAATACAACGAAGATAATTGCGGAAATTGTGACAATTGTTTAAATCCTAAAAAACAAGTGGAAGCAAAAGACGAACTTTGCGCTGTCATCGAAACTGTTACAGCGCTCAAGGAAAAATTTAAGGCTGAGCAAGTGATTGACGTGTTGCTCGGCAAGAATACTGCAACCGTAAAGTCGTATAATCAAGATGAACTCGAAGCCTTCGGATGCCTGCAAGGCAGCGACGCTAAAACGCTCAACACCGTTATCCGTCAAGCCATAATAGCCGGCTATCTGGACCGTGACATCGAAAATTTCGGACTTCTCAAAGTCACTCCCAAAGGAAAAGAGTTCGAGAAAAAGCCTGTCTCGTTCAAAATCGTGGAAGACAATGAATTTAACGAGGAAGAGGAAGAATTGGTGTTGAAAAGTGGCGCGTCGTGTGCGGTCGACCCCGAGCTTTACAACATATTGAAGGATCTTCGAAAGAAGATTGCCAAGCGCCTGGAACTCCCCACCTACGTCATTTTCCAGGATTCTTCCCTGGAAGCAATGGCTACGACCTACCCAATTACTATCGAGGAGCTCCAGAACATCCCGGGTGTNNGCGCCGGTAAAGCCANGCGNTATGGCGACGANTTCNTAAAGGTGATAAAAACCCATGTCGAAGAGAACGAGATTNAGCGTCCCGAGGATTTGAGAGTGAGAAGTGTAGCTNATAAGAGTAAACTGAAAATATCTATCATCCAAGGAATTGACCGCAAAATTCCCCTTGATGCTCTTGCCGAGAGCAAAGGATTGGAATTCAACGAACTTCTCGATGAAATAGAAGCTATCGTCTATTCAGGCACTAAAATCAGCATCAATTATTTCCTCGACGAGATAATGGACGATGAACGCCAGGAAGATATCTTTGAATATTTCAAGGAGAGCGAAAGCGACGATCTCAAGTCGGCGTTTGATGAACTTGGCAACGAATACAGCGAGGAAGAAATAAGGCTTATGCGCATAAAATTCCTCTCTGAGATGGGAAATTGATTCTGAATTATATATTTAAGCTTGTTGAATGATGTCTTTAACTGAACAAAAGAAAAAGAATACCGCGATTCTGCTGATGCACTGTCCCGATCAGCCCGGTATTATTGCCGTCATCACTGAATTCATTAATGTGAATGGAGGAAACATCGTTTATCTTGACCAGTATGTGGACAAGGTAAACGGTGTGTTTTATATGAGAGTCGAGTGGGATTTGGACAACTTTATAATTCCAAAGGATAAAATAGGGGAGTATTTCCGCATCCTTTACGGCGACAAATACAATCTCACCTATTCACTCAAATTTTCCGACACGCCTCAGCGCATGGCTATCTTTGTCAGCAAGATGTCCCATTGNCTCTANGANATCCTNGCCCGTTATGTNTCGGGAGANTGGGATGTGGAGATACCCGTCATAATCAGCAANCANCCTGATCTTGCCGATGCGGCGAAAAAATTCAATATCCCCTTTGAGGTAGTGCCCGTCACCCGCGACAATAGAGCCGAAATGGAGAAAAAGGAATTCGAGATTCTTGACTCCTACAACATTGATTTCATCGTGCTGGCGCGCTACATGCAGGTCCTTTCCGAAGACTTCATCAACCGCTATCCCCATCACATTATTAATATACATCACTCTTTCCTCCCGGCATTTGTAGGCGCCAAGCCCTATCATGCCGCCTACGAGCGCGGAGTGAAGCTCATCGGCGCTACGAGCCACTATGTAACCCCCGACCTTGACGCCGGTCCCATAATCGAGCAGGATATTGTTCGCGTCACTCACAAGGACACCATTCAGGACCTTGTCCATAAAGGTCGTGACCTGGAAAAGATTGTCCTTTCCCGCGCCGTGGAGAAACACATCCAGCGCAAGATTCTCACATTTGGCAACAAAACAATAGTTTTCAGTTAATTCCATGGGTGTCGCAATCATAAAATACAATGCCGGAAACAACTATTCGGTATTGTCGGCTCTTAACCGCCTCGGGACGGAAGCTGAAATAACCGACGACCCTGTCAAACTCGCAGCAGCCGATAAAGTTATTTTTCCCGGAGTGGGGGAAGCCCGAGCCGCGATGGACTATCTCAGGTCCCGTCGGCTCGACGAGGTCATCCGCTCGCTCACATCTCCGGTATTGGGAATCTGCATAGGGCAGCAGTTGCTCTGCCGTCACTCGATGGAAGGCGACACTGACTGTCTCGGAATTTTCGNTGCCGACGTGGTTCGTTTTCACTCCGACGACCCTGAATTCAAGATTCCCCACATGGGTTGGAATACAGTAGAAATCACCTCGCTGTCGGGAGTCATTCCGCAGCAGTGCGATGGCAGCTACGTCTATTACGTTCACAGTTACTACGTGCCGGTCAATCCCTTCACTACCGCTGTGACCGATTATATCCATCCCTTCAGCGCTTCCCTGAAAAAAGATAACTTTTACGCCACCCAGTTCCATCCCGAAAAAAGCGGAGATGTAGGCGAGGCGATAATTAAACACTTTTTGGAAATATGACGGAGATAATTCCTGCAATCGATATTATAGACGGAAAATGCGTCAGGCTGACCAAGGGTGACTATTCAAGCGCTAAAGTCTATTCAGGCAATCCAGTGGATATAGCGAAAGCCTATGAGGATGCCGGATGTTCAAAGCTCCATGTGGTCGATCTTGACGGAGCCAAGTCAAAGCACATCGTCAACCACCTCACCCTCGAAAAAATTGCCNGGGCTACAGGATTGACAATCGACTTNGGCGGCGGCATAAAGCATGACGAGGATNTTCGCCGGGCGCTCGACTACGGAGCGGCAAAAGTGACTCTGGGAAGCATCGCCGTGAAGGATCCCGCTTGCTCCATGGAGTGGCTGAAACGCTATGGCAACGACGTGATTATCATAGGCGCCGATGCCCGCAACGGCAAAATATCCACTTCCGGATGGATGCATGACTCCGACTGGGAGATTATGGATTTCATCAAGGAGTATGTCGACAACGGCGCCACTCAGATTATCTCCACCGACATAAACGTCGACGGCACTCTTGGAGGACCATCAATCGAGCTTTATAAAAAGATTTTGGCTAAATTCCCGGCGCTCTATCTCATTGCCAGCGGCGGAGTGGGGGCTATTGACGATGTCATCGCCCTCGACGATGCCGGCATTCCCGCCGTGATAGTTGGTAAAGCCATCTACGAAGGAAGGATAACCCTCAAGCAGATGGAAAAACTTAATATGCAGAAATAACATGCTTGCCAAACGTATTATACCCTGTCTTGATGTGAAAGACGGCGCAACGGTCAAGGGCGTTAACTTCGTCAATTTCCGCGAAGCCGGCGATCCGGTNGAACTTGGTCGCAAATATAGCCGTGACGGAGCCGACGAGCTTGTCTATCTCGACATAACCGCCTCCCACGACGGTCGCAAAACATTTATTGACCTCGTGAGAAGAGTAGCCGCCAATATCAGTATTCCGTTTACCGTAGGCGGCGGTATAAATCAGGTGGAAGATGTCGAAAAGCTCCTAAATGCCGGAGCCGATAAAATATCGATCAACTCTGCGGCGATAAGAAACCCGCAGCTCATTGATGACATAGCGTTGCGTTTCGGCTCTCAGGTGTGCGTGGTCGCTATCGATGCCAAGTTGGAAAACGGCGAGTGGACATGTTTCCTTAACGGAGGCAGAATCCCCACCGAACGTCGTCTTCTGGAATGGGCTCATGAGGCGCAGGAGCGCGGTGCTGGCGAAATTCTCTTCACCAGCATGAACCANGATGGAGTTAAGGATGGATTTGCGTGCGAGTCACTCCGAAGTCTTCATGAAACGCTGTCGATTCCCGTCATCGCTTCGGGAGGAGCGGGGGAGATGTCCCATTTTTATGATGTGTTTTCCGAGGGCAAAGCCGATGCGGCGCTTGCGGCAAGCATTTTCCATTTCAATGAAATCGGAATTAAAGAATTAAAATCTTATCTTCGTGAAAAAAATATTAATGTAAGAATATAACTATGGCTAATTTGGACTACACTAAATTGAACGGGCTGGTTCCGGCAGTTATTCAGGATCCGCGCACAAAAAATGTGCTCATGGTAGGATTCATGAATGAGGAGGCNTANGAAAAAACGGTTGAAACCGGCAAAGTCACTTTTTTCAGCCGCACTAAGAACCGTCTTTGGACCAAGGGCGAGGAGAGCGGCAATTTCCTTAACGTAGTTTCTATTCAGAAAGACTGCGACGACGACACCCTGCTTATTATGGCGATTCCCGCAGGTCCCACTTGCCACAAAGGCACCGACACTTGCTTCGGCACCGACAATAACGCCGGAGTGCATTTTTTTGAATATCTACAGGATTTCATCGACCGTCGTCACAAGGAGATGCCTGAAGGCTCCTACACAACTTCGCTCTTCCGCAAAGGTGTGAACCGAATGGCTCAGAAAGTGGGCGAGGAAGCTGTTGAAACTGTTATCGAAGCTACCAATGGCACCGACGAAGGGCTCATCTATGAGGCTTCCGACCTCATGTATCACTTGATCGTGCTGCTCACCTCTAAGGGACATCGCATCGAGGAACTTGCCGAAGAATTGAAAAAAAGGCACAAAGAATAAAGCCGATGCTGATTGTCGATTATAAAAATGTTGAGATTCTGCGCAAGGAGCACGTCGTGCTCCGCAATGTCAACTTGCAGATTAACAGCGGCGAGTTCACCTACATCATTGGGAAAGTAGGAAGCGGAAAAAGCAGTCTGCTCAAATCCATGTATTCCGAAATTCCCATTGAAAGCGGCGAGGCGCGGGTGATGGAATATGACCTTCCCAATATAAAAAGGAAGGAGATTCCCTTTCTGAGAAGGGTTATCGGCATCGTCTTCCAGGATTTCCAGCTGCTCACTGACCGCTCGGTCTACGATAATCTGTACTTTGTGCTTCAAGCCACCGGCTGGAAAAACAAGGAGGAGATNGANCNCCGCATCGAAGAAGTGCTCAANGAAGTGGGNATGCTCAATAAATCNTATAAAATGCCCCANGAACTCTCCGGTGGCGAGCAGCAGCGCATAGTGATTGCCCGAGCCCTCCTTAACAAGCCGCAGCTCATTCTTGCCGATGAGCCTACCGGAAATCTCGACCCCGGAACAGGCGAGCAGATTGTAAGGTATCTCCACGAGATATCGAAAGAGGGGACAGCCGTGATAATGGCTACCCACAATCTTGCCTTCATCGAGCAATTTCCCGGAAAAGTGTTGAGATGCGATGACAAACAATTGCGTCCTTGCCAATAAATCGAACATATTCGGGAAATGTGCGTGATTTTTTGTATCTTTGCACCGTTTTCTGTTATAACATATATTTTTAGAGAATGAAAGTTTTAAAATTTGGAGGCACATCAGTCGGTTCTGCCGACAGAATGAAAGAAGTCGCTAAACTTATTGCCGCCCGTGGCCGCAACATCATTGTATTGTCTGCAATGTCCGGCACCACCAATACGCTTGTTGAAATTTCCGAGTATCTGTATAAGAAAAATGTTGATGGAGCCAAGGAAACTATCAACCAGCTCGAAGCAAAATACATGAAGACCATCGACGCCCTCTATGAAAAGGAAGAGAGCAAGATCGAGGCCATTCGTGAAGTGAAATCTTGTTTCAACTACATCCGTTCATTCACTAAAGATATCTTCACCCTTTTCGAGGAGAAGGAAATCCTTGCCCAGGGCGAGTTGATGTCAACCGCCATGATGAATATCTACATGGCTGAGCTGGGCTATAAATCAGTCCTTTTGCCGGCGCTTGACTTCATGCGCACCGATAAAAATGCCGAGCCCGACGCTCAGTATATCAAGACAAAACTTAACGCCCTCCTTGAGAAGCATACCGATGCCGACCTCTACATCACCCAGGGATATATATGCCGCAATGCCTACGGAGAGATTGACAATCTCCAGCGTGGAGGTAGCGACTACACAGCCTCGCTTATCGGAGCCGCCATCAATGCCGATGAAATTGAGATATGGACCGACATCGACGGAATGCACAACAACGATCCCCGTTTTGTCGACGGCACCGATCCCGTTGAAGAGCTCCATTTCGAGGAAGCGGCTGAGCTGGCTTATTTCGGAGCCAAAATTCTGCACCCCACCTGCATATTGCCGGCGAAACTGAACAACATTCCTGTTCGTTTGCTCAACACTATGCAGCCCGATGCTAAAGGAACGCTTATCCACAACGCCCAGACCGGATGCGCCATCAAGGCTGTCGCTGCAAAGGACAATATCACCGCCATCAAGATAAAATCGGGAAGGATGCTTCTCGCCTATGGATTCTTGCGTAAAGTTTTTGAGGTGTTCGAATCCCATCAGACATCGATCGACATGATTACCACCTCCGAGGTNGGCGTATCGCTCACNATCGATAACGAGCGCAACATTGANGCCATCCTCGATGATTTGCGNAAATTCGGAACTGTCACCATCGACCGCGACATGGTAATTATCTGTGTTGTCGGCGATCTCGAATGGCAGAACCGNGGTTTTGANGCGAAAGCNCTTGACGCGCTCCGTGAAATTCCAATTCGCATGATCTCCTACGGAGGCAGCAACTACAACATCTCATTCCTCGTGAGAAAGCAGGATAAGATTAAGGCTCTCAACNTGTTGAGCGATCATCTGTTTAAAAATAAATAATCAGGCTTAANAGTTGTGNATATGGAAAAGTTTCCNNTACAGAAATTTCGTCAGGCAACCACTCCGTTCTATTATTACGATATGCAGTTGCTTGCCGACACTCTCAATGCGATAAAGGCTGCCGCCCCTGAGTCGCAGTACTGCGTGCATTACGCCGTAAAAGCTAACAGCAATCCTGAAATCCTCAAACTTATTGCGGCAAACGGGCTTGGCGCCGATTGCGTCAGCGAAGGAGAGATTCGTGCCGCTTTGGACGCAGGTTTTCCCGCTGAAAAAATTGTGTTTGCAGGAGTAGGGAAGGGCGACTCTGAAATCGACTTTGCTATCGACAAGGGAATAGGCTGTTTTAATGTCGAGTCAATGCCTGAGTTGCAACTCATCAACGAAATGGCNATGAACAAAGACCGTGTCGTCAACGTGGCGCTACGTGTGAATCCCAACATCGATGCCCACACTCATCATTATATNACCACGGGATTGGAAGAAAACAAGTTTGGAATTGCGCTCGAAATGCTTGAAAAAGCCATCTTCTATTGCATGAAGCAGCCCAATCTTCATCTTGTAGGTCTCCATTTCCACATCGGTTCCCAAATCACCACCAACGAGCCATTCAAAATCTTGTGCGACAAGATTAACGGCTTGATTTCCCAATACTCCGCTCAGGGANTCGAATTCAAATCGATAAATGTTGGNGGAGGCTTAGGCATAGACTATGATGATCCCGACGCTAATCCCATTCCTGATTTTGCGGGATATTTTGACACTTTCCGTAAAAATCTCAAGCTGTCTGCTTCACAAACACTGCATTTTGAACTTGGCAGGGCAGTCGTCGCNCAATGCGGTTCNCTCATCACCAAAGTGCTTTTCGTGAAAGAAGGGCTCAAAAAGAAATTTGTGATAGTCGATGCGGGAATGACCGATTTGATCCGTCCTGCGCTATATCAGGCTCACCATTTGATTCAGAACTTGACATCTACTGCCTCNCAGACCGAAGTCTATGATGTCGTAGGACCCATNTGCGAATCATCCGATTGTTTCGGAACCGATGAAACCCTCCCTGAAACATCGCGCGGCGACCTTCTCGCCCTNCGTTCCGCCGGAGCCTACGGCGAAATAATGGCGTCCCAATACAATTGCCGCAAACTCCCGCAAGCAATCTTCAGCTGATTCATCTCATCCACATATTAGCAATGAGGCTATCCATAAAACCCCTCATTGCTAATTTTTTATCCGTCCGTTTCAACACCCTTGGACTGTACCCCGAATCCACGAGCCTGAAAGGCTCACACCTATGAATAACCTGGCAGAGCTCGCTTCCGCTCACCCCGTGCCTCACATCCCACACCCGGAAAAGGTCTGAAGGACCGCCAGAGAACAGCCCGGGGTGGAGCGAAGCGTAACCCCGGGTCCCCGAACCCCGTCCCCAAAGAAGTTCTGTAAGAACGACACTACCGACCACACATCCACGAGCCTGAAAGGCTCACACCTATGAATAACCGGGTAGAGTGAGCGGAAGCGAACCCGGCACGGAAGACCGAAACAAAAGATTGCACTCTGCAAAGAGTGCCCCCTAAACCACGCAAGGAAACCCGAAGGGTTCATCTCTCAATAGCCGGGGCGGAACCCTCGGAAACAAGCATCATCCCCAAAATCCGATTCTGAAAGAATCATCAGGGAGTACGAGGTGCCGTTTCTATAGAACTCTCCGATGGGGGACGCGCCTTTACCCGGGGTTACGCTTCGCTCCACCCCGGGCTGTTCTCTGGCGGTCCTTCAGACCTTTTCC
>WFLX010180431.1_pt1 | contig 19148 bp, 14 predicted proteins | sample 4967041 | NCBI WGS metagenome assembly WFLX01 (sample SAMN12857096, study PRJNA449069) | gut metagenome | isolation source: stool from male and female vole | host: Microtus ochrogaster | place: USA:Florida | collected 2017
TCGCGCACGGGCTGGCAGAGAATGGGATCGCCTCAATCCGCTTTAACAAGCGGTTTTATCAGCGTCTTGCGCTTGCGAACGAGATCAAAGTCACGGTTGAAACCGAAGTACTCGAGGACGTAAGCGCGGCGATCGAGTTTGCGCAGAACCGCAGTGACCTGAACGGCGAAAACCTCTTTCTGATCGGTCACAGTCTCGGCGGAATGCTCGCGCCCGTGATCGCGGAGGACAACGCGGCGGTGCGCGGGATCGTCTCCCTCGCGGGAAGCCCGCGGCGGCTCGAGGACATCATGTGCAGCCAGTACGAATATCAGCTTCGGCAGCACGGGATAAGTGAGGAGGAGATCAAAGAAAAAACGGTCACCGTACAGCAGGAGGCGGAGCGGGTAAAAACGCTCGCGGACGGCGAGGAAGGCATTTATTTCAATGTGAACGGCGTGTACTGGAAATCGCTGAACGAGGTGGACACGGCGGGCGCGGCGCTTGCGCTGGAGATCCCCATGCTGTTTTTGCAGGGAGACGCGGACGTTCAGGTCTACGCCGACATTGATTTTACGGCGTGGCAGGAGCTTCTCGCGGGGAAGGAAAATTGCCGCTTCCGGCTCTACGAGGGCTTGGGGCATTTCTTCAACGACGAGGAGGGAAAGGTCGATCGGGCGGTGATCGAGGAGATCGCGGGGTTTATCAAGGACGCGGGGAAATAAACGAAATTCCCGAAATCGTAAGGTCGATACTCCTATAGAAATTTTTAGCCATAGTATTATCAGCTCTTATACCGAACAAACTCAGCAACAAACAAAAATCCTGCAAGAAATAAAGCACATCCGAGTCCGGTATAAAAAAATGAGACAAAAAAATCCGGAAATACACCACAGGCTCTTAATCCTATACCGCCTCCCATCATAATTGTCATAATAATATAAGCTTTCAGGTCAAAGAAGTTCCAGAAAGGTTGGAAGTCCTCTTCATAACTTCTGATACGATGAATATGCTTTCTTGTCATTTTATAAAACATTGTGCCGAACAACAAAAAAACAACTGCTGACAAGATTATATGATACCAAAATATTTTTATAGCTCCATAGGACAATATTCCCAGTCTTGCAACATTAAATCCGGCAATCATCCATACAATTCCTGCGATTATCAGCAGATTTCTTTTTGGCACTTTATAAAATTTTTTCATTTTTATCTCCATAAATTCCGATTTATGCGAATAAACAAATAATTAAAACTAACCCGAAAGCAGTTTTTTAACCGCTTTCGGGCTTTATTCCATCTGAGTATCACTCTTAAAACTTCGGGGGTGCTAAAATTTTATTGAAGATCAAGACACCGTCAGGAACCGCTGGAACTCCGCCGGATTCTGGCACTTCGTCCGCGCCAGTTCCTCGGTGATCTTCCCGTTTCGTACAAGCCGCGCAAGATCCTGATCGAGCGAGAACATTCCCGCCGCCTTACCGGTCGAGATCGCGCTCGGGATCTGGAAGATCTTTCCTTCACGGATATTCGCACGCACCGGATCGGTCGCCGCCATGATCTCAAGCGCCGCGACACGTCCGCGCCCGTCCGCTGTCGCGCAAAGCGTCTGCGACACTACGCCGACCATCGAGTTTGCGAGCTGCGAACGGATCTGCCCCTGTGAATGAGGCGGGTAAACGTCGATGATACGGTCGAGCGTATCTGCCGCGCCCGTCGTATGCAGGGTCGAGAGAACGAGATGTCCCGTTTCCGCCGCCGTTACCGCCGCGTTGATCGTCTCGAAGTCACGCATTTCTCCTACGAGGATTACGTCCGGGTCCTCACGAAGCGCGGCACGAAGCGCGCCCGCGAAGCTGTCCACGTCCACGCCGATCTCACGCTGGTTGATCATCGACTGCTTATGATTATGTAAATACTCGATCGGGTCCTCGATCGTGATGATATGACAGTTTTTCTGGCGGTTGATGTGGTCGATCATCGCCGCAAGCGTTGTGGACTTACCGGAACCGGTCGGCCCCGTTACAAGCACCAACCCTCTCGGCTTCAGCGCGAAATCCCCGAGGATCGACGGGAGAAAGAGATCGCGGAGCGTCGGAATGTCGTTCCGGAGGAGACGGAGCGCAACCGCGTGATACCCTCTCTGACGGTATACGTTGACACGGTGGCGGTGACCGGACGAGGTCACGTAGGAAAAGTCCGCGTCCTGCCCCTTCTGAATGGTCTGTTTATGTTTGATCGAGGTGATCTGGTTAATGACATTGACGATGATCGGCTCGGTACANTCGGGATANCCGGGAACCTTCTGGATATTTCCGTGCAGTCTTACGATCGGNGGAAGNCCCGCCGTAAAATGAAGGTCGGACGCGCCAAGCTCGCGCACCTCGTCTAAAATCTGATTTACGTCAATTGTGTTCATAGCTTTTTTATCCTTTCTCGCTTATACGGTATAAGTCGCCTTTACAAGCTCGTCCATCGTCGTNTTTCCNTCAAGAACCATATCCGTTACGTTGTCNCGCAGAAGTCTCGTGCCGTTCTTGCGCGCCTGCCTTCCGATTTCCTCGGCGGTCGCGTTGCGCGAGATCAGCTCCTTGATATCGTTCGTCGATACGATGATCTCGTGAATCGCCGTTCTGCCTTTATACCCTGTGTTATGACAGGTGCGGCAGCCGCCGATATGGTGCTGATAAATATCGACCGGCGAATCCTTTCCGACCAAACGAAGATCGGCGGGATCGGTCAGCGTGATCTTCTCACGGCATTCGGGACAAAGCAGCTTTACCAGACGCTGGGCAATAACGCCGACCAACGAGGACGCTACCATGTACGGCGCGACGCCCATATCTACCAGACGGAGGATCGTCGAAGCCGCGTCGTTTGTATGCAGGGTCGAAAGCACCAAGTGCCCCGTGATCGCGGCGCGGATCGCAATATCGGCGGTCTCGCCGTCACGGATCTCACCGACCATGACGATATCCGGGTCCTGACGGAGGATCGAACGAAGCGCGGCGGCGAAGGTCATGCCCGCCTTTTCGTTCATCTGACACTGGTTTACGCCGTCGATCTTCTTTTCGACCGGGTCCTCGGCGGTTACGATATTAACGTTCGGCTTGGAAAGCTCGCCGAGCGTCGCGTACAGCGTGGTAGACTTACCGGAACCTGTCGGCCCCGTTACAAGCATTACTCCGTTCGGACAGCGAATGATCTGACGGAACATCTCATAGTTATAATCGGTCATACCGAGATCGGTGATCTTACGCGCCTTTTCGTCGCCCGTCGCGAGAAGTCGGATAACGCACTTTTCGCCGTAAACAGTCGGGATCGTCGAAATACGAAGGTCCTGCGTGACCCCGTCGATCACGGCGGACGAACGTCCGTCGAGCGGGATACGCTTTTCGGCGATAGTCATACGGCCGAGAATCTTGATAAGCGTGATGATCGAGGTATGAAACGCGGGCTTTACCGCCATACGCTCCACGCACTCGCCGTCGATACGGTAGCGGATCCTCGTTCTGTCCTTAAACGGCTCGATATGAATATCGGAAGCGCGATCGCGGTACGCCGATTCGATGATCGTGTTTACAAGCTTTACAACCGGCGCGTTGTCGATACGCTCGTCGGCGCCGTCGTCCTGCTCCTGCATCAAAGCGGCGTTCGCGTCGTATTCCTTATCGATATCGTCCATAACGTTCGATACGGTATTCGCGGAATAGACTTTCCCGATCGCCTCGTGGATCGACGACCTCGTCGCGAGCATGGCGTGAATCTCCATACCCGTCTGGATCTTCAGCTCTTCAAAAATATAAAAGTTTACCGGGTCGTTCGTCGCAACATAAAGCCGCCCATTATTCATTTTAAACGCGATAACGGTATTTTTCTTCGCGACCGACTCCGGGATCTTTTTTACCGCCTCGCTCTCGATTTTCGTCGTCGTGAGGTCGATAAACGGAACCTTTAACCGCTGCGAAAGCGCCTGCGCAAGCTGCGTCTCGGAGACATAGCCGAGGTCGAGCAGCATATCGCCGAGCTTTTTCCCCGAGCCCTTCTGCTGCTTCAGCGCGTCCTCGAGGTGCTGCTTCGTGATGTAACCGTTTTCAAGAAGAATTTGTCCTATTGGTACGTTTGTCATATTGCGACCGTTCCTTTCTTTGGGGAAGTCCTTTTCCCCGTAAAATATATCAAAAGAGCTGCGGCAGCACCGACTGCCTGCCCACCTGTTTTCGTTATTCTGTACAAATTTGACTAAGAACCCGTTGCTTTACCGCGTTCAATTTGTGTGATCCGACAAAAAATCGGACAACGCAATTGTGTGGCAATTGTTATGCGGTGTTGCCTTGAATTTTCTGAAAAAATATGGTAAAATAGAAAAAATCGAAAAAACGAAAGGAAGTCTCCCTATGCCGAACATATTTGAACTCCCGCCCGCCTTTCTTATTTTCTGGACTGTGGCAGTCTTTATTCTCGGCGCCGCGATCGGAAGCTTTTTAAACGTCGTCATTCTCCGGACGCCGCTGAAACAGTCGATCGTCGTCAACCGAAGCCATTGTATGTCCTGCGGGAAGCAGCTCCGAAATATCGACCTGATCCCGATTGTAAGCTATATTTTCCTTCGCGGGAAATGCCGGTTCTGTAAGGCGAAAATCTCGCCGCGCTACTGGATCGTTGAGCTTCTTACCGCGCTGATGTATGTTCTTTCTTTTTATGCGCTCGGTCTTACCGTCGAGCTGGTCTATGCGCTTATTCTCATTCCCGTACTGATCGCGCTGAGCGGGATCGACATCGACACCATGAGCATTCCCTATTGGGCGAGCATTATCATCGCCGTACTTGGGCTGATCTCGATCTTTACCGATGATACCCCCTGGCAGGAGCACCTGCTCGGCATGGTCTGCGTCGGCGTTCCGTTCGCCCTGCTCGCGATGTTCGGAGCGATGGGCGGCGGCGACGTACAGATCATGGCGGCGGCCGGACTTCTTCTCGGCTGGCGGATCGTTCCCGCGGCGGGGATCGGGATCGTTCTCGGCGCGGTCGGCGGCTCGATCAGCCTTCTGCGCATTCCGAAAACGCAGAAAAAAGAGGTAGGCGAACGCCTGAACAAAATCGCGTCGGAATGGTACACAGAACAGTCCGAAAACGGCTCCCTCGTCCAAAGCGGGAAAAGCGACGTCCTCTTCGGAAGCCTTTTCCACGGAAAATCCGACATCGAGCCGGAGTGTATCAACGAAAAGCTCTGGGCGAAAAAACCCGATGTTGCCGCCCTGAACGAAAGACTTACCGCCGAACTTTCGGGATTCGATCAGTATAACCTCTCGATCGTTCTGGAGGGGGATCGGGTAAAAAGCACTTCCGCAAGAAAGCAGATCGTATTCGGCCCGTATCTCGCGGTCGGGATCGCGGCCGGATTCCTCTTCGGCCGGGAGATCATCAGCTGGTATCTCGGACTTCTGTAAAAACCGAATAATGTTTGAGGCAGGGTTCGGCATACGGACCCTGTTTTCCGTATGCCCAACGCTGCCTCCGGCGGAGATCCCCGCCGGAGGATTGTTGTTTTTACGGGCCGGTATAAGTAAACTCCGGAATGTGATAAAAGATCAGCACATCGCTCCCGGTACTCGCGATCGGATCACCCGATTCCGGAAACATTCTGAATTTTGAAAGATCCGTCAAGGTGTCCGACGTAAAATTCTGAAGCACAAACGACGAGGTGTTCGCATCGCCCTTTTTGATCACATTAAGCTGATCCAGCGTGGTCGTCGTTGACGGAGTCGCGTCCGCGTCCTGATAAATCGAGCTGAGCGTGGAAGGACCGATATACACGCTATGCGAATCGTCCACCGATCCGTCCGCGTTATAAGCGAGATAATCGGTATCTCCCTTGTACGACAGGATCTCGAAGTTCAGAAAAACCTCGCCGCGAACGCTGTTCGTCTTCGGCATCCGGTGCGGCAGGTAAACAATCCGCTGCGTCGATCCGTAAAAGTCGTCATTATATACCTTATAACCGTCCTTCAGGCCGCCCGTTCCGTCCAAAAACGACGCGTATCCTGTCCCGCCCATGATCGGAAAATCATAAAGTTCATAGCCCGATTTCTCCGGCTCATTTGCGTCCGCCACATAGCGGAAGATCAGAACGCCTGCTTTTCCGGCGTTAGCGGTTGTGAGCCTTGTATGGATCGCGGTCATCGTATCGCTTATATTCGTTGTGATCGTCGGGGAATCGACCGCGTAATGAATGAACAGAAAGTCCGAATAGGCGAGCCGTCCCTGAATATATTCGCCGACAATCTCATTCACGGTGATTGCGTCCGCCGTCACTGCCGTTGTCTTGATCATTTTCTGAACCGGCTGGGAAAAAGCCGCGGCTGCCGCCATCATAACCGCCAGTATTGCTATGACGATAATCAGCTCGGTAAGCGTAAATCCTTTTTTTGCTCGGAGCTTTTGAAGTTTTTGTATCAAGTCTCCTTACCTCCTTCTTGACTTTTTCCTCGTTATGTTAGTTTGCAATCGTGAAACTCGACGAAGCCTCTACCAAATACCCGTTGCTTCTGGGTTTCGTCAAGGTGACGGAGTTACACCCGAACCAGCGGAACAAGCCCTGCTCCTTATCGGGATGACCCGACTCGCAGTTATAATCGTATTCAAAGGAATAACCGCTTCCCGTCGAGGTAAGCGTAAATAGAAATGTGCCCGAATTCTCTTCGATCACATCTCCCGCCATACCCGCCGATCTTTTAAACAGCAGGGTCGGATAGGTTGTACCGTTGATTACCTTCGACCCTCTCGATACCTTGGTAAACAGCGATGGATCATAGCTGATTGTATACCCGACAGGGAAAACAACCTCGGCAAAGAAGGGATCCGACACGCTGATCGAGCTGGGTAAATTGCTTGCGTTAAGTCTGAGCGAATATTTCCCCGCGTAGGAGGAATTCGTTGTTCCTGTATAGCTGAGAGTCGCCTGAATATAGCCGTTCGTGGCGTGCGACGCACTCGGAAGATTCGGATCCGCGGCGTTCACCTCTCTGAACTGACAAAGCTCGGTTCTGTGGTTCGTGACGGACGTATCGTCCCAGTAAGCCCAGTCGATCGCCTCACCGTAGCGGATCCCGTTCGGAACCATGCCGCTTACGTTAAAGCCGTCTACCGAGACCTTCTCGGAAATAAAGTTCCCCGCGGCGTCGACCGCCATGACCGCAGTGCTTCCGCAGACGGAGCATTCAAAGGCGCCCAGCGCGGTATTCAGATACGTAAAAAGGTAGCCCGAAGCGCTGGTAGAAGAAGCCGCGTTATAATGACCCGTTGTACCGCAGTCGGGACAGCGGAGCGTAAAGACGACCTGATTGTCACAGGACGGGCAAACGAAAGCGTCTGTGGCAACATTGAACAAAAGGGGATCATTGATCGGTACCATCGTTGTTGCGCTGCTGCTCATAAACTCGGTAAAATTCGCGTGATGCCCGCAGGGCGTGCCCAGCGCGGTATTATTCGGACATTCCACAAAATTTTTATAGCCGCTGATGACATTATAGCTGATGGTTAAGTTGTCGGAAGCGGAATTGTTGATCAAAAGTGTCAGCTGCTTAGACGAAGAATCATACTTTTTATAGGTTTCGTCTCCGACGACGTTTTCGATCAGCTGTGCGAGGTTTTCCTCGGATTCACTCGCCCTCGACGCCCGAACGCTCGCGTTCGTCAGGATCATGAATACGACCAGCGACATAAGTCCGAAAACCGCAACCGCGATAATGCACTCAACCAACGTAAAGCCTTTATTTCGGCTGAGTCTTTTTTTCATGCTGATAATCATTCCTTTCGGGAAAAGCTTTGTTCGCTTTTACACGGTTTCCCCGCTCTCCGCCGGACGCGAAGAGCGAGAAACCTTTTTATTTATGCCGCCGGGGTCTCTTCGCCGGAACCTCCGCTCGATGCGGAAATCACCGGATCCCCGATGTAATTGCTTCCGACAGGCGTCCAGGTTTCCATACTCGAATAGCTGATGTCGGACTCGTTGATGTTGTGGATGGGAGGGCTGCTGCCGCCGCCACCGCCGCCGCCGCCACCGCCGTTCCAGTTAACGCCGGTATCGCCGTCAAGCGCGTCAATAAAGTCAGTCATATCCTGGGGTGTCGGGAGCGAAACCTGATAATTCGCGTGGTTGGCTTCATAAGCCGAAATTACGATCGAGCCGACGTTGATAACGTCACCGTTCGTCTGGTTATCCGCATACAGCGTTCCGTTCGGCGCGTAGATATACCCGCAGAAAAGTCCGTCCTTTCCGTTTGCGTTAAATGCCTGACCTGATTTGTTCGATACGAGCATGGCGTTGCTCCGCTGCGTCATATTCTTCGCCTGATCGACGGATAAGTTGTCAAATTTTTTCTGACCGTTCATGGCTTCCGTTACCTGATCCGCCGAGCCGACAACGCTGAACTGCTGACCGGTTTTTCCCTGTACATAGGTCGGGATATCGTATTTATCGGCGTTTTCTACCTTAAACGGCTCATACTTTCCGGTATCCTTGTTCAGGTTGCCCATTTCAAAGGTTACCTTCCCGTTTCCGCCGATGGATACCTCCGCACCGATCTGAGAGCTGTCGCCTGTCCAGCTGAAGTTCCCGTCGCCCTTGTTCGCCGCGAGGACGATCGGCATGGACGAGCCGTCGGGAGCGGTGTCGATATTATAATGGAGTACGCTCTGATTCCCGTAAAGTCCGGTCATTTGCGCGGTCTTTACTTCTTCGTTAACATACCAAGGGTCGTGATCGAGCTGTTTCCCCACCCACGAGGATTGAGGCGGATCGGTCGCGTAATTCAGCAGGAAACCGTCCTCTACATAAGGAATGTCGATCTGAACGTCCTTCGAGTTGTTGATATCGTTCCCTTGGATCGAGACAACGATCTCTTCGCCGGTGCTTCCGATCGGATAGCGCCCTTCATAGCCGGTAACATTTCCGTCCGCGTCCTTGAGCGGCTGGAGCTTGCTGAAATCAATCGTCGCTTCGTTATCGTAAGCCTTCTGACCTGCGGTATAGTTCGGATAAACGCTCTTGATCTCGCTTCCGTCCCCCGACGCGGCGTAATTGGTATTCGCCGTGAGTGCATCGAGCGTGCTTCCCGTCGTGGGAGTCTTCTCATACTTATCCGTATTCTTATTGGTCGTCAGAACGGTGAAATCGTGCTTCGTATTGGCATTTACGTCAAAATCCTGGATCCCGGTCGTCTGCGAGTGCGTGGCGCCGTTCGTAAGATTCTGATATTTCCCGAGCGTGACCTTATCGGCACTGACCGTATTGCCGTTCGCGTCCTTTCCTTTCGTATAAACGTTTCCGCGTAAGGAAAGGTTAAAGTTCCCGCTGAGCCGATAGCCGGGGTCGCCGCCGTAATTCTCGGTGATCCCGAGATTCGCTACCTCCGGTCTTTTCTCCGGGTTATACGCGTCGGTGACGAGGTTTCCGTGCTCGTCATAGGTCGCGAAGTAGATATTGCCGTTTACGTGGAGGTTCTCAACGTTGAAGCTCCTTTGATTCAGGAGGATCAGGTCGCCGTTTACGTAAATGTCGCGTCCCGAGATCGGTCCGCCGTTTGCACCGATGACAAGATCGCCGCCGACGTAAAGATCGTTCTGCCCCAGATCAAGCTGCGCCTGCGCGTCCGTGATTACGAGATCGTCCCGGACATACCAGTTATTGTCCGTTCCCGTAACGTGCGCGCCGCCCTTTTTCAGGTAGATCGAGCCCTCGGAAGTAAGTCCGCCGTTTAAGACGTTCCCTAAATTCGCGTTTCCGCCGATAACCGTAACATTGTTTCGGAACGCCATATCGCCGTTGATCTCTTTTACGCTGATGACAACGGTACGACCCGCGTCGTTCCACTGACCGCTCGTGTTGGGCTGATTCTGCCCCGTCGCGATATTCGGGTTAAAGTCCGAGGGTAAGCTGTTGCTGGAACTTCCGCCCGGAATGTACGTTTCGGTTTTCGTATAGGTACCCGATTTCGTACCCGTAAGAATATCCTGTACCGTGATGGTATTCTCACGATAATACGCCGTCGTCGTGATCTCGTAGACAAAAGGCTCCTTCACGTTATAGTGGGTGGTCGTCGTGCTGCCGCTTATGATGGGGGAACCATCCTGCGTTATGTTCTGAGCGCCCTTGTGAAGAACCTTGACCGAGATCGTCAGACCGTCGAGCACGCCCGGCTCCGCCGCCGGCACGTTTCTCAGCGCTTCGATCACGGTCTGCTGCGGGGTCGAGGCGTTGATCGTCAATCCCGCTAAATTATCTGTTTTCAGGAAGATCACGTCATTGTCATTGTTCAGACTATCCCTCATCTGATNCTTAATGNNNTGAAAATTGTTCTNTAATCNCGCNNAAGGGACAGGCTGGTTCATGATCGCCGCCGAAACCATATCCGCCGAAGCGATCGCGGAAAGATAGAGCTGTGAATAATTATAGNTGCTCGTCACAGTGTTGTACGAGCCGCGCGCGGTGTAATACGCCGCCGTCGACATCGCGATCAGCAGTGCCATTACGGCAATCACCGCGAATAAAACCGCGCCATGCTTCCTTTTCAGCCGATACATAAGCCGAAACATCATGGTTAAAACCTCCTTTTGTAAGAATACTTGTTGTCATTTTGCCGATTTTCTTCTTTTAATTTTATGCAGGTTCACGAAAGTCGGACCGTTTTTCCCTTCCGCCGAAAAACTGCATTAACGCGGGCAACGGAAGCGCCCTATACTNATTTTCGATGAAAAGCGTACCGAAAATAAGTATGAAACGGCGTTTCCGTATCTCCCGTATTTTTTGATTACTGGTTGACAACGACAGTTACACCCGCCGCGTCGATATTCTCGAGTGCCTCCATCGGCTCAACGCTGTACAGAATGAATGCGACAGCCTGTTCAACGATATCGTCCGGTTCGTAAGCGACATTGCCCTGCGAAACCTGACTCTCGGGTACGATGTTCCCCATCTCGTCTATATAGGTCACGCCCTCTTCCGCTTCGACGCTGTGCGTCATGGGAATCACTACGGTGTCCATATGCGTCGCGCGCTCAACATCGAAAATATAGTCGATGAGCTTTAAGTAGTTCTCATAGGTGCCCTTGATCTTAAGGTTTACCGTCGTAGCACCGATCGTCTGAGACGAAGTATTCGCCGCAGCATAACGGCAAACCGCTTCTTTATAGGCGTCCTTCATCACATCGGTATATTTCGACATCTCAACGACTTCTCTGGTTTCAGCGTCCATGATCTGAATATTGGTAAGCGAGTTCGCCGCGATCGAATACTTTTTATTCCCGTCGAGGAACTCTCCCTCGAGAAGAGCGTTTTCGTCCACGCCGCGCGCTGTCGCCGAATAGACCTTTAAGTTATAAATGACTTCGGACGGAACGTAGTAAGCGAGCGTAAGATCTCCGGTCGACATCGGCGTAATCGTGATCTCCTCCGCCGTCATATCGCAGGCCTTTAAGTACGCAAGCGTGATTTCCTCCGCCTCATAGGTCGTAAGATCGGGGTAGAAGTCGCCTTCGAGCGTTTCGGCTTCTTTTTTCGCATCCGAGATCTCGTCGTCGATCGTTGCCTCACGCGCGAGCTGCTCCTCGATCTGCTGCCGCTCCGCCTTCATGCTGTCAAGGTTCTTGTTCGCGGTCTCGATCCCTTTATACGCGGGAAGGTCAAAGAAGTAGAACCCCGCCGCGAGAATTCCTCCCACGACCAAAATAATAATTACCGTTTTTTCAAGCTTAGTCAAGTTCAACGCCGTTCCCTCCCTTAATTCTCATATTAACCGAAAACGAGTAAATCGCCTCGCGCTCGCTACGCTCGTCGCGCCTGTTGCTGGGACGTCTGTTTCCGGCGGTCGAGGATTCTTCCTCTTCTTCATCGGGCTCCTCGCTGGTAAATCCGGTAAATAAGATGCCCTCGAAATAATCCTGTTCGATCAGATTTCGGATATACCGTGTCGGCGTATCCTCATCATAACAGCGCATTAAAACGGAAACGCTGTATCCGTTGATGTTGATCGCGTCCATGACATTCATGTCGAGATCGCCGATCGCTTCTTCGATCTTATTCTTTACCTCCGTGATCCCCTGCGGCTGATAATCGAAGAGGGTAGACGCCATTTCGAGGTTGTTGCGGTAAAGATTTACGCCCTCATAGACCGCGATCTTCGCGTTCAGCGTCGCGATCCGCGCTTCCATCTCGGGATTATGGATCTCTGCGTCGATCTGATCGGCTTCCGCCTGAATATTCGACGAGATCGAATTGCAGACAATCACGCCGGCTGCCGATACCGCCGCCGCCGCGAGCGCGCATCCGACCGTCATTATAAGGAAGCCGCTCATGCCCTTCTTGCCCTTTACGGCGGACGCCTCGAGCAGGTTGATATGATCCAGATCTTTTCTTACCTTTAAGAATGCGCCGAGCGCGTTCGCGTATTCCGCGAAATCAAAGTCGCAGAAGGTCACGACGTTGGACGGCATACTCAGGATATGCGCGGGAACATTAAAGGAGGATACCGCGTTCGAGAGGGCGATAAAGTCCTTTACGTGACCGTAGAACATGATCTCCTTTAAGGGCTTTACGTCCTTTCTCTGCTGGATAAACTGAATCGTACGGAACACGTTGTCGTAAACCGCCTGATTTACGTAATCCTCATCGTTTCCGTAGTCGTAGGGGTCGATCCTTACGTAGCGGTTGAGCGTTACCTGATTGTCCTCGTAAAGGTTGATGTTTACGAAGTCGGTATCAACCTGTACCAGCATGAGCGGCATGGAGGATTCGAGCTTCGGCGTGTTCATGATCAGACGGCTGATACAGTTGTTCGAGATGTTGATCTGCTTTAAGTTCAGACCGAGCTGAGTGAACAGGCGGATATAGCCGTCAACCATTCTCTGCGGACAGGCCATCGCGAGCAGGCGGAGCATATCCTCGCCGTTTTCGCCCTTTTCGTCGCCGATGATCGAATACGAGATATTGTATTCCTTCGTGATTCCCATGGTGTTCAGGATCATCGACTCGATCGCGCCCGAATTCGAGATCTTTTTCGGCTTCGGGACAATTAAGTCTTTATAAAGGATCGAACCGGAGTTGATGCAGACGATCGCTTCCTTATCCTTGATCCCTTTGGTCGAGATAATATCGGTGATCTCGCCCGCGACCATCGGAATATCGGTAATATAGCCGTTGCTGACGCAGCCGAGCGTTAAATCCCTCGTTTCGACCTCGACGACGCGGATCTTCGTTCCGCTCAGCGTTCCGCGCACAAGCTTGATCTGCTTGTCGGTAATATCAATTGATAGCATTTAGGGTACCATTCCTTTCGTTTTTAAAAGTGAAAAGCGCTGTGCCGGGATAGCCGGACGGAGGCGGAAGATTTTCCCGTCCCGTCCGGACGGAAGTACAAAATAAGATCAGGNATTGCCGATANNTTCCATACCGCCGTAGAGGATCGGGAAAATACCCGCGAGGATCATGCCGACCATAANACCCATGAAGATGATCATGACCGGCTCCATCAGNCCGACGAGCTTCTGGATCGCGGTATCCGCTTCGTCCTCGTAATATTCGGCGGANTTCTCGAGAATTTCGTCAAGCGCACCGGATTCCTCGCCGACCATGATGATCGAGGTAAAGATCCCGGGGAAGATCTCGGTCTTCGCGACCGCGCTCGAGAGGGATTCNCCGTGCTTTACGTCCTCNACGACCTGCGNATGGAANANGCCNTGTATGTACGAATTTCCNAGNGTATCGACCGATTTTTCGATACAGTCTACCATCTGTAAGCCNGANGCGAAAAGGTTCGACATCGTTCTCGCNAAGCGCGANGTATAGATCGTNCACATCAGTACGCCGATCTTCGGCATCTTCGTCAGGATTTCGTCCCATTTCAGCCGGACCTTCGGCATCTTCAGGGCGATCCTGATCACGAAGAAAAGCACCACGAAAATGATGATCAGCAGCCACCAGTACACCTGCATAAAATCGCCGATCGCAAAAAGCGCGGCGGAAAGCGGCGGCATTTCGTCACCCGCAAGCTCACGGAACATCGGGAGAATGAAGATCATGAGCGCGAAGAAGATCACGACCAGCAGAACGAGCAGAACGATCGGGTAAACCATCGCGTTCTTGACCTTATTGTTCGTCTTGTTTGTCGAAAGGTAATGATCGGCGACTCTCTGCATGATTCCGTCGAGGTTACCGGAGGCTTCACCCGCGGCGACCATGCTCACGAACAGGTTCGGAAAAACGCCGGGACGCGACTGGATCGCCTCGGAGAACGAGCGTCCCTTCTGAACGTCCTCGTATATTTCGAGGAGAACCGCTTTCGCTTTCTTGTTTTCCTCCTGTGAATAAAGTATATGCAGACTCTTTACCAGACTGATACCCGCCTTGAGCATTGAGGCGAGCTGTCTGCACATAAACGCCAGATCGGCGGTCTTGAACTGATACGGGACGCTTCTATTGCGATCCTGAATCTCGGTATATTCCGAACAGAAAAGATTCTTTTCACGCAGCTTTGAGATCAGTTCGAGGTAATCCTCCGCGTATTCCTTCCCCTTGACCCTTGCGCCGTTCGCATCGGTTGCAACGTATGAAAAATATGCCATGAACACCCTCCATTCATTGAACGAAGCTTGACGGCGCGGACTTGAGCACGGTTTTGACGGGCAGATTTTCGCCTGCCCTTCGTCAAAATCCTCGTGAATACGCCAGTATTGGCTGCGGTTTTTTCTCGGTCAGACAAAAATCTGAGCCGCCAAAACTCTCCGACCGCAACCGCGCGGGATTTTCGGCGATTTTTGGTGAAGAGGACGCAGGCTTGCTGGCGCAAGTCAAGGATGATGAGCCGAAAATTGGCAAAAGATGGCGTATTTGCGGCGTGTTCAAGTTCGCGCCGCCAAGCTATGTATGTAAATACATTATAACATACGAAGTGAAAGATAACAATAGTGTACTCTTACAAAATTATCAATTTAATTTTGTGTAAAATTCAAAATTTCTATTTTTCCGATTACATTTTCATGACTATTTTCTTTTTTTAACATAAAAAGCGCCTTTTTCTACGCGATTGTAACGCGAGAAGCACCACGAAAGGACCTAAAACGATCATTTAAGTAATTTTACTTAAACTAAGATAAAATATTGTGAATTTTTACCTAAACAAGCTTTGGAATTTGTTGCATTTCGGCTATTGACAGGCAGGAATTTTTTTACTATAATAGGAGATATTAAAGGTAACTTGGCGGCGCCAAGTTAAAACTCACCCCCGAGGAAAATTTCCAAAGCGAAAGGAACAGAAATCATGAGCGTAAAAGTTTTAAACCAGCCTTCCCTCCCGAATATGCCGTGGCAGGACCGTCCCGCGGGCTGCAAAGACGTGATCTGGCGCTATGACGCGAACCCGATCATTCCGCGCGACCTCCTCCCGACCAGCAACTCGATCTTCAACAGTGCGGTCGTTCCCTTTAAAACGGGTGATTACAGCTTTGCGGGCGTTTTCCGCGTAGACGATAAGGAAAGAAACATGGCAATCCATGCGGGCTTCTCGAAGGACGGAATCCACTGGGACATCAACCCCCAGCGCGTAAACTGGATCAACGACGATCCCGCGACGGCGGAAGCGAATCCGTGGCAGTACGGCTATGACCCGAGATGCGTCTGGATCGAGGACAGATTCTGGATCACCTGGTGCAACGCGTACGGCTGGAAGCCCACGATCGGCGTGGGCTGGACAAAGGATTTCAAGGAATTCCACCAGTGCGAAAACGCGTTCCTTCCCTTTAACAGAAACGGCGTTATGTTCCCCCGCAAGATCAACGGGAAATACGTCATGTTCAGCCGCCCGTCCGACTCGGGTCACACCCCTTTCGGCGATATGTATCTTTCGCAGTCTCCCGATATGAAGTACTGGGGCGAGCACCGTCACGTGATGGGACCGCTCCGCGGCTGGGAAGCGAAGAAGATCGGCGCGGGTCCGATTCCGATCGAGACAAGCGAGGGCTGGCTCTGCTTCTACCACGGCGTTCTCGAAAGCTGCAACGGCTTTGTATACAGCTTCGGTGCCTGCATTCTCGATACCGAAAAGCCCTGGGTCGTAAAGTACCGCTGCGCGGAATACCTCTTAAATCCGCGTGAGCTTTACGAATGCGTCGGCGACGTTCAGAACGTGGCGTTCCCCTGCGCGGCGCTCTGCGACGCGGATACGGGCCGGATCGCGATCTACTACGGCTGCGCGGATACCTGCGTTTCCATGGCGTTCTGCACGGTGGACGAGGTCGTAGACTACGTAAAGAAGCATTCTTCCGTTTGATTTTTTGGATTTTCATATTGACATTCCCGCCGTCTGTTCGGCGGGAATGTTTTTTGCTGCAAAAAGCTCGTTTTCTCGAAAAATTTAGCAAAAACCCTTGACAAACGCGAAAAAAGGGAGTATAATGCTTTATTGTAGTATAGAAGATAAAGACTGGGTTGACAAAATCCGGTCTTTCTTATTTGTCCGGGGCAGGACGGCACGCCTGCAATTAAGCTATTTATATTAGGAAAGGAAGGATCATTACGGCGGAAAAAAACGAAAAAATCGAGGATCGCGCCTATCGGATCGCCGCCCCGCTGATCGAGGAGCAGGGCTGCCGCCTCTGGGACGTATGCTTTGAAAAAGAGGGCGCAATGTGGTATCTGCGGATCCTGTTCGATAAGGACGGCGGGATCGACAGCGACGAGTGCGAGGCGCTCTCCAAGCCGATCAACGAGCTGATGGACCGGCAGGATTTTATCGGGAAGGTCGATATTCTTGAGGTCGGATCGCCCGGACTTACGAAACGTCTCCGGAAGCCCGCGCATTTTAAAGCCTGTCTCGGGGAGCGGATCCGCGTCACGGTACGCGGCGAGAAAGGAAAAGAAAACGCCGTTTTCGGGATCCTGAGCGATTACCGCGAGGAGGACGGGGTCTTTACGCTTACCGAAGAGGGGAAGGAACCGACGGACTATAAAATTTCGGAGTGTGTAAAAATAAATTCCGATCTTTAATAAATTGGATAAAATATGACTACTGGAGGTACAACGGAAAATGGCTAAAACAGCAGCAGCGGGTACGGGAGAGCTTTTTGAGGCGCTTACGCTTCTCGCAAAGGAAAAGGGGATCGACGCCGAGATCCTGATCGAAAAAATTCAGACGGCGCTCGTGATCGCGATCAAAAAGGACTATCCGCGAAGCGAGAATACCGTGTTCGATATTGACATTGCGAAGGGAAAATTCGACGTCGCGATTCAGAAGACCGTCGTCGAGGAGGTCGAGGATCCCGCGAACGAGATCACGCTCGCGGAGGCGCGCGAGCATAACCGCCGCTTGAACGTCGGAGACGTCTGCACCATCAAGCTTGACACAAGACAGTTCGGACGGATCGCCGCACAGACGGCGAAGCAGGTCATCAAGCAGGGGATCAAGGAGGTCGAGCGCGGTCAGCTCATCGAGCAATGGGGCAATCTCCAGAACGAGGCGATCTCCGCTTCCGTGATCAAGGTAGAGCCTACGACCGGAAACGCCGCCGTCATGATCAACGGGAACGAGGTCATGCTTTTCCGAAGCGATCAGCTCCCGAACGATGTCCTGACCGAAGGCGACGTCATCAAGGTATTCGTTTCGGGCGTTTCGGCAAACGACCGCCGCCCGACGCTCCGCGTTTCGAGAACGAACCGCGACCTGATCAAGCGGCTTTTCGAGCTTGAAGTCCCCGAAATTTACGAGGGGATCGTCGAGATCCGCGCGATCAGCCGCGAGCCCGGCTCGCGCAGCAAAATCGCCGTCATGAGCAATAACGAAAACGTGGACGCGCTCGGCGCCTGTATCGGACCGCAGCGAAGCCGGATCACCAAGATCTGCGAGGAGCTTCGCGGCGAAAAGATCGACGTCGTAAAATACAGCGACGATCCGAAGGAATTTATTAAGCAGGCGCTGAAGCCCGCGGACGTCCTGAGCGTCGATATTCCCGACGAGGAGGTTCGCTCCTGTTCGGTCGTTGTTCCCGATCATCAGCTTTCACTCGCGATCGGAAACAAGGGGCAGAACGCGAAGCTTGCCGCGCGGCTCACGGGCTATAAGATCGACATTCGTCCCGAGAGCGGCTTTTTCGAGGGGTAACGCCTATGGGAAAGAACATACCGCTGAGGAAATGCCTCGGCTGTAACGAAATGCTTGGAAAAAAGGGCATGATCCGCGTCGTCCGCGATAAGGACGGAATAATCTCGATCGACGAAACGGGAAAAAAATCGGGACGGGGCGCGTATCTCTGTCTCGACGCGGAATGTCTGAATAAAGCGCGGAAAAAGCGCGGGCTGGAGCGCTCGCTCAAATGCGCGGTTCCGCCGGAAATTTATGAAGAGCTCGAACGGAAAATGAACGGGAGTTGACAAAAACTTGAAGCAGCTCGGATATTACGAACCAATTTCACCTTATCGGAAAGGGGCGGTGATCTCCATGAAAAGAGAGCTTGGCACACTCGGGCTTTGCCGCAAGGCGGGAAAGCTTCTCTACGGCTTCGACAGCGTGACCGACGAGATCAAAAAGCCGAAAAGCACGGTCGCGGGCACGATCCTCGCCGAGGATCTTTCCGAAAAATCAAAAAAAGAGGTGCGGTACGTCTGTGAAAAATACGGCGTTCCCGTCTGCCTCCCGCATATTACCATGGACGAGATCAAAGAGATCATCGGAAAACATACCGGGATCCTCGCCGTTCTGGACGAGGGACTGTTTACGGCACTGAAAAATACATCTGCAAAACGGGCGGACATCGAATGACACAAAAGGAACAAAAATGCAGAAGCAAGGAAGCTGCCGCCGACTTAAACCTTACCGCGGCGGAGGTCGTCGATCTGGTGAAAACGCTTACCGGCGCGGAGAAAAAAGCGGCGGGAAGCCTTACCGAGGGGGAGATGAACCTCCTGCTCGAATACACCTCGCAAAAGCACGAGGTAAAGAACTTTGACGCGTATTTCGCGGAGGGCGAGAAAAAGCGTGCGGAAAAGCCGAAGGAAGAAGCGCGGGAGGAGAAGCCCGCCGCGAAGAAGACGGCGGAAAAGCCCGCGGAGAAGCCCGCGGAGAAGCCTGCCGCAAAGAAAGCGGAGGAAAAAACGCCGGCTGCCGAGCCGAAGGAAAAGGAAG
>WFLX010112670.1_pt1 | contig 19101 bp, 23 predicted proteins | sample 4967041 | NCBI WGS metagenome assembly WFLX01 (sample SAMN12857096, study PRJNA449069) | gut metagenome | isolation source: stool from male and female vole | host: Microtus ochrogaster | place: USA:Florida | collected 2017
GTACAGCGTGAGGAACAAGATAATGGGTGGGAACGATGACAGGCTCGACGACTTGGGGGTAAACACTACGATCAGCAACGACGCCGGCGAAAAAAAGATATTGACAATCAGCAGCGTATCGACGTTCGCCCGGGGTAGCGGCAACAACAGCATGAAAACCACCACCACCACGGCGGCGCTCATCGCGAGATTCTGAAAATCTTTAAAAAACCCCGAAAACCGGCCTGCCAATCCCCACCCCCATCAGGCTCATTTCTTCTTGTTGAGATAATCAATCTGAGTATATATAGTTGCAATCGCTTTTATATACGCTTCAGGTATTATATCACCAATTCCTGCGTTTGTATAGAGCGCACGAGCCAAAGAACGGTTTTCCACGACCGGAACGTCGTTCTCATACGCAATCGAGCGCATCCGGAACGCGACCTCGTCCGAGCCTTTCGCCGTCACCATCGGCGCGTCCGCCTTCGCCGCGTCGTACTGGAGCGCGACGGCAAAATGGGTCGGGTTCGTGATAACCACGTCGCTCTCCGCCACGGCGCGCGGCATGTTCTGTTGCAACAGCTGCTGCTGCATCTGCTTCAGGCGCGACTTGACTTCGGGATCGCCCTCCATCTCCTTGTATTCCTGCTTGACTTCCTGCTTGGTCATCTTCATGCTTTCGATGAACTGCCGCCGCTGCACCAGATAGTCAGGGACGGAAATGACCAGGAACAGGACGGCACAGGCGACCAGAATCTGCGCCGCGATGCCCGCGATCTGCCCCACCGCAGGACGCACGCTCCCCGCGCGCAGCAGCCCCAGCACGCGGGCAAGGTTCGCGCGGATAATCATATAGGCAATCACGGCGATCAGCACGATTTTCACGAGCGACTTGACCACGTTAAAACCGCCCTCGAACGAAAAGACGGTCTTCTTGAGGTACTGACCGAGCCTCGGCACGATCTTGGTGAAATCCGGCGTAATCGGCTTGACGGAAAAAATAAAGCCGCGGTTCTGCACGAGATTCGCCGCCACCGCCGCAATGACGCCGACGAGCGCGAGCGGGATAATCATGCGCAGCAGGTAGCGGTAGCAGACGGCAAGGTACGACGGCCGAAGCACGTCCTGTTCCGCCACGCGCGTAAAAAAGAAGCGAAGCAGCTCCTCGCACCACCGCAGCATCGTCGGCGCAAGGGCGATCAGCGCGATGACCGTCACCAGCATGACCAGCGCGGCGGCAATCTCAGGGCTTTTGGCGACACGCCCTTCCTCGCGCGCCTTGCGGAGCTTGAACTCGCTCGGCTCTTCGGTGCGCCCCTCGTCCTCCGCGGCAAACCATTGCAGGTCAATCTGCCCGGCGGTCACGCGCTCCTCCCCGCCGACGCGATGGCGACGAACAGCCGCTCAAGCTGCCGGAACGCGTCCTCGAACGAATGCGCAAAGAATTCGCAGATATTCGGCAGCAACGCCATGATGATGAAGAACGCCACCAGAATCATCGTGGGGAATCCCTCGCTCATCATGTTCATCATCGGGGAAGCCTTCGAGAGCATCCCCATCGCCACGTTTATCAGGAGCAGCGTCCCCATNATCGGCAGGGCGATGACAAAAGCGTCCACGAACANCTTGGAAANCCCGCCGAGCAGGAACGCCGCGATGTGCCCGTTCCCCGCCACGACCGAGAACGCGGAAACCGAAGCGAACGACGATGCCAGTGCCTGCGAGAAAACGCGCTGCGCCCAGTGGTTCTGCAAGAACATGAGCATCGCGATCAGGTTGAAGAACTGCCCCATCAGCGGATTCTCCACCTGGCTCAGCGCGTCGTACACTTCGGACGCGGAAAAGCCCATCTGAAAGGCAAAGAACTGGCCGGCCGTGCTGAACGCCGCGAAGATAATCGTCACGTAAAAGCCCGTGATGATACCCAGCAGCACTTCCCCGGCAAGCAGCAGCACGTAATGCAGCGAAAACGCNCCGTCGGCAAGATACGGCGCATAGAGCGAGAAATCGACGTGCGGCACCATCAGGTACGCGAGGTATCCCGTGAACGCAACCTTCGCGATACGCGGCACCGCGCGCAATGAGAACAGCGGAAGCGTCATCACCAAAGCGAAGCACCGCCCTGCAATCAGCAGATAGAGGGGGGCGTTCGCGACAATCACGTNAAGCATCGGCTATTTCGCCAAATTAGGAATCATCGCGAACAGCGAGACGGTATAGCCGCGCATCGTCGCGAGCATCCATCCGCCCAGCAGGGCAATCACGCCGAGGATGACGAGCATTTTCGGCAGGAATGTCAGCGTCTGCTCCTGAATGGAGGTCGTCGCCTGAAAAATCGCCACGATCAGCCCGACGACAAGCGCCGCGCCAAGCACGGGCGCACACAGGACAAACACGTGCATGACCGCCTTGCGCATCAGCTCAAGGATCTGGCCGATTGTCGAAAGATTGTTGATAACCGCACTGCCCATGCAAGCCTCCTTTCATCCGTCACAGCGTAACGGACATGAACAACTGCTGCGTCAGCAGATGCCAGCCGTCCACCAGGACGAACAAAATCAATTTGAACGGCATGGAAATCTGCACCGGCGGCAGCATCATCATGCCCATGCTCATCAGCACNCTCGCCACCACCATATCGATGACGATAAACGGAATGTACAGGATAATGCCGATCTTGAACGCCACCGTCAGCTCATGCAGGATATACGCCGGAATGAGGATATACGTCGGCATCTCGGAAAAATCGTTCGGGCGCGGAAGATCCGTCAGCCGGTAAAAATAGCCGATCGTCTGCATCGCCTTTTCGCTGTCGCCCGCGGCAATCTGCTTGTACATGAACAGCCGCATCGGTGTCTCCGCCTGCGCATACGCTTCCTGTACCGAAATCTGCCCGTCGGCGAGCGGGCGGTACGCCTTCGTGTATATCTCACTGAACACCGGCCACATGATGAACACCGTCATAAAAAAGGCGATCCCGTTCAGCACGGCAGTCGGCGGCACCTGCTGCAACGAAAGCGCGCGCTTGATAAAGTCGAGCACGATCGAAAAGCGCAGNAAACATGTCGTCAGGATAATGATGCTCGGCGCGAGCGTGAGCACCGTCAACAGCAGCAGCAGCTGCAACGAGAAGGCGATCTGGTTTCCCGTCTGCGGCTGCGTCACGCTGATGCTCACGTTCGGTATGGTCGGCGCAGCCACGCGGTCGTTCATTTCGGTCGTCCCGCGCGCCGTACCCGCAGGAAAGCCCTGGTTCTGCCGCGACTGCGAAGCCGCCGGGAACACGCATAGCGCAACCAGCGCCGAGACGACGAGGATTTTCGGAAACCGCACAACGAAAAAACGGTTGATCGCGCCGGTCATTCGTCCGCCCCGCTGTCTTCTGCCGCACGGTTGAGCCGCTCGCGCTGCCGCTGCAACGCCTCCGTCGCAGACTGCGCGCTCCCCGAAAAAACGCCTTCCGTGCGCGCGACGGGCTTCCGCCCCATGAAAATATGCAGGATGTCCTCAAACGAACGGGGACGCGACGCGTTTTCCTGCTGGTCGGCGTACAAATTCATCGAATCGACCANCTCCGCGTCGGTAACCTCGCCAATCAGGTTGACGGCATTGTCGCTCACGCCAATCAAATAGGCATGGTTGAAAAGCGTCACGACCTGCACGGACTTTCCGGGGGCAAGCGGAATCTGCGANACGCGGCGCAAAAACGGGTCGTCGCCCGCACGCGGACGCAGCCCGCGCTTCATCAGAAAAACGACCCCGTAAATCAGCGCGGCGACGACCGCAAGCGCGACAATCATCCGCACCAACAGCCCGAACGACGACGGGCTGNCCGCNGNCGNGTCCGCCTGACGNTCCGCAGTCCTGTCCCAGTCGAAGCGGATGGTATTTTCCGGCGTGGAAAGCGAAATGTCCCCGGCAGACACCGGAGGCTCGTCCGTTTGCTGAGAAAAAAGCGGCGCACACAACACGAATACCAACACTGACCACACGATGCGCACAGAGATATGTTTCATTGCCCCCACCCAAGACGTTCCGTGCGCTCACACGGAACGCATCATCATTGTATATTCCCGACGCGATCCATTGGNGCCAGNATTTCGGTTACGCGGACGCCAAAGTTCTCATCGATAACGACCACCTCNCCNTTCGCGATTGCCTTATGGTTGACGAGAATNTCAACCGGCTCACCGGCAAGCTTGTCCAGCTCGATAATCGTGCCTTCCCCCATTCCCAGGATTTCCTTTATCTGTTTTTTGGTGCGCCCCAGCTCGACGGTCATCTCCATGTTTACGTCCATGATAAGACCGATATTGCCCTGCTCCTGCGCAGTCGGACCGCCAGCCAGCTGCGGGAACTGCAAATTCTGCACGTTCGGCGTATTCATCCCGCCGCCCATCATCGGCTGCTGCATTCCCATACTCATACCACCTGCCATCGGCTGCTGCATCATGCCGCCCGCCTGCTGCGGAGCGGCACCGCCCATAAGGCTGCCTAAATCGCTCGCGGAAAGCGTACCCATCGTATCGCCCGCCGCCTGCTTCGCGCCGCCGCCCAGCGACGTGACCATGCCGTGCGCCACCTCGTCAGAGACGGCTTCCCACAGCGTGTAAGATTGCCCGTCAAGCGTGACGGGATAACTGAACAGGCAGAACGTTCCCTGCGGAATGCGCACCATCGCCTTGGGGACGTGCACCGCCTCGGCAGGATTGCTCGCAAGTCCGGGCAGTTTCCCGTCCTTGCTCAGATCCGTTATCTCNGAGCCGGTATGCTGCGACACCACTTCCGAAATGACCGAAAGCGCCATATCGTCCAGCTCGGCATTCTCTTCGCCGTTGATAAGCCCTGTCAGTTTCTGCCCGAATTCCGGGGACAGCATGAACAAATGGTCGCCTTTGAGCGCGGTATTGAAGTCAGCCGTGATCGCCACGACCATTTCGGGCAGCTTCGCAAGCAGTTCGTCGCGCCCCAGCGCCTCCACCGTCGGTTTTCCCGCCTCAAACGCCGCGCCGGTCATCGTGTTCAAATTGTTGGCGAGTTTATCTTTTAATCCGTCGGCAAACTTCTCCAGCGTCGCGACATCAAACGATACGGAACTGGCAGGAGCAGCGGAAAGCCCACCCATGTCTACGCCAGAAAGCAGCGCGTCAATTTCGCTTTGTGATATTGTTCCATCACTCATATGAGTCTTCTCCTTCAACGGATAATTCTTCAACCTCGTCAGATTCCGCTATTTCTTCTATTTTACCGATGACCTGCACGGCCATTTTCTTGCCAACGACACCCGGCTGGCAATAGAATTTCTTCTCGTTCCCCACGCTCAGCGTCAGCGGGTCGCCCACGCGCGTGTTGGAAAGCTGCACCACGTCGCCCACGCGCAGGCCGAGCACGTCGCGGATCGGCAGGTTTATCGTGCCGATTTCGGCAACCACGTCCATGTCCACGTCGGAAAGCTTTTCCTTGAGCACGCCCAAATACTGCGTGGTCGCGCTCCTGCGCACGGAACTGAACCAGAACTGGGACGAAAGCTTTGAGATAATCGGCTCGATGGTCAGGTACGGAATACAGAAGTTCATCATGCCTTCTTCTTCGCCGACCTTCGTCTCCAGCGTGACGAGGACGACCATCTCCGTCGGCGGGACAATCTGCGCGAACTGGGGGTTCGTCTCAATCTGCCCCAGACGCGGGCGCAAGTCGATGACCGTCGTCCATGCCTCGCGCATGTTCGCCAGGATGCGCACGATAATGCCCTCCATGACGGACTGCTCGATGTCGGTCAAGTCGCGGCTGACCTTTGCGCCCTGCCCCGTGCCGCCGAACAGGCGGTCAATCATGCTGAACGTAATCGCCGGGTCAATCTCAAGGACCGCATTGCCTTTGAGCGGATCCATATTGATGACGGCAAGCGTCGTCGGGGTCGGGATCGAGCGGATGAACTCCTCATACGTCAGCTGGTCAACCGACGCGACGTGCACGTGCACTAACGAACGCAACTGCGCGGACAAAGAAGTCGTGGTAAGACGCGCGAACGTCTCGTGCATAATCGAAACGGTACGGATCTGTTCCTTTGAGAATTTGTCGGGACGCTTAAAGTCATAAATCTTTATCTTGCGCGTGTCGCTGACCGGCTTGAAATCATCAGTATCGGTATCGCCCGAACTGATAGCCTGTAGCAACTGGTCAATCTCGTCTTGTGACAGAACCTCGTTCATGCCGTCTTCCTTCCGCCGCCCGCCGACTGCCCGTTACTGGGCAATGACATCAAGCTGCATAAATCGCACGTCTTTAATCTTTGAGCTGCTGAGGATCTGATCGTTAATCGCATTGCGAATCTCAATCTTCAGATTCTCCTCGTTCTGCGGCGCGAGTTCCTCGGCAGTCTTCTGCGTAAAATATCGGCGCAAAAAGTCCTTCAGTTCAATACTTCTTTGCGTAATTTCGGTGGAAGTCGCCTTGTCCTCTTTCTTGTACCCCAGGACGACATCGACCACGACGGAAGCAGGAACGGCATCGCTCGTCTTGGTGCGCAGCGAACCGAGCGACGTGTACCAGTCGAGCAGCTCGCGCGTGGCGCTGTACTCTTCCGTCACCGGCACGGTAACCTGCTGCGTATTGTTGCCGCCCATGATTTTCATCGTCACGATGACGACCGTAACGATAAGGATAACCGCGCCCAGCCCGAGCGCGATAAATTTGAGCAGCGTGGGAAGAAAACCACCGCCGCCGCCTTTTTTCGGAGCGGACGCGTCACCGTCGTCGCCCATGTCCAAATCATCATCATCTGCCATACTGTCCCCCTGTCTACCGAACCACCCATTTTTAACATTCTATCATTAAAAATGACCTTCGTCTAGGATAATTATATCTACTCTTCGGTTATATGCCTGTCCTTCTTTAGTCTCATTAGAGAAAAGCGGCCGCGTGTCCGCATACCCGGCGATTGAGAACGCCTGTTCGCCCACGCCGAAATCCGAGAGGTAGTGCAACGTGTTCGCCGCGCGCGCCGCCGACAGTTCCCAGTTTGACGGGAACAGCCCGTTAGACACCGGCGTGGAATCCGTATGCCCCTCAATACGGAAACGTCTGCCCGCAAGCTCCGGATCCTGAAAGAAGCGCGACAGCCGGAGCAGGACCTCGCGCGTCTCCTCGATGTTCAGGTCGGCGCTGCCCTCCTCAAAAAACGCGTCCGACGCGAGCGTGATGACCAGGCCGCGCTCATCGCTGGAAATCGTAATCTTGTTCGAGTTGACTTCCGGCGCAAAGATGCTGACCGCCTTTTTCTTCGCGGTGCTGAGCGAGCGACCCCGGTCAATCGCGGGGAGCTGGTTTATCGTGTTCCCCAAATCAGCGAGCCGTCCCGATGCCAGCGACTGTCCGCCCGTCGTGGGGTCGTCAATCGAGCGCGTCTCAATGGAAAGCGACGACTGGATCTGGCTCATCGCCGTCGCGTCCACCTCCGTCGGGTCGTACAGCATGACGAAGAAGCAGAGCATCAGCGTAATCATGTCGCCGTAAGTGCCCTGCCAGGCGGTTGACGGTTTCTCAGGCTCTTTTTTCTCTTTCTTTGCCATCAGGTATCGCTCCGGCTAGTCTTTGAGCACGTCCGCTTCAATCGCTTTGCGCGTCTTGGGATCAAGGTAAGTCAGCAGCTTCATCGCGAGGATGCGCGGGTTGTCGCCCGCCTGAATGGAAAGCACGCCCTCAATGACCATTTCCATGGAAGCCATCTCCGCCGCGTTCTGCGCCGCCAGCTTGTTCGCGAACGGGGCGACGAGCCAGTTTGCCAGCATAGAACCGTACAGCGTCGTAATTAACGCGACCGCCATGTTCGGGCCGAGCGAGCTTTTGTCCTCAAGGTTGTTCAACATACCGATCAGACCGATAACCGTACCCAACATACCGAAACCCGGTCCGTAGCCCGCCCAGGCATTGATGACGCCAATCCAGCTCATGTGGCGGCCTTCCGCCGCGCTCATCTCATTCTCCATAATAGAACGGATGACATTGCCGTCCGTTCCGTCAACCACCATGCGCAGGCCCGACTTCATAAAGGGATTGTCCAAATCGTCCAGCCCCTCTTCCAGCGCGAGGATACCCTCACGGCGGGCCTTTTCCGAAAGCGACACCATGTTCTGGATCAGCGTCTTCTCACCGTAATCATACGTCTTGAACGCGCGGCCCATAATGCCGAACATACCGATTGCCTGCTTGAGCGGCGCGACGATGAACAACGCCGCATACGAACCGCCCACCGTGACGAACACCGACGGAATGTCGATAATACCGCCGATAGAGCCGCCCGACGTGACGACACCAAGACCGATAGCAATGATACCACCGACGATACCAATTATTGTGGCTATATCCATGGTTATTTCTCCCATACCCCCCGGTTGCGCGACAACCGCTTACAGTTCATTCTTATATATGCCGATTTCACGACGGTACGCGACTATCTTTTGGATGACCGTTTCGGGGTCATCCCGGACAACGACCTTTTTTCCCGAAAGCAATGAAATAGTCAAATCAGGNGTCCGCTCCATGCTCTCTATCATGTGCGGATTCAGCCAGTACGATTTGCCATCAAGGCGGGTCACGGAAATCATCTCTTCATTTTCTACCCATTTTAGATTATCGTCAAGTAGGAAAACAAAATTTATCAATAACTTGCTGTATATTCGCCATNATGGCGGGAATGTCGCGGNGCTGCCCTTCCCGGCTGCCCTGGCACCCGGCCGCACGAAACGGAATGCCTTACCGCACGAAACGGAATGNNTNACNGCNNGAAACNNANTGTTTCACCGCNTGAAACAAAGTNTTTCACNGCNTGAAACAAAGTGTTTCACCGCATGAAACAAAGTGTTTCACGGCGTGAAACACATACCGGACAATCAGAGCAATTCCTCCAAAAAGCGGTTGAGCAGCAGCAGTCCGCGGCGGCTGAGCGCATAGCAGGCATCGCTCCTGTCCGCCGACCGGCGCGCGCGCGCAAGACCGCGTCTTTTCCACCGCGCGAACGCGCCGTCCCGCACGCCGATGCGCTCTTCCAGGCTTTTCCCGAAACGCGCACGGTACGCGGCGGCGGACACGCCCTGCACGGTGCGGAATCCCATCATCAGGTACTCAAATTCCTGCGTGGGCGCGTCCAGTTCTTCGGCCTGGCACGGAATGCCGCGGCACGTGACCGGCACGGGCCGCCGCCAGAACGCATTGTAGGCGGCGACATCGGTCGTGTTCGTCCAGCGGATTCCCGTGCCGCAGGGCGCACCGTCTTGTGATGCCGCGCCGTATATCGTTCCGCTCGCGCCTGCGCCGCACCCGATATAATCGCGCAGTCGCCAGTACGTCAGGTTGTGGCGGCTCTGGCAGCCGGGCTTGGCAAACTGGGACACCTCATACTGCGCGAAACCGGCCCGCTCCAGCAGCGTCCTTCCGCGCAGCCACAGGCGGTCGGCTTTTTCGGGCGACCAGCGCACCGCGCCCCGCGCAATGCGCTCCGCAAGCGGCGTTCCNGCCTCAACCGTGAGCGTNTANAGCGAAATATGGTCAATGTTCGGAAAAGACACGAGCGTGCGCACGCCGTCCTCGAACGACGCGCCGGTATGCCGGGGCAGTCCGGCAATCAAATCGCACGAGATCCTGCCATGCCAGCAGCCGTTCAGCCGCTCAAGCGCGCGTATGGCAGACGCCGCGGACGCGCCACGGCGCACGCTGTCCAGCGCGCGCTGATCGAATGCCTGCACGCCCATGGAAATGCGGTTCACGCCCGCGCGCGCGCACGCGGCGAGCAGCGCATCCGTCACATCGTCAGGATTCACTTCGAGCGTGATTTCAGCGTCAGGCGCGACGGGAGCGGCGGCGGCGATGCCCTGCAAAAGCCTTTCGATGTGTGCCGCCGGAAGCTGGCTGGGCGTTCCCCCGCCAAAATAAATGGAATTCCAGGCAGGAACTGCATGTCTCCGCGCATAAAACGACACCTCGTTCAGCACGGACGACACGTAGTCTGCCCGCAATGACGCATAGTCGGCGCACGTGCCGCTGCCGATGCTGAAAAAATCGCAGTAATCGCATTTCTTGCGGCAAAACGGAACGTGCACGTACAGCGCGATTCCACCCGGTTCGCTCATCGGACGGCCGGCTAGAACACGCGGAACTGCGTGAACGGAACGTACTGCACCAGGAGCTTTCCCTTAAAATCTTCCTGCGTCACCGCCCCCCACAGGCGCGAGTCCGCGGCCACAAGCCGGTTGTCCCCCAGCACGAAATATTCGCCGTCGCCGAGCGTGACCGGCTCCGTCTTTCCCTGCGCGCCGAGCGACACATCCCACTGCGGCGGCGGAGCCGCAATCGTCACGTCGTACTTTGTCCGGGTCAGCTCGAATTCCGTGCGGAAAAATTTCTCGTCCCGCGGCTTGACATAGACGATATAATCGTTCAGATAAATCGTGTCGCCCGGCATGCCGATGACGCGGCGGACGAACGGCCGTGCCCGGTTGCCGAAACGGTCGTCGGGCAGCGGCTGCCATTGCTGCGCGGTCACAAAACGCGCCAGCTGATTGACGAGCCGCGCGACAACGGCATTCTTTCCTGCGGGATACGCCTGCACCAGCATGACATCCCCGCGCCGCGGCGACCGCAGGAGCGGCGTGGCGAGCGAAAAACCGTTCACGGCGACATCGGGCAGCATGGAAACGGAAGTCTCGCGCACGGGAAACAGCACGAACGTCATGAACAGCGAAATGCCNGCAAAACACGACACGGCGGCAAGCACGACCGTGAACACCTTGTGGTACAGCTCGCGCTTCATTTTATATGAGATCGCGTAAATATCCTTGAACATGCTCCAAGCATAGCACAGTTCGCAAACTACCGCAACCGCACGACGCACCCCCTCACTTGCAAGGACGGGCATTGCGCGGTATACTGTGCGGTATGGCAGAGCACGTGAAGATAATCGCGCAGAACAAAAAAGCCCGGTTCAACTACACCGTCGAGGACACTTACGAATGCGGCATCGTGCTTGAAGGCACGGAAGTCAAGTCGGTCAAGGCGGGCAACATCTCGTTTCCCGACGCGTTCGCCGAAATCACGGACGGCGAAGTCTGGGTGCGCAACCTCCACATCGCCGAATATCCGTTCTCGTCGGTGTTCAACCACAACCCCGACCGCAAGAAAAAACTGCTCCTGCACAAAGAAGAAATCAAGCGGATCAGGCGCAAGGTCGAGGAGAAAGGCTACACGCTCATCCCGCTCGACTTTTACCTCAAGGACGGGCGGGTCAAAGTGACGCTCGGCGTATGCAAAGGTAAAAAGTTATTCGACAAACGTGCCGATATTAAAGAAAGAGACGTAAAACGGGAAATCGCGCGCGCGTTCAGAAACGATTTGCAGCGCTGACGGTTTTCTTTTCGGACGGGAAGCCATGGCAGAGGAGACGTATTGAACAAACTGACGCACGTGCTGGCAATGCTGTTTCTCTTCACCGCGCAGATCCTGCCTGCCCTCCCGCTCAACGTGGATTATTACGGCGTCGTCTCCCAGTCGTCCAACACGAACATCCTCAAGATGGCGCAGGACATCTTCCTGACGCAGCTCAAGTCGATCGAACAGATACAGGTGAGCGACAAACGCCCCGATGCCGCAAAGACGCTCGCCGCCGCGCCCGCGTTTTCCGGCGGCAGCCATGTCGCGTTCTATGCGGAGATTGCTGAAAGCGGCACGGAAGGCGCGGCGGAATGGAAATGCACGTTCAACGCAGTCGGCGCAGACGGCAAGCATTACGAAAAGACCGAATCCTATGACTCCTACTACAAAATCCTCGTGGGCGCAAAAAGCACGATAGAAGACGTGCTCAACCAGATTCCGCGGGAAGACGCGCCGCAGCCTGCCGCCGCACAGTCATCCGCGACCATGAAAGCCGAATCGCTTGCGGGCACCTGGAGCGGCGAGCCGTACACGGACAAAATCGTCCTGCTGCGCGGCGGTCGCGGCTTCGTCATTTTCAAGAACGGCGCGTCAATGAACGTAAGCGTGACCGTGCAGGGAACAGACGCGCGCGGGAATATCTCGCACGTCGAGGTGCGGCAGGTCGGAAAGCCGAACGCGTCATTCTATCCCGCCCTGCCGCGCGAAACCGCGCTCGCTTCCGCCGCCGACGCAAATCCCATCGTGTGGCATCTCACCGTGACTGCGGACGGCGCACTGAGCGGCACCAAGACGACGCTCGTCCCTTCGGCAGACAGCGCGACGGGCGCGGCGGAAGGCACGGAAAGCGTTCAGTGGACAAAAAAATAACGGCGTAACCGGACGACAACGAATCAGATCGTGACCGAGCCCTGGCGGATGACCGTAACCGACCCGTCGATCCCGACCGCCACTATCGTGGAAGGTACGCTGCCGCGCTTGGAGCCGTCATCGACAATCACATCGACGGCGTTGCCGAATTCGCGCTTGATGTCATGCACGTTGTCAAGGACGGGCGCGCCGCTGCGGTTCACGCTGGTGGAATAGATCGGCGCGCCGCATTTGGCGATCACGGCGCGCAGCCATTCGTCGCCGGGGCAGCGGAACGCCGTCGTGGTGACGCCGCCTTTGCCGAACGTATGCACGATGACCGTCAGCGCGCCCGGCCATTTCGCAAGGATGCCGTCGGGAACGAGGTCGCGGGTGTATTTATTCAGGTCAGCCGGAGACGAAATCAGCCGGATGAACGGTTTCTCGTCGCCCCGCCCCTTTATCTCCCGGATCTTTTGGTCGGTATGATAGGAATAATGACGGCCGTCCACGATGCCCGAAAATCCGTAGACCGTATCCGTCGGGAGGACGACGATTTTTCCGCGCTTCAGGAAATCCGCGGCGATATTGGCCGACTCTTCGTCACACTTGCGGCAAATCATACACCGGAATTCCCCGTATCAGCGTGTCCGACCGCCGGAACCGACCTTTCCGGTAGTCGTCCAGCAGCAGCAGCGCGTACACGACCGCGAACACGGCGAGCGCGAACGCCTTGCAGAACCATTCGGGAAGCGTATACGGCTCGGCGGCCTTCAGCGGCGTTCCCGTCTCAAAATCAAAGTCGCTGTCGGTCATCAGCCCGTTGATGCGCACCGCCTTCTCACCGTCGCGGATATAGCCGAGCTTGCGCGCGAACGCCGCGATGACGTCGGGATCTTTCTCCAGCGCAGTGAATTCGAGTTCGAGACCGTCGGTAATATTCTGAATCTGCTGGGTGCGCGCGCTGAGCAGGCGTTTCTGCTCCTGCAACTGTTTCCTTGCCCAAAATCCGTCCGTTCCGCCGGAAAGAGAAATCAAGACATAGATAAGTGTTCCCGCGAGAGCCGCGCACAGCAAGCGAAATTTTTTCATTACCGTTATTATCGGCACGAACGGCAAATTCCTCAACGGATTTATCAGCGGATTGCGTCGTGCCGCGCGCACGGTTTGCGTTATCGCGGAAAGCGGTGTATACTTCCCTATGATGAAGTCATTTTTTGCAAGGCTCGTGCTGAAAATCGCCGGGACACTCGTGCTGGTTGCCACCGTCGCCGCGCTCGCCTGGCACGCGCACGGAAAAATCATGCGCGTGAGCGCGGAAAAGAAGCACGCGCTTTTGGAGCAGGAACTCCAGGAAGTCGCCGAGCTGACGCTGTGCAAAATGCGCTACAGCGACATCATCACGATAAAAAAGAAAATGCTCGCGGCAAAGGCATACAGCATCGTGCGCTACACGGGAACGATACGGGCAGGCATCGCCGACATCTCCGCCGCCGAAATCCGCATCTCCGCGGACGGCAGACGCGCGGACGTGACGCTGCCCCGCTGTGAGATCATCGGCAACGACATCGCGAGCCAGTCCGTGTTCGACGAGCAGCGCAGCATATTCCTGCCGATCACGACGCAGGAGATTTTCGGCGAAATCGACGCGGCAAAAGATACGGTGGCGCTGGAGTCACAGGCCGACGGGCTGCTCGACGAATGCGACAGCCGTGCGCGCGCCCTGGTCAGACGGCTGCTCGAACGGCTGGGCTTTGCGGAGATTACAGTCGTCACGCGGCAGGAGACCGAACCGCTCACCACGCTGACCCGCGCCATGGAACAGGTTACCGGGCATTGAGCGCGGCAAGCACCTGCGTCCCCACTTTCCAGTTGTCGCCCGCGCCCATCGTGACGAACAGATAGCCGTCCGCCGCGCCGCTCGGATCGGCAAGCGCGTCAAGCACGACGCGGGCTGCCTGGTCAAATTCGCCGGCATATACCGTACGCGGCGTATGTTTTTTCGTGCGCTCCGCAAGCAGTTCCCCCGTCACGGATGTTTTTCCGGCTTGCTCGCGCGCGCTGCCATAAATCTTGTTGATGACAACCATATCGGCACTGCCGAACNCCGCCGCGAATTCGTCAAGCAGCGCGGCGGTGCGGGTATAGGTATGGCTCATAAAATCCACGATGATTTTGTGATGCCTGTAGAACGCGCGGTAACCGGCGAGCGTCGTGGCGATTGCCGTCGGATGGTGCGCATAATCGTCAATCACGATGACGTCCTCGCCGCGCGGCGTTCTTGCCCGCCCGACGACTTCGCTGCGCCGCTTGCCGCCCGCAAACGCCAGCAGGGCAGATGTCATCTTTTCGCCGTAATCGGCAGGATTCTTTCCGTCGGTGCGCAAAAGCTCGGTGACCAGCGCGACAGCGGCGGCGGCATTGCGCACGGTATGCTCGCCGGGAACGGCAAGCGCGCACTCCCCCAAGCCGTCAATCGTAAAATACTGCCGCCCGTTCTCCACGCGCCCGAACGTGACGTGCCAGTCGCCGCTCGCAGTCGTCCCGTAGGGAATCGCCTGTATATCGCCGCGCCGTTGCAGGGCACGCTCCACCGCCTGCACCGCCCCCCGGTCATCAGCACAGAAAATCACCTGCCCGCGCTCCGGCAACGTGCAGAGATAGTCCACGAACGCCGCCAAAATCGCCTCATACGTCGGATAACAATCCTGATGATCGCTCTCGACGCTGGTCAAGATGATTTTCTGCGGGCTGAACGNCATGAAATGCCGCTGGTATTCGCAGGTCTCCGCCACAAAATACTGCCGCGCTCCCGGCCGCTTCCCGAACGACGCGGAAGTCATCGTGCACGCGCCCGCCGGACCGCCGCCGAACGACGCGATGACCGACCCGGCAAGCACCTGGCTCGGCAAGTCGAGCGACTGGAGCAGCGTGCCGACCAGTCCCGTGGTCGTGGTCTTTCCGTGCACGCCGCACACGCCCGCGCTGTAGGCAGACCGGGATACCGCGCCCAGGGCTTCGGTGTACAGCAGCAGCGGCTTCTGCTTCCTGACGGCGGCAATCAGGTCGGGATTCGCGTCCGCCCGGTACGCGCTCGAATAGATGACGCACGCGATGTCGTCGGTGATGTTCGCCTCGCTGAACGCGCACGCGCGCAGACCGAGCCGCTCCAGAATCTCGTCGGTATAAAAACGCTCGTCAACGTCGCTTCCCGTGATGACCGCCCCGCGCGCGTGCAGAATCTCCACCAGCGCGGCGCATCCCGTCCCCTTGATGCCGACGATATGTATATGAACGCCGCGCAGATCCTGCAGCAACGATGCCTGTGTTTCCATGCCATCACTATAGCAGAAACGCGGGTTTTGTGCTATCGTAAGGGAAAGAGGTTGCGATGAAAGCGAAGATTTTTATAGACGGAAGCGAAGGGACGACGGGACTGCGGATTCACGAACGGTTTGCCGGACGCGACGACATCGAACTGCTGACGATTTCCGGCGAACTGCGCAAGGACACCGCGGAGCGCAAACGGCTGATCAACGAATCCGACATCACGTTCCTGTGCCTGCCCGATGATGCGGCACGCGAGGCAGTCTCCCTCGCAGAAAACGACCGCGTTAAAATNATCGACACGTCAACGGCGCACCGCACGCAGGNCGGATGGGCTTATGGATTCCCCGAACTGTCCGAAAAACACCGCGAAGCCATCAAAAACGGAACGCGCGTCGCCGTGCCCGGCTGCCACGCGACCGGCTTCATCTCGCTCGTGTATCCGCTGGTGACCGGNGGCATCCTTCCTGCCGACTACCCGGTCACGGCATTCTCGCTCACCGGCTACAGCGGCGGCGGCAAGAAAAGGATTGCCGAATACGAATCGTCCGACCGGCATGCCGACCTGAACGCGCCGCGCGAGTACGCGCTCACGCAGCAGCACAAGCACCTCAAGGAAATGCAGGCCGTCACCGGACTGACCCGTGCNCCGCTGTTCTCCCCCATCATCGCGGATTATTACAGCGGCATGGTCGTCTCCGTGCCCGTCTACACGGAACTGCTGGGCGGCCGCAANAATCCCGCCGACCTGCGCGCCTATCTCGCCGACTTTTACCGGAAATCCCCCNTCATTTCCGTCGCCACGGACAGCGACTGCCTCCAGGACGGCATGCTGGCAGGAAACACGCTTTCCGGGCAGGACGGACTGAGGATTTTCGTCACGGGAAACGAGGAGCGCGTCGTGCTTTCCGCGCAGTTCGACAACNTGGGAAAAGGCGCGTCGGGCGCNGCCGTGCAGTGCCTGAACATCATGCTGGGCTGCGACGAGCGGAAAGGACTGNCAGTCTAGCCGCNCAGAATCATGGTNGCGCCTGAGAACGCAAGGCTTGCCGCGCACAGCAGGAGCGAAGCCGCCATGACGATCGCGACCGCACGCGTGTGACGCGCAAAGAATCGCTGCAATCCCACGCCCGCAAAAAGCCAGACCAAATTCGCGACCGGACCGGTAAGCGGCAGGAACAGTCCCACGGCAAACAGCGCGCCGAAACTGCGGTTGTACGGCAGCACGTAGGACGTGAGCGCGGTCAGGCACAGGAGCATCACTTTTACGTTGGTCAGCTGCACGAACATCCCGGTCAGAAAATACCGCAAGAANCCCGCCGGTTTTTGCGNGGGAACGGATTCGGTATCGGCAGGAATGNCGCCAACAGCTTCCGNCACGAAACTCTGGCGCACCATGCGCACGGAAAGCCATGCNAGATATGCCGCGCCGACGAACGCAAGGAATCCCACGCGCTCACCTGCCACCGCGCCCACAAAATACGCCACGAACACGGAAACCATCGCCACGATAAAAAATCCCGCAGAAAGACCAAGCCACTGGCAGAGCGCGTCTTTTCTGCCCCGACGCAGCGCGAGCGAAAGCGAGCACAGATTGGCAGGACCGGGCGTGATCGCAGAAAGATAGCAGTACCACAAAAACGATGGCAGAATTTCCCTGGGAATCGGCATAACGCTAGCATAGAAAAAAACGGCGCGCCGGTCAACCGCCCGGAAACAGCGGCTTGGCTTGTTCCTCAAAGATGACGATTTTTACCGCGCAGCTACGCAGGCATTCTTTCCGCGAAATCCCGTCAAATCCTTTATCACTTCGCCCGCGATAATCAGCCCCGCCACGGACGGCGTGAACGCGTTGCTGCCGGGCACCTGCCGGTGCGTTTTTCGTTCTGATTCAGGCGGGCAGTTTTCGGCGACGTCATCATCGCAAGGCGGAGTCACCGCAGGTTCGGGAGAAAACAACACTTTCACGTCCGTTACGCGCCGTTTTTTCAGTTCCTGCCGCATGACGCGCGCCAGCGGACACACGCTCGTCTCGGATATGTCCGCAACGCGGAACTGCGTCGGGTCAACCTTGTTTCCCGCGCCCATGCAGCTGATGACGGGAACGCCCGCCGCTTTTGCCCGCTCGATAATGTGCAGTTTGCCTTTTACCGTGTCGATACAGTCCACCACATAGTCGTAGCGGCCGAAGTCGAACGAATCGGAGGTTTCCGGCATGAAAAAACAGCGGTGCTTGGTCACCGCGCATTCCGGATTGATGTCGAGGATCCGCGCTTCCGCCACGTCCACCTTGTACCGTCCTACGGTAGAAAGCAACGCGTAGAGCTGGCGGTTCACGTTGGTCAGGCTGACCGTGTCGTCGTCCACGATGTCTATCGCGCCCAGACCCGACCGGACGAGGGCTTCCACGGCGAAGCTTCCCACGCCGCCAATCCCGAACACGATGACGCGACTGCGGGCAAGGATCGCCATATTGTCCGTGCCAAAGATGAGTCGCGTGCGGGAAAACTGATCCTGCATATTAAAGAAACGCCGAAAACCCGGCAGTCATTGCCGGTTGTACCTGCCGCGTCATGCCGTGATGTCCACGCCGTCCGAACCGTTTGCGCTCAGCTGGAGGTACAGCTGGTCGGCAAGCCCGAATCCTGCGCTTTTGGTCATCTGCACGGCGTATTCGTCGTAGAGCATATCCTCGTACATCTGCTCGGCATAACTCTGCTCGCCGTTCGCGCGCATGACCGTCTTGCGCATGGAAGACAGCATCTGCTTGACGATATACGATTCCATTTCCATCGACTTTTCGTAAAGTTCGCTCGTGCGGTCAATCGTGCGCGCCGGACCGTGGGCGTTCGACTGGTTTGCCGCCGCGCCCACCGGGGCGGCATGCTTGTCCAGCTCGGAAGCGAACGTCCCCGCAAAGCCGCTGCCGTAATCGCCGTTCAGACGACCCGACTGCATGACGTGTGCCGCGCCCGCCGCCTGCCGGATCGGATTATAGAGGTTCAGTCCCGTCATCGCCTACTCCTACCGCTTCAGGTTTACGGCGGTGCTCAGCATACTGTCCGATGTCTGAATCGCCTTGCTGTTGAATTCATAGGCGCGCTGCGCCACAATCATCTGCACCATTTCATTTACGACGCTCACGTTGCTCATCTCAAGGTATTTGTGCTTGGTCGTGCCGAATTCCTCAAAGCCCGGCCGTCCCGCAATCGCCTCGCCGCTCGCGTTGGTCACTTTGTAGAGGTTGTCGCCCAGGCTTTCCAGCCCCGCGTTGTTCGGGAAGCGGTAGAGTTCCAGCTGCGCCACGTCCACGGGATCTTCCATGCCGTCCACCTTGACGGTGACGCGCCCCGTATCGGTAACCGCAAGCGTCTGCACGTTGTAGCCTTCGGGGAGGATGACTTCGGGAAGGACGCGCAGGCCGTTGTTCGTCACGAGCTGCCCCGTCATGTCCACCTTGAACGAGCCGTCGCGGGTGTAGGCAAAACTGCCGTCGTACTGCTGCACGCGGAAAAAGCC
>WFLX010141141.1_pt1 | contig 19080 bp, 16 predicted proteins | sample 4967041 | NCBI WGS metagenome assembly WFLX01 (sample SAMN12857096, study PRJNA449069) | gut metagenome | isolation source: stool from male and female vole | host: Microtus ochrogaster | place: USA:Florida | collected 2017
TATCATGCAAAGGTATATGGTCATCTGCCTGAGATGTCCGGTGCGCTTCAGGATTATCTGGTGAAGGACGGGAGGACAAACACATCGCATGTTGTCAGTATGCCTGACGGTGCAGAATCTCCGAAATGGTCATATCTGACATATAAGGTATTGGAACGGCAGGAGGAAACGGATCTTCTGGAGATCCGGCTGTTTACCGGCAGGCATCATCAGATAAGGGTGCAGTTATCCCATGCAGGATATCCGCTGGTAGGCGATGCAAAATATGCTTCCGAAAAGTCTGCGGAATACAATCAGAAATATAACATCCGGATTGTCTTGTTAAAGGCGGTGCAGTTGTAATTTACCCATCCGGTCAGCGGCAGACTGATGAGATTTTCGATACAGGTTATGTAATAAACATTGGTGTTAAACGCTGGTATTTGCCGCCATAAACTGTTCATACTAACAGTATGGGAAATGAAAATAGAAAAGCCACAGGAAAAAAATATCCGGTATATATCATCACGGCTGTCGCCATCTGGTTCTCATTCAAATATCTTCTCCCATTGATACTTCCGCTTGTATTGGCAGCGCTGGTGGTCATCCCGTCTGCTTCCGTTATTCATAAGATCAATCACNANCTTCACNTTGGAAAGNGNATACTGACCGGTGGACTTCTGATACTGATCGTATTTTTTCTGTTGCTGCNCCTATGGATGGTTATAGTGTGGCTGCTTAGCAATCTTTCGGGCATTTTTCAAAATGGCAATACCATCTGGGGACAGCTTACAGATATTGTATGTGATGGATGCGAAATGATAGAGGAACATACCGGCATGCAGAGGGGCGTGGTTACGTCAATGGTAAAAGAACGGGGGACTGTTATGATCGCCGATCTACAGAACACCCTGATCCCAAAAGTAATGATGAGTTCCGTCAAGTCGGTGCGTTGGATCATCAACGTTGTTGTAACGCTTTTGATCACCTCGCTGGCAGCAGTCCTACTGGCAAAAGATTATGAGAAGATCAAGCGCACGCTGCATAAGATGCAGGATATGTCTGTTGTAATAGATATTTTTGATAAGATAGGGAGGATGCTGGTGGGTTATGTCAAAGCCCAGGGGATCATTTATCTGGCGATTGCGGGGATCTGTCTGATGGGGTATTTTTTGTTAAGATTGCAGCACCCGTTTCAGACGGCTCTGATTACAGCGTTCTTAGACGCGCTGCCATTTATTGGTACAGGGATCATACTGGGACCTATGGCAATATGGTATCTTCTCAATGCGGAATATTGGAAAGCGCTGATCTGCGTGGGCATTTATCTTCTGTGCGTAGTAACAAGAGAGCTTATGGAGCCCCGCCTGATTGGTAGGAATACCGGAATTTATCCCATTGTCATACTGATTTCCATTTATACAGGTATAAAATTGTACGGATTGGGCGGCGTGATCCTTGGTCCTTTATCATTTTTGCTTTACAAGGAAATCATTAACACATATCGGCACTATAATAAATAAATATCTCCTTTTTCAGTTTGATGTTGTTAAATAAAGATGCATATAATAGAATTATAGTATAATTTGCACATAGCCGTACTTATGGAACAAAATTATATATGTTGGTGTCCGGATAAACGATTTATCCATTTTATCGTAGAATGGATCAGGCACTGTGATTTTCTGATAAGGATGCTTGCGGAATTTGTAAAGATTTTTCACTGGTTTAATCCGCTGGCAGAGAAGAAATATTCCAAGTGCAGCAATGTTATATTAGGAAAATTGACTGGTACAATAGACTTTAATCCATACATATACTAGCTATGTTAAAATTAAATTTAAAAAGCCTAAAGAGTAAATAATAAGCATTGACATTCGACTACATTGATGCAATAATAAATATTGACCACAATAGAGTAGTCAATATTTATTTATTGTAAGGAGGAAAAAGCATGAAAGTTAAGAAAATTGCAATGGGAATAGTATGCAGTTTGATGATTGTCGCTACTATGGGAATTACAGTGCTGGCGGCGGGCAGCGGATTTCTTACGGTAAATTTATCAGGCAATTATGGGTATGCAACGTTGACCAATACAAGCGGCGGCGACAGGCACTGTGCTGTAAGTATCTATGAATATAACGGTGCAAATATAAATGCGGCTACGTTTGTGGCAAGCAATACAGGAGTAGTGGCGGATAAAGGTTCTATCAGCGCATTCGGTACTGTAACAAAGGAACATGCAATAGCATACGGGTATGTTTATAATTCTCCATCTCCGTCTTCCGGTGTTGCGGCATCTTATTCAGAGCCGATAAAGTAACAGATGCAAATGCCTGTCCTGCCGATACGGCGGGACGGGCGGCTTTGGGGGTGGTTCTGTTGAAATATGTACTGAAAAATATAAAAACCTTTGCAGTGCAGGAAACAGTCGTCTTTCTGATGACCATTGTCTGTGTTATGTGTTCCGCCATCATCATCAACTTTGCTTTCGGTTTTTACCGTCATCTCCAGCAGGAGGAGGCGGATGCGTTAAACGGCATCGATTATTTTTCTATTACGTTTCAAAAGGAAGGGCGCGAGGAGGTCAGCAAGGACAGGCTTTTACAGACCCTGCTGCGTCTTGACGATTCGATATATAAGGACTGCGTTATATTTTTTGAGATACGTTTTCCTGAGGATAAAACAGATAATCCGGCAATAGATAATGCTTCGCTGGTGGAGTGGGGGTATTTTGGCATCGAGGACGGGAAGATAACGCTTGCCCCTGTGGAACAAGAGTGGAAAGAATCAGGGTTTTTGATAGAAGGCAGTTATTTTACGAAAGAGCAGTTTGAAAACGGGGAGCTGGTCTGCCTGACTTATGATGAGAACATTATCTGGGGAGGTGGGGAAGATGATGAGCTGTACCGGTGGTCAGTACATTACCGGCAGACACACAATGGCAAATATATTGTACACGGCAAGGAATATACAAGCATTGGAATATTGAGTGGTGGTATTGTCCCCATGGTGCCGATTACAACGCTGGAGAATGACTGTTATGTGATAAGGGTAGGCTTTGATTACGCGCCCGGTATCGTAATGCGTGACCAGTTCGATGCCATTGCGGCGGCAATACAGGAGGAATTCGGCAGTCTTGCGGTGATTCCCGATCTTTCCTTCACCGAACTGGACAACCAAAAGTTCTATCGGCTGATGGCGGTCTTTACCGTGATCCTGTCTGTCCTGTCCGGCGTGGTAGTCGCGCTTTTATATGAATATATCATCATGAAGCGAAAAAAGAAGCTGATGATCTTCCGCCTGTGCGGACTTTCCAGAGCCAAAGCGGCGGCAGTTTATTTTACGGAGTGTGCGGTCATCATGGTTACGGCGTATGCTGTTTCCACGGTTTTATACCACAAAATCTTACTGCCGTTTCTCGGAAGATCGTTTGTATATATGCCGCGGTTCTATCATCCGAAGTCGTATCTTGCGCTTGGAGGGACATATCTGGCGGTATCGCTGCTGTTTATGCTTGCGTTGATCATGGGAAGCATTAAGAATGAGATTTCTGACGGAATCAGGGAGGTAGGGTAGATGCTCTGGAAAATTGCATGTAAAAATATCAGCAGCCGGAAAGTGGTATACTGCATCATCTTTCTTCTTCTTTCCATTATTACGATCACCGTATTGGTGCTGGCCTCGGCGGCGGGTGTAAAACTGAAAAAATACGCTTCCGTCGCGAAATACTTTTCGCAGAACGGCATTATGATAAAGTCAGAATATCTGCAGTCTGCCTATGATGATCAGATGTATCTCATCCGGGATGAAAAGGAGATGATGGATCAGTTCCCCATCGTTAAGGAGATGCTTACGGTTACGCAATTGTGGGAAGTCTGGATCACAAACAGGCGTATGCAGGCAACGGTATGGTGTTACAATAAAAATGTGACGGAGCTGTTAGATCCTGCCATGGCGGAGGGCAGGTGGTTTGATAAGAGCGACTATGAAAGCGATACGCTGAAGGCGGTTGCGGTTTATAATGAGGGCGTACTTTCGGCGGGAGATGTTGTGACGCTGAAGAGCGGCCTGGACGGAGCGACACAGGAAGTAGAGATTATCGGCGTTATAGAAAATGACGAAAGCCTATTTTACAGTACAACGGATTATCGGGATTATCGGGACTGCTTTTCTGCATATGACTATGAAAGCGAAGAGGGAAGGGTGATATTGATTTTGACGGACGCGCAGATCCTTGGCGGGGAAAAAGATGGGCTGTTTGATGTGTTGAACTTCCGCCTAAGCCCTTATTTTGGATTTCAGCGGCTGTTGAGCGGGGAGACAGTCATCATTTTTCAGGATGGCGCCACGGAAGAAGAGATAGCGGCTTTTGAGGTGGAGCTAAAGCAAAACTCCAAAATCACCGGAATCTATCCTTTAAGCATGTTAAATAAAAACAGCAGACAGTATATATATGAAGATGTAAAGAAATATCTGCCGATCATATCCTGCTTTTTTATTTTCGTATTGATAGCCGTCAGCAGCGCGCATATTGTTTCCACAAAAAAAAATCTGGAAAATTATGCCATTTTTTATATGTGCGGATTAAGCTGGAAGCAGTGCTGCGCTATCAGCTTTTATACATCCGTCCTGTTAGCTTCGGCGTCATTTGTATTCCTCTGCGTGTTGTATGCGCTGCTGCTTGCTGCCGGTATGATGAGTATTCTGCCGCTTGATACCCTGCTTCTTTTTATCGGTCTCATCTTACTGATTGATGCGCTGTTTATTGCAGTCTCATGGATCATGCCGTACTTGATTACGAAAAACACGTCAGCTGTCAGGATTATGAAGCAGGTATAACATTAAAACAATAGAAGGGTATCAAAAAGTATTGAATCTATTGAAAATATGGAGAGGACGGAAGGAGCTATGATTAAATTAGAACATATCAAAAAAATATATAATAAGGGGCAGGTTAACCAGTTTGAGGCGCTGCATGACGTTACGTTGGAAATAGAAGACGGGGAAATGGCTGCGCTGATTGGCAAGTCCGGCGCGGGGAAGTCCACCCTGCTTCATATCCTTGGCTGCATCGATCAGTATGACGGCGGGGAATATTATTTTGGGGAACAGCTTGTCAAGAACATGAAAGAATCGGAAATGGCGCAGATGCGGAATAAAAAAATAGGGATCATCATGCAGGATTATGCGCTGGTCGGCGATCTGACAAGCGTGGAAAACGTCATGTTGCCATTGGATTTTTCAAAGCAGAAGAGGAAAGATAAGATGCAGTTGTGTGAGCGTGCATTGGAAACGGTGGATATGCTGGATTATAAAAAGACGACGGTAAATAAGCTTTCCGGCGGACAGAAGCAGCGGGTAGCCATTGCAAGAGCCATCGTGAACCAGCCGGAGTTGATTCTGGCGGATGAGCCGACCGGGGCTTTAGACAGCGAAAACTCCGGGGAAATTATGGCATTGTTCCATAAATTAAATAAGACAGGGGTAACCATCGTTATCATTACCCATGATCTTGAGATCGCCAAACAATGCGGGAGAATCATCCGGATTTCAGACGGAAATATCGTGGACGAACCATAATCGGATTCTGCAAAAATTTGCCATGTCTTAATTAAATTATCTTAAATCATGTTGACAAAATCATTGGAAAATCCTAAACTTTAAAAGACAATAGGAAATAGTTCTGATATTAAAAAATAAAAAGAAATTAACGAATGGAGAAGGATCATGGCGGAGAATAAGAAACTGGTGGAAGCGATCACTTCCATGGAAGAAGATTTTGCACAGTGGTATACGGATGTAGTGAAAAAGGCGGAGCTGATTGATTATGCAAGTGTAAAGGGGTGCATGGTCATTAAGCCGGCGGGGTATGCCCTGTGGGAGAATATACAAAAGGAGCTGGATGCGAAGTTCAAGGAAACAGGCGTAGAGAATGTTTATATGCCCATGTTTATCCCGGAAAGCCTTTTACAGAAAGAAAAAGATCATGTAGAAGGATTTGCGCCGGAGGTTGCCTGGGTAACCCATGGAGGATTGGAGCCTTTGCAGGAGCGGCTTTGTGTCAGACCGACCTCGGAGACGCTGTTCTGCGACTTTTATAAGGATGATGTACATTCTTACAGGGATCTGCCGAAATGCTACAATCAGTGGTGTTCCGTANTGNGNTGGGANAAGACNACAAGNCNGTTTTTAAGANGCCGTGAATTCTTATGGCAAGAGGGTCATACGGTACATGCAACAGCAGAGGATGCGGAAGAACGGACGATCCGGATGTTGAATGTCTATGCGGATTTCTGCGAGGAATATCTGGCGATCCCTGTGATCAAGGGTCGTAAGACGGATAAGGAGAAATTTGCGGGGGCGGAGGCTACCTATACGATTGAAGCGCTGATGCATGACGGCAAGGCGCTGCAGTCCGGCACCAGTCATAATTTCGGCGACGGATTTGCAAAGGCATTCGGCATTCAGTATGCGGATAAGGACAATACATTAAAATACTGCCACCAGACATCCTGGGGCATGAGTACAAGAATTATCGGCGGCATCATCATGGTGCATGGGGATGATTCCGGTCTGGTGCTTCCTCCCCGGATCGCGCCGACTCAGGTAATGGTAATACCGATCCAGCAGAAGAAGGAGGGCGTATTAGAGAAAGCGGCGGAGTTGAAGGACCGTCTTATGAAGGCGGGATTGAAAGTAAAGATGGACGATAGTGATAAGAGTCCGGGCTTTAAGTTCTCAGAGCAGGAGATGAGGGGAATCCCTGTCCGTATCGAGATCGGCCCCAAAGATATGGAAAATGGTAAATGCATTGTGGTGCGTCGTGATACCAGAGAGAAGATAGAAGTTGTTTTAGGTGAGCTGGAAACAACGGTAAAAGAGATCTTAGAGACGATGCAGAAGGATATGCTGGAGCGTGCCAGAAAGCATGTGGAGGCACACACGTATGAAGCGAAGGAATATGATGAGTTCTGCGATATCATTAATAATAAGCCCGGCTTTGTAAAGGCTATGTGGTGCGGTGATTTGGAATGTGAGGAAAAGATCAAGGAAGATACCACGGCAACCAGCCGCTGTATGCCATTTGAGCAGGAGACGATCTCCGATCACTGCGTATGCTGCGGACGTCCTGCGAAGAAGATGGTCTATTGGGGCAAGGCGTACTAAAAGATACAAATCAAAATAAACAAATTAGACTCAATATAAATCATAAATATTATTTTAAAAAATTAAGGAGCATCTGGTATGAACGTATTAGTGATTAACTGCGGAAGTTCTTCTTTGAAGTATCAGCTGATTGATTCCGAGACGGAGGCAGTGCTGGCAAAAGGGCTGGCGGAGAGGATCGGTATCGAGGGAAGCTGTCTGACGCATCAGCCGGCAGGAAAGGATAAAGTCAAGATCGAGGCAGCGATGCCGGATCATAATGAAGCGGTCAGATTGGTGATCGAGGCATTGACAGATCAGGAGCATGGTGTCGTAAGCTCTCTTGCCGAGATTGGCGCGGTAGGTCATCGTGTGGTACACGGCGGAGAAAAGTTTACGAAGGCAGTTCTGATTGACGATGAGGTGAAGAAGGATATTGAGGAGCTCAGTTCCCTTGCGCCGCTTCACAATCCTGCGAACCTGATCGGTATTAATTCCTGTAAAGCTAACATGCCGGATACACCGATGGTTGCGGTTTTTGATACGGCGTTTCATCAGACGATGCCAAAGAAAGCATATATGTATGCGCTGCCATATGAATATTATGAAAAATATAAGGTACGGCGTTACGGTTTTCATGGAACCAGTCATGATTTTGTATCGAAACACGCGGCGGAGCTGGTCGGCAAGGACAGAAAAGATCTAAAGATCATCGTCTGTCATCTGGGTAACGGCGCGAGCATTTCTGCAGTACAGAGCGGTGAATGTGTGGATACCAGCATGGGTATGACCCCGTTAGAGGGATTGATCATGGGAACGCGTTCCGGTGACATAGATCCGGCGATTATCGAATATATCTGTAAAAAGGAAGGCCTGACCGTGGAAGAGGTCAACACTGTTTTGAATAAAAAATCCGGTGTACTTGGCCTTTCCAATCATCTTTCCAGTGATTTCAGAGATTTGGATGAGGCAGCACAGGGTGGCAACGAATATGCGAAACTGGCGCTGGAGACCTATTGCTATCGCGTTGCAAAATATATCGGCGCTTATGCAATGGCAATGCAGGGAGTGGATATCATTGCATTTACGGCAGGCTGCGGGGAGAATAACTATGCAGTGCGGGCAGGCGTATGTGAATATCTGAAATATATCGGTGTGGTGGTCAATGATGAAAAACTACACATCCGAGGGGAAGATCTGATCGTTTCCGAGCCGGAGAGCAAGGTGACAGTAATGATTGTTCCCACCAATGAAGAACTATCGATTGCAAGGCAGACGATGGAAGTAGTGTGAAAAATATATCTAAGGCAGCAAAAAACACTGCTTAAGATATATTAAGTTTCACACTGTCTATTTTAAGTCGCAGCAAAGCTGCGACATGGGGATAAAATGACAATGAATGTCATTAACAAAGGAGGCGGAGTATGGACACAAACGGGCTTAACAATGTAGGCATAGATCCGATGGCAGGAGAGGCGCCGATACCGGAACAGACAGTTACCCGTGAGGAGACGGATAAGAAATGTCCTAATTGTGGCGGTATTATGCAGTTTGCACCGGCTGAGGGGATGCTTTACTGTCCTTATTGCGAGCATAAAGAAGAAATCAAAGTGAATGACCAGCAGTTCGTGGCAGAGGAGCTGGACTTTTATGCTGCGGAGGAAGAAGCTTCCTGTGACTGGGGTGTTGCAACAAAGAGTGTTATCTGTAAGTCCTGTGGTGCGGAAACGATCTATGATGTCAACGATATGTCCAGTGAATGTCCATATTGTGGATCTAATCAGGTTATGGAAGATCCGAACAGTAAGAAGGTCATGGCACCGGGAGGCGTCGTGCCCTTTAAGCTTGATGCCGCAGAGGCTTCTAAACGATTTAAGGACTGGATCGGCAGAAAGTTCTTCTGCCCGAAACTGGCAAAAGAAAGCGCAAAGCCGGATGCATTTACGGGGATCTATATTCCGTATTGGACCTTTGATTCCCAGACGGAGAGTGATTTCTTTGGTGAATACGGTACGGAGCACCATTACCGTGATAGTAAGGGAAATACACATACGAAAATTAACTGGCATCCTACCAGCGGTCATCATTCCAGATTTATTGACGATATGCTGGTATGCGCTTCTTCCAAGCAGAGCGGACCGATTATCACCGGTTTGGAACCTTATGATACCAGACAGGCAGTAGAGTATAAACCGGAATATATGGCAGGTTTTAAGGCGGAACGTTATACGATTAAGATGAAAGCTGCATGGGAGACAGGAAAGCAGAAGATTGATGCGCTTCTAAAAGGTGAGATCAAAGAAAAGATCCGTTCACGTTATCGTACGACTCATGCAAGAGTTAACAGACTGATTACCTCGCATAATAATATTACATACAAGTATCTGTTGCTGCCGGTATGGATCTCCGCATTTAAATATCAGGATAAGGTCTATCAGTTTATGGTAAACGGACAGACCGGTAAGGTCAACGGAAAGACACCGATCTCCTGGATCAAAGTCGGATTGGTAGCGCTTGGCGTAATTGCCGTAGTGATTCTGATTTACATGTATTCAAGGTGACTTTCCTTAGTAGAAAGATAAAAACAGATGTAAAATATGATGTCAAAAAACAAGGAAAATAAAACAAACAAAAAAAAGAAGATTCATAACACAAAAGCCGCAAGGGTAATTCTGCGGCTTTTTCTCGTGGGTATCGGAGGTATGGGGATCTTATGGCTGATGGTGCCGGTGATCGTGGGAAGGATCGTGAATATCGGAACTGTGACAGGGATTCTGGTCTTTGGGATGATTGCCGGATACGGACTGTTTATGGGTTGGTGTAACCGTGTTTTGGCGAAGCTCTGGAAGAAAAAGGCAGGGAAGGTTGTATTAAGCATACTGATGGGGATTGCCTGTATTATTTTGGCGCTGGTGATCATTCTGACAACGAACATCATCATTGCTGCCAGCCGTAAACCGGCGGAGGAGGCAACCGTTATTGTATTGGGATGCAGGGTTTATGGAGAATACGCCAGCCTGTCATTATTAGAGCGTCTGCAGGCAGCGGAGGAATATCTCAAAGCGCACCCGGAGGCAGTCGGTATCTTATCCGGAGGTCAGGGACCGGGAGAAGATATCAGCGAGGCGGAATGTATGTACCGCTATCTGACAGAACAGGGAATTTCACCAGAACGGCTGTATCTTGAAGACAGGTCTACCTCCACAAGAGAGAATATGGCGTTTAGCAAGGAGATCATTGAAAAAGAAGGTTTTAGTACAAAGGTTGCAATCGTGACCAATGAATACCATGAATACCGCGCGTCTATCATCGCCAGAGAACTGGACTTAGAACCCGCGTCCGTTCCGGCGTCTACAGCGTTATGGCTGTTTCCGGCATATTATGTGCGTGAACTATATGGAATCCTATATGAATGGGTATGGTAAAATATACGCGAAAGCAATGAGCAGTGCGCGAGTGAGTGAAATTATATGCCGCCGGAAGCTTGCTTACGAGCGACATATAATTTCAGGAGTGAGCATAGGGCGAAGCCCGCGAGTGAGATGGAGCAAAGCGGAATCGAGCTGAGGCACTGCATTCGAACTTTATACTTCAATCTTTGCCAGGGCCTGCAGCGCTTCATAAGCAATAATAATGGAATAATGCTCTTCCATATATGCCTCTATCGCAGACGTTCCCTGCTCTGGGGTGCCGTATTCCATCAGAATGTTGCAGATTCTTACAAAATCCTTTGTATTGTAATATTCCCGAAGAAGAAGGAGATAATATTTGCCGTTATTAGGATTTTTATATAAAATACTGTCGCCTTCCTGATAACCCTTTAAAATAATAGCAGCATTAATAGCAGCATTCAGATTCTGGAATGAGAACAGGCGGTTAGGATATCCCACAGGTTCAGACGTCTTAGGCTCCGCCGGAGCGTTGACTGGCATCTGCTGGGTATTTTTCTTACGGCTGCTTAATTTCCTGAACAGATCAAAAGTCTCTTCCGGCGTATCCGGAAGGTTATCTAAAATGTCCGAAATTGTGCTGGCAAAGGAAGCAGATTCCTCATATTCGGAATCACTGTCATCAATGACAGACGGCGCAAATTTAGAAAAGCGGGTATCCAGCTCCTCAGGATCTTCTACCTTTGTGATGATAAATACGATACAGCCCGTATTCATGGGGATCGCCTCAATCATCAGGGGAATGTCCTCCGCTTCAAATCCATATTCAAAATGAGCCTGCTGCATCATGTCTTTAAACAGCATCTTTGCTTTTTCACTGCCGTAGGCAATTTCGCTGATCTTTAGCTGACGTTCGTCNAGATNCTCTCTGNTCAGCGTACAGCNGATCTGATTGTCATTTACTTTTTCTATTTNCATATANCACGANCCTTTCTTTCACNGCATTCATATCATAAANATATNNTTTTTCGATTTTAATTGCACCTTTAGTATAAATACACAGGCTTGTTTCGTCAATAGTACATATTACCATATTCATAAAACTTTCAAAATTTTTTTAAATGCAATAAAAAAATTTTAAAAGATGGATCAAATTTACAATTTAAAAATTNACCTAAAAATCATTATATATTCATTCTTTGCTCATTCAATCTTTAATTATTAATTATTTTTCTCAGATTCAATTAGTTTGATAATAGCAAGTTTATTTTTGAAAAATTTAGCATTTTTTCAAAAATCTGCTTGCAATTTATTGCAGTAATCCTTATAATGTAAATTCATAAGATGTGCATACGGAGAATCCGTACCGGATTGGAGGCATGCATAATCTTATTTGTATCTATATGAAATCTTTCGGAGAATGTTCCGAATCTTCTTACCTCAATTTTGATTTATGGTAAGTTTGTACAGGCTTTTAATGCCTGGTCGGGTTTATATCCCTATTTTGTCTGAAGCGAATTTAATACAATAATATTTTTTTGGTACTTTCCGGCACATCTTAAGACCCCAGGCACGTCTGTTGTTAACAGAAATTTTGTATGATTTGAAGTAGGCGCATGGATATTTCACAGATATGCCTCTGCTTGGCAGGATAATTTCAAAATCTTACTTTAAATCATATACAAATTTGGCAATCCTATTCACATTAAATTATTGATACAAGGAGACCTTTTCAGACAAAAAATGACAAAAATTACCTTAAAATGTCAAAATTGTTAATGACGGAAATAACGTGGTCTGATATAATAAGAACGATTGCTGAATGAAGCGGTTATATCTGTAAAGAGAAAGGCATGTAGATTAATGAAAAAATTGAGGAATAAGATCATTTCAGTTTTGGTGGCAGTCGTTCTTATTATTATTGTTGTTGCTATTGCATTTGGCGGCAGGATCAAGGAAAGCATAGCGAATGGTGAGGAAATAGGACTCAGGTGGTTTTTGGCGCTGATCTATCCCGAAAAATATTCTTACTCTACTCAGATGGCGGATATGAATGAATATTTCCAGTTGTTTGCACAGGACGATATTGCGATCATTCTGCAGAACGAACGGATAGATGACAGAGGAAAATTGATTGATGGTACGGTTTATTTTTCCATCACGACAGTGGAAAAACTTTTTACGGATCGTTTTTATGTCAATGCGGATGGAACGGCATTGTATTATACGATGTCCGATGAAGTCCGGATCGTCAATATCGGAGAAGATAGCAACGGTTATTATGTGAATGATGTATGGACGCCGTTGGATTATAAGGCGGCGCAGTTTGATACGGAAGGCACTTTATATATTGCTGCAGAATATGTTAAAAATTATGCCAATTTTACGTATGAATTTTTCCCGAATCCCAATCGTATGCAGGTTCGCACGGAGTGGGATACCCATAGGGAAACAACGGTATTAAAAGATACGCAGGTATGTTATCAGGGCGGTATCAAGAGTGATGTGCTCTGTCAGGCGGCAGAGGGCGACCGCGTGACTGTTTTGGAGATCATGGAGACTTGGACCAAGGTACAGACAAAGGATGGGTTTATCGGTTATATTGAGAATGATAAACTGGCGGATTATGAGGAGATTGTAGAAATTCCGGTGAGCGGAGCATATGATCCGGCGGCGGATTATCATATGACAAGCAGTGCGGATGGAAAGCTGACGATAGTATTTCATCAGGTTACTGTGCCGGATGATGGCAGTGGACTGAATGCATTACTCACATCTACCAGTGGTATCGATGTTGTATCTCCGACATGGTTTTATCTGAATAATACAGATGGCAGCTATCTTAGTATAGCCAGCAAAGCTTATGTAGAAAATGCCCATGCAAAGGGCTTACAGGTATGGGCTTTGATTGAGGATATGACATACGATGTGGATGAATACGAATTGTTTTCTTCTGCAGATAACCGGCAGGCATTGATTTCGAATCTTATTCAGGAAGCATTGGAGCTTGGGATCGACGGGATCAATATAGATTTTGAGGAGATCACTAGGGAGTCGGCTACGCATTATGTGCAGTTTTTGCGTGAATTATCTATAGAGACGCATAAAAATGGACTCATCTTATCCGTAGATAATTATATGCCGAATGAGGGCAACCGTTATTATAATCTGAAGGAGCAGGGCTTTGTTGCGGATTATGTGATCCTGATGGGTTATGACGAACATTGGGCGGGCTGCGCCGAAGCAGGAAGCGTGGCATCCATCGGTTTTGTGGAAAAAGGTCTTGCGGATGCGATTGCGCTTGGAGCGCCGGAAAATAAACTGATTAATGCGGTTCCGTTCTATACCAGGATATGGCGGACGGAGGGCGTACAGGTGAATAGTGAAGCCTATTCTATGAGTACGGTGCAGGAATGGCTGGCGAACCGCAGTCTGACCCCGGAATGGAACGATGAGACAGGTCAGTATTATGCAAGTTATCAGGATGGGACGGCATTTTGTGAGGTCTGGATCGAGAACGCGGATTCACTGAATGTTAAATTGAATGTTATGTCCAGCTATAATCTTGCGGGCGTTGCAGCATGGAAATTGGGATTGGAAAGCGCGGATGTTTGGCCGGTGATCAATTCCTATATGGAGTAAAAAGAAAGATATCGTGAATATACGATGATCCGCGCACATAAGATGTACTAAGCCTATAATATCGGACAGAACTCTTATGACGCAGAAACAAAATCAGTGGATCAAAATTATGATGGGAGTCTTATTGGTGGTCGGCATGCTGATTCTGGCTAAGCTGGCAGCGATGATGACGGATGCAAGGCGTACGTCGTCATTATCGGAAGATGATATCAGTGGACAGTCGGGCATTTTACCGGGGACAGGGTCAGAGGAAATGTTTCTTTCCGAAAATACTGCCGGAGAACGCCAGCCCGGTCAGGAATGTATCATCATAGATCCGGGTCACGGCGGTGTCGATCCCGGTAAGGTAGGCGTCAATGGTGCATTGGAAAAAGATATCAATCTGCAGATGGCGTATATTCTGAAAGAACAGCTGGAGACAGAAGGATTTTATGTGATATTGACCAGAGCGTCGGATGAAATCCCCGGCAGCGAGAATGGAGATATAACAAAGGTACAGGATCTTCAAAACAGGATCAGGTTGATTGCGGAGGAAGATCCCCTGATGGTGATCAGTATCCATCAGAACAGTTATCCGCAGGAATCAATATGCGGCGCACAGGTATTTTACTATGAGAAAAGTGAGGAAGCCAGACAGCTGGCGGAATGCATACAGAGGCAGCTGATCCTGGCTGCAGATGACGGCAATCACCGCCAGGCAAAAGGTAATACCAGTTATTTTCTGCTAAAGAAAACACCAGTGACAACGGTGATCGTGGAGTGCGGATTTTTATCCAACTGGCGGGAGGCGACTTTGCTGCAGCAGGAGGATTATCAGCGGCTGATGACAAGGGCTATTGTGGACGGGATACTGGAATATCTTGGAAGAGAACCTTCTGCGAGTGAAAATGGACCTGCTGAATAGGAAATTAGCAAACCTTGTCATAAAATAAAATGGTATCATTCAGATAGAGGATTTTACGTTATTCACATGGATACGATTATTACAGAAATAAGAAATTTTAAAAGTTTAAAAGATGATAGTAGGATTTTTTGTCAGGCCGGTGATCTTATAAAAAATGGAGGATTGGTGGCTTTTCCTACGGAGACGGTGTATGGACTTGGCGGAGATGCATTGAATCCGGTATCTTCCAGAAAGATCTATGCAGCAAAGGGAAGACCCTCAGACAATCCGCTGATCATACATATTGCAGATTGGACAAGCATCAAAAAGATATGCATCAATATTCCGAATGAGGCAAAACAACTGGCGGATGCTTTCTGGCCGGGACCTTTGACGATGATCTTAAAAAAATCTTCCGCGGTGCCTTACGAAACCACAGGAGGACTGGATACTGTGGCGGTCAGGATGCCGGATCATCCTGTGGCAATATCATTGATCAAGGCTGCGGGGGGATATATTGCAGCGCCCAGCGCCAATCTTTCCGGCAGACCGAGTCCCACTGCCGCTGCCCATGTGATCGAGGATATGGACGGTAGGATCGATATGATCCTGGATGGCGGCGATGTCGGCATTGGTCTGGAATCTACCATCGTGGATCTGACGGAGAGGATTCCTGTGATCTTAAGACCCGGATATGTGACACAGGATATGTTAAACCGGGTGTTAGGCAGGGTGGATGTGNATATTACGCTGATGGNTCAGGATACGGGACAGGNCCCCAAAGCGNCGGGGATNAAATACAGGCATTATGCTCNAAAAGGTTCCATGCNNCTGATCGCAGGGGATCGGGAAGCGGTCATACGGAGGATGAATGCGGAAGTAAAAAAAGCAAGACTGCGTGGAGAACGCACCGGTGTGATGATCACCGATGAGATATGGGAGCAGGTTTCGGCGGATGTAAAGAAAAGCGTGGGAAACCGTGAGAATGAGTATGAGATTGCAAGAAGGCTCTACCGGATTTTGCGGGAGTTTGATGCAGAGGGAGTTACAGCAATCTTCAGTGAGAGCTTTTCTTCGGATGGATTCGGACAGGCAGTGATGAATCGTCTGCTGAAGGCGGCGGGATATACCGTTGAAAAGGTATAGGGTCTATTAAGAAAATAAGGAGAACGCTGGGATGAAAATATCAATGGGCTGTGATCATGGCGGATATGATCTGAAGGAGAAGGTAAAAAAATATCTGGAGGAAAAGGGATACGAGGTGGCAGACTGCGGCTGTTATTCCAAGGAATCCTGCGATTATCCGGAATTTGCCAGAAAGGCGGCGCGGATGGTTGCCGATGGAGAGGCAGAGAAAGGGATTGTGATCTGTACAACGGGAATCGGCGTCAGTATCGTAGCTAATAAAATAAAAGGCATCCGATGCGCGCTTTGCCATAATGAGCATACGGCGACGATGACGAGGCTTCATAACAATGCAAATATGCTTGCCATGGGAGCCGTGGAAATCAGTGCAGAAGAGGCATTAAAAATTACGGGGATCTTTTTGTCAACGGAGTTTCCCGGTGAGGAAAAACATATGCGCCGCGTTGCGCAGATAGAAACGGAAGGATAAGAATGGAGATCCATATGAAGATAACGAAAAGGAAGGATTATATTTCTTGGGATGAATATTTTATGGGGGTATCCATGCTTGCCGGTATGCGCTCCAAAGATCCGAATACACAGGTCGGCGCATGTATCGTCAGCAAAGATAATAAGATACTTTCCATGGGTTACAATGGGCTTCCCAACGGCTGCAGTGATGATGATTTTCCGTGGGACAGGGAAGGAGAAATGCTGGAGACAAAGTATCCGTTTGTAACCCATAGCGAATTAAACGCGATCTTAAATTACAGGGGAGGATCTCTTGACGGTACAAAACTTTATGTGTCATTATTTCCTTGTAACGAGTGTGCGAAGGCGATCATTCAGGCGGGTATCAAAACGGTGATCTATCAGTCTGATAAATATAACGGCATGGATTCCAATACGGCATCCAAGCGCCTGTTTGACGCAGCAGGCGTAGAATATTATCAATACGAACCTACCGGAAGGAAGGTAACGCTGGACCTGTAAATTTGCAGGATGAAACAGTATGTTGAAGATATATGTTTTGCCGGAATGTACACTGTGTTGAAGATATATGTTTTGTCGGAATGTTTTTCTGCTAAGAGGAATAAGGAAGAATGAAGAAAGAGCAGATAAGTGGAAAATATTTCAATAGAATAAAGGCTGCCTTTATACTTATGGTGATGGCGTTATTATGCATTAATTTTCCGTCTTCCGCCACGGGGTCTTCTTTGGATGACACAAGGGAGCAGATGGAGGCGGCGGAAGAAGAAAAGAAACGGCGGGAAGAGGAGCTTGCGGCAGCAGAAGCGACGCTTGCCCAGACAGAGGCTAATCTTGCCAATCTGGAAGGTGTCAGAAACAGTTATCAGGGGCAGATGGAGATCCTGAATACGAGCCTTCAGNCGGTAGCGNACAGGNTGGCGGTTTNGGNGAGTAAGATTGCCCNGAAAGAATNGGAGATTGCGCAGACGCAGGCGGCGCTGGAAGCGGCGACANTGGCAAGGGAAGAACAATNNGAAAGTATGAAGGATAGGATACAGTTCNNTTATGAGAGNNGCAGTTCCGTTTATTCGGAGATCCTATTTTCCGCGCAGTCATTTGGTGAAATGTTGAATTATGCTGACTATATAGAACAATTGTCAGAGTACGACAGAATGAAGCTGGAGGAATATTTTGCATTGGAGCAGCAGATTGCCGAACAAGAAGCGGCTCTTCAGCAGGAGATGCAGGAATTGCAAGAACTGCGGGAAGATATGGTAGCGGAACAGGCTTCGGTCAATGAACTGATCAGAGATACGGCAAATAATATTGCGGCAACGGCGGATCAGATAGAAGATGTGGCGGCAGCAGCGGCGGCATATGAAGAACAGTGTGACGCAGCGGAGGCAGCAGCGGCAGCAGCAGCGGCAGAATATGAACAGATCAAGGCACAGTATGAGGAAGAATTAAGATTATCCCAACTGGCGGCGCAGTCTGCACGGAGGGATCTTTCACAGGTAACTTTTGAAGAAAATGACAGATATCTGCTTGCTAATCTGATCTATTGTGAAGCGGGCGGGGAACCATACGAAGGGAAGGTCGCGGTGGGCGCAGTTGTAATAAACCGCGTGTGCAGCTCAGTTTACCCTAATACTATAACGGGTGTAATTTATCAGTATAAACAGTTCTCGCCGGTAAGAAACGGGCGTCTTGCGCTTGCCCTGACGGATAACCGTGCGACGGAAGATTGTTACCGTGCGGCGGATGAGGCGATGGCAGGCGTTACTAATGTAGGTAACAGGGTATATTTCAGAACTCCGATACCGGGGTTGGAAGGATTGCAGATTGGGAATCATATCTTCTATTGAACAATCAAATAGCTGCTGACTGCATATACCGTNACNCCATTATAATCTAACTGTGACCAGCCGTTATCGCCTATGGCAGTTCTGATAAGGTAATCTCCGTTGTGCAGAATCCCCACTACGGTGTCTTCATTTGCAGTGCTTGGCTCAGTTCTTAAGTTTGTCTCGATCTTGGCAGTTACCTGCTCATATACCGGCGTGTAAACAGGTCCCTGCGGCGGTGCCTGCTGCCCGGTATCCGCCATGTCGGTGGTTAGGTAGCTGGTTACTGCATACAAGGTCTGCCCGTTATATATTACTCTTGACCAACCGTTATGCCCGATACCGGTCCGCGTTGCAGTATCTCCATGCATAAGTGTAGTCACAATAGAAGCGTCATTCAACGTACTTGGTTCGGAGCGCAGATTGGTCTCCTGCTTAGCTGTTACCGTTTCGTTTACTTCCGTAAATATGATTCCCACCTCAGGATTGGCTTCCACCGTTTCCGGTGGCGTTTCGTCTTTTGCCTCTGCCTCCTGCAAATATCCAAAATAAGCAACATTAACATCTGTTTTTTTAGATATTCCTGCCACAATTCCCT
>WFLX010004615.1_pt1 | contig 19077 bp, 16 predicted proteins | sample 4967041 | NCBI WGS metagenome assembly WFLX01 (sample SAMN12857096, study PRJNA449069) | gut metagenome | isolation source: stool from male and female vole | host: Microtus ochrogaster | place: USA:Florida | collected 2017
GTCTGAATAAGCTCGACAACCTCTTTGTCGCACCATACATCTGCGGAACGCCCGTTTATAAGCTCCACGCGCACAAAGTAATTTTTGCCGCCNCGTTTNGAGGGNTTNGCNACGATTTTGATTTCCTTGACTACNTTGTTAAGTTTTCCATTTTTTGCTCCTTTTGAGGTTTATTTTGTGCCGCCGTAAACTACGTTGCGCACCGTCCTTTATGCGGCTACTGGTGGGGCTTTTTGCGCTAACCCCAAGCGTATGATTAAATTGTAATGTTGTTATTCAGTTGTATTTTGCGGTTGCTTATCTCAAAACGCACACTTCCCANAATGTCATCATTTCGATATAAAAGCCCGCGCTGTCGCTCCATTCAATAGTCAAGTAATTNTCGCGTGTACACGATATTGTAATGGTAAACGTGTTAGGCGTTCCATAGTCCACTACACCGAGCGTAGAGGTAAACGGCGTTGTACTCTTAATTGTCGGGGTATCGCCGCCGCCAGTTAAATCGAAAGCACCCGTTAAATTGCCGTATTCGTCCAAAGCGTTCCAGTCGTCATAATACTGCCAACCATAACAGCCGTTGCTGTCAATGGAATTGTACCAGTAACTGTTACTGCCCGTATCGTGTATATTCGCTTGCATAAAGTTGACATCTATTTTTACCTTGTCGCCAGCCTTTAAGCCGCTAATATAAATGTCGGTAGAATTGCCGCTGTAACCGTCGGCGTATGCGTGGTATGCCTCGTTGTGCAATAGTGTCCACGTTCCGAACTTTGCCGTAAAGGTCGTTGTNGCGGTTATCTTGTAAGTAGAAAGATTTACAACCGTATTGCCGTCAACCGTCCAGCCCAAAAATGTTTCGGTATCGAAAGCGGGTTTTGTTGCGTAACCGCCGTTTTGTACCTCTTGCGTTGCAACCGTCGTATTGCCGTTTTTGAACGTAACCGTGAATTTATCCACNCGGAATATTGCCGTAAATGTTACGTTATCGACAATCATATACTTGCNTACATCAACGGTATTTTCGCCGTCGATAGACCAGCCGACAAATACATAGTTTGATTTTGTCGGGTTTGCGGGTACAGTCGGCTTGCCGTGCTTTTCAACGATTTGCGTATTGTGCGTTTTGCCGTCAGCAATAAACTTGACATCATATTTATAGGTAATATCCGCGACAAATACGGTATCCCCAGTAATGCGGTATTCGCTTACGTTGACCGCAACGCCGTTTACTTTCCAGCCGTTAAATACTTTGTACGCCGTNCTGGTAGTTGTCGGAGCGGTTGCATAATTGCCGCTTTTTACGGTGTCGGTTTTCAGCGTGGTGTCCTCGTACTTGAACACAACCGAGTGCTGTTTTGTAAATTTCGCCGTAAATGTTACGTTTTGCGTAACGGTGTAAGTGGTAAGGTTTACGACATTGTTTCCGTCAATAGTCCAGCCGTCGAACACATAGCCGTTTTTCGTAGGGTTGGCGGGCGGTGTTACTTTGCTGTCTTTGAGTACAATTTGATTACTGCGGTTTTCGCCGTCAACCATAAAATTGACCTCGTATTTCAGCGTTACGTCGGCAACNATTTTNGTGTTNTGCGTAATGCGGTAAGTGGCAAGGTCTATCGGCTCGCCGTCAACCGTCCAGCCGTTGAANATAACGTANGCNGTAGAGGTCGGTGTTGTAACCGACAAAAGGCTATGCTTGTTTACCACTTGAATGTTGTACACGCTCCCGTTAAACTCAAACGTGGCAACTACTTGTTCGCCGTTTTCCAGCGTAGAAAGGTATTGCTCGTAGTAACTAACCGATTTTTGCAATTCCGCTATTTTTACGTTCAGCGCGTTGACCGTTGACGAATTATTTTGTGCTTGCAGCGTTAAGTCGGCTATTTGATTATTCAGGCTTGCAATTTGCGCGTTCAGCCCGTCAATCGTTCTTGTGTTCAGCGCGTTGTTTTCTTGCAACTGCGTGTTAAGGTTTTGCAAGTTCGTCAGTTGCTCCGTCAGCGCGGTAATTTGCCGCCCGTTCTCGTCTTTGTTCGCCTCTAACATAACGATTTGATTTGACAGCGAGGCGATCTCGCCGTTAAGTTCGGATATTGTCGCCTCGTTGCTTGCCTTTATCGTATTAAGCGTTTCTATTTGCGTTTCGATAGCGGTTTTTTGTTCTTGCAACGTGGCGACTTGCGCTTTGTAGTCTTTGATAGAATTATTGAGCGAGGCGGCCTCGCTGGTGTACTGCGATATTAAATCGTTTTGCGTGGTTATGGTGTCGCGGTAACTGTTTATTAGTTTGTCGTANTCNTCNTTGTCCGTGAGGGCGGTAGAATAGCCGTCCTCATAGGCGTTTTGCACGTCGTCTTGCGTNTAAAGCCCNTTTCCCGCCATTCCGTCCTTGACCTTTGACCAGTTAATGATACCCCAAGTAAGAAGAAAGGCAAACGCGCCGATAATGAGAACGCTAAAAATAGCCGTTAAAACTTTTTTCGTTGTTGACATTGTTCGCTCCTTTATAAAATTTCGATTACCCGTAAACGGATGCCGTTATCCGCAAAGTATTGTTCCAAAAAACTTGCGTTTTCGTTGCCCGTCGTTGCGAGNGTTAGTTGGGTTTTGTTGCTTAAAAACTTGACGGATAATTTCATTGTCGCGCTGTTGATTACGTTCCCGTTCGTGTCGTAAAAGTCCATATCCACAGTTGCGAATACCGAGCCGGCGTTTATTTCCGTATTCAGTAGAACGTAGTCATTGAGTACGACTTGATAAGTCTTTTTCTTGCCGTCAAAATTTTCTACTTTGAGTAAGTCTTTTTCAAATGCGTATGTGTCGGTGTCGTCGTACAAATCGTGATAGAATACCACACTTGTTGACGAGTAATTAAAACTTTCTTGCGCGAATCGGTTGCTAATATCTATTGAGCCGTTTATATAACTTTCAGCCTTGATTTCCTTGTACAACCGAATCCCGCAAAATACGCCGACGACGATCAACACAAACGCGATTACATACAATATCACTAAACCTATGATTTTTTTCATATAAGCACCTCGTAATATTCGTTGTTAATTGCGTTTTCCAANCCGTCAAACTCAATGCCGCGACTATGTTTTAATGTTTTCAGCCCCGTATCGTTCAGCGACTTATCCAGCAAATAGAATGTTCGTCCGTTGCCTTTAATCGTCAGCGTGTCAATTTCCAGCCCGTCAAATGCGTTATAGTCCAGCCCCACAACCTTGATTTCTTTTTCCGTCAAATTATCCGAAAGCAAGTCCAGCGTAATATTGACTTTTGCGCGGGGCATATCCGCAAACAGTTTTTTGCCGTCCATAGAGAGGGATAGAAAATAACCGTCGTACACCTCGCTGTATCGGTAAGTGAATAAGTCCGCGCCGTTNAACTTGCTTGTGTCNGTAAGCGTGTATGTCATACGTTCTTGCCAGTAGGTCGTGTCTATTTGCTCGTCGGATATATCNTATTTCGGGTTGCAGTCTATACACTTGAACATTGATTGACTACTATTCCGTGCGCCGTTTTCGTCATAATGGAATTTGAGTACCGAATACGACTTTATAATGTCCGTTACGTCGTCCGTTTTGTACTTGCCGCTTTCCTCGTCAAATGCTCGAATGGTAAAATATTCGCTCAAATCTACCGTAATGTAATAATCGCCGTAGCCCGCGCTATTTGACCGAATGGCTTGCATACAGTCCGCGAACACATCCAAGTAGTTGTACATCCAAATGTGTTTTGTCGGCTTGTTCCATATCCAAAGCGTGTACCATTGTCTTTCGTAAGTCGTCCAGTCGTATGTTTTATCTAACTGTATTTGATAGGGCTTGCCGTCAATGCTTATTACAAACGCCGTTTCGCGGTTTAACAACGTGCGCAGTTTCCCGCCGTCCCAGTTTATCCCGTTTGTGGTGTCGTAGTAGGTAAANGCTTTCGGCTCGTCGCGGTTTGCTTGTTCTTCGGTGGTTTCGACCAGTTTCAAATCTTCTTGTTTTAAGTCGCCTAAAAATTGCATACCCGACGACCTATAACTTGTTGACAGCAACTTGTAATCGGTAAAGTAATTGAGTTTGAGTTCTTGCAACGCTATGCCGTTGTTTTTCGCGTTACTGTAAAAATTCGCTTCCAAAAAATAGCGTTCCTCGAACTCGTCTTTTTCTTTTTCCGTCAACTCGTCCGCCTTTTTAATGTCAAGCCCGATTTGATTGTCGATATAGTTNACGCCGACGGTTATATCGTGTACAAAATAGTGGTAGTACACAAACGCGATAATAACGCAAACGGCAATCACGGTTATGAACACCAAACAGCAGTTTGCTATTGTCTTGATTAGTTTCATATATCCTCCTTTTTCGATTTTTCTTTGAGGCTTGCAAAATACTCGCTTAATTGCTTTTCGTACCGTTTAATCATTATTTCGGATATTCGGCTAATAACTTTTTCTTGTGTGTCCGTCATACCGCTCTTGTTTAACTCGCTCACTTTGACATATAANGGTACATTTAACATCATTGTGCCGTCGGGTTGTCGTAAGCCGATATACGCTACTTTTTGAAAAAGGTCNTTTNCCATATTTACCCCTCGNCNATATTCGGTACTTGTTTGCCCATAGCCGCCCAGTCTATCATTTTGACAGCCTCGTTTGCGCCGAAATAATAAATAAACTTTCGCGCCGTTGCCTCGTTTACCGCGCCGCCCTCTAATAGCGTTTTAATCTCTTGTTCGTCAATGTGCATATCCCGCGCCAGTATTGCCGCAGTTATGCCGTACTTGTCTAAAAAGGCTTGCAGTAACTCTTTTTTGATTTTCATTTTTCCACGCTCCCGTTTAGTAGTAGGCTGTTTTTGCGCCTCTACCTAATAAGCACGAGAATTGCGAAAGTTCACGGTCTAATTCAAAAGTTTTTTGATTTTTATGTAAATTCGCGTTAATCGGTTGGCGATTGCGGACTTGCCGACATTTTCCGCTTTCGCTATTTCCGTGATAGTCTTGCCCTCGTAAAATACTTTGCGGACGAGTGCTTGTTGTTCCGGCAATAGTTGTGATATTGCTTTTTGTATTCGCTCGTCGTTGTCGCGCAACTCAACGGCGACGAACGGATCGGCGGCGGTGTCGGTAAAATCTACGCCTAATTCCATTAAATAGTTTAGCGAGGTGTGCCGCCGCGTTTCCCGCCAATGGTTGCGCTTTTCCTCTTGTACTAATTGCAAGTGTAGAGCGTAAAACTCGTCCGTTACCTCGATTTCGCTTGTCGTGCCGTCCGCAAATTCGTATTTGATTTTTTGCATAAAAAAGCCTCCCGTTTGAATTTCAAAATTGATAAATTTCAAAATTCGCGCGGGAGGGCTACGACATTTTATAAAGCGACTTTTTTCGCAAAGCATAAAAAAAGCGTTCACGCGATTTTGCGTGAACGCTATGTAATTATTTGGTTTTTTTTATTTGGTTTATCATTTTTTCGCTCTTATAATTAAAACCCGCTTTCGGCGTTTCCGAAAACGAGTTTTCTTTTGCGTTTTTTGATATGTTAAAATTTTACTAGAAATAAAACACCGATATTAAGCGACCGTGTAAATTTTTACTTCGGGGTCAGCGCTCCAAAGCGGCTGTAATCCGACAAACACGTCGTTTTTGAACATATCGCTCGACAAATAAGCCGCTGCGTTTTCTACGCTGTCAAACCCGTGAAGAACTTGTACGTCCTCGTTGCGGATAAGCAAATCTTTTGTGAGTGCGCCCTTAATCTCTTTAAGGAACGGAGTGCGGTAGTCAGTGTAAACTTTTGCTGCCGCAGGACGATTTGCCTCGTCGATTTTCATAGTAATTTCCAAATCAGCCTTATCTTGCGTTTTTCAATGCCTCCTAAAAAATAATTATTTGCTCGGTTGAGCTTGACTGTATTTTATCAAATACGCTCAAAGAGCGCAATATATAAACAAATTTATTAGCAACTATTATTTTACATAGTTACTTGCAATATTCTATGTAATACGCTATAATAAAGAAAAAGGAGTAAAAATTTATGTATAACCCCAAACTTGAAAAAGATATACGTTGCCCTCTTGAATACGGTATGGAAATATTCGGCGGGAAATGGAAATCTCGTATAATATGCGTGCTTGCCGATAAAAAAGTAATGCGCTATAACTCACTTCGATATGAAATGTCGAATATTACCGATGCTGTTTTAGCGGCAACCCTTAAAGAACTTATCGCGGAAGATATAGTTCATAGAGAGCAATACAATGAAATACCGCCGCGCGTAGAATATTCTTTAACGGAAAAAGGATTGTCGGTTGTTCCTATATTGCAAAATATATGCAAATGGGCAGGACTGTTTTATAATGCCGACAACGATAACAGTTTACGCCATTGTCAAAAATGTAATTATAAATGATTATTTAATTAGAAATAATGTCAACTCGTAAAATTAAGTAGTTTTTGTGTTCGCTTGTGCTTACCGCCTTGTGGCGTGGTATCACCGCCTTGCAAATTGTCAAGGGCGGCTATTTATCTCCCGTGAGGCATAAAGCCGCCGACCCCTACGGGGCAAACCCTTGACAATTTACTGCGACGGTATTTTTTGGCTAATTAAGGCGGGTAAGCACCAAAGCGAACGCAAAAATTTTTAAGCCGCAGTCCGCACAAAAAAGACAGCGCAAAGGAGCAAACAATGAACAACGCAGTTATCTACACACGGAGCGCAAGCCCCAACGAGCAAGCAATTAACGTGCAACTTGAAATTTGCCGCGAGTACGCCCGTACACACGGCTACAATATCGTTGCGGAATATTCCGACAATGGCAAATCGGGAATGAATTTTTGTCGCCCAGCATTTACCGCTATGAACGACAACCGCGACAAATGGGCAACTTTGATTGTCTATCGTTTAGACAAGTTATCCCGNAANCGTTCCGAATATTGNAAGTATNGAAANACTTTGNGCGACGAGGGCAAGGAAATTATATCAATATCCGAGCCGCTTTCGGACGAATTTTTTGCAATATTAGAGGGTTTNCAAGAGCATTACACTAACTATAAAAAAGGAGCGCAANACTAATGAAAAACGCAGTTATNTACGCACGTTTCAGTTCACAAGGACAAAACGAGCAATCTATCGAGAGCCAAATTCGCATTTGCCGCGAGTATGCGGAAAATCAAGGCTATAATATNGCCCAAGTGTACGAGGANAAAGCACGGACGGGAACGAACGANAGCCGCCCGTCGTTTCANCGTATGATTAAGGANGCCGCCAGCGGCACGTTTCAGTACATAATCGTGTATATGTTTGACCGTTTCGCCCGCAATCGCCGNGACAGCATAATGTACAAGGAAATGCTAAAACAAGATTACGGCATACGGGTATTATCGGCAACCCAGCCCATCAGCGACGACGAGGGCGGCGAGTTCTATGAAATGTTTTTGGAGTGGAACGACGAGAAATACAGCAAGCGACTGTCAAAGCGTGTGCGCAACGGACTTGACACCAGCGTGGAAAACGGCACGTTTTGCGGCGGTTTTCTCATTTACGGCTACAAGATACGCAAAGAGCCGATAGCGGGCAAACGCGACAAGTTCATAAAATACGTTGAAATCGACGAGGAGCAAGCGGAAATCGTGCGCTATGTCTTTACCGAGTACGACAAGGGCGTAGCCAAGAAAGATATTGCCGACGCGCTCAACGCACAAGGCAAACGCCTAAATGGTAAGCCGTTCACGGGCAAGTCGTTTGACAAATACATTGTAAACCCCAAGTACACGGGCGAGTTCTATTTTGGGGATAGACTTTGCACCCACACATACCCCGCTATAATCGACAAAGCGCTATTCGAGCGCGTTCAAAAGCGGCTTGCCGCAAATCGTTATTTTGCGGGCGGAGCGGCAACGGCACGAGTGCCTTATCTATTGACGGGTAAAGCGTTTTGCGCCCATTGTGAAACGCCTATGGTTGCCGACGGCGGCACGAGCAAGACGGGCAAAACGCACCTATACTATGCTTGCAAGCGCAAGAAAAAAGGCGAATGTACCAAGCACCGCGAGGAAAAGGACAGGCTGGAATTTTACGTTACCCAAATGGTACATAACTTTTTGAGCGACAAAGAGAACGCAAAAAAAGCCGTGCGCGACACGCTGGCGTATTACGACAAGCGGACGGGCGCGGACAATATAAAGAGCCTTGAAACGCGCATAGCGAAAGCGCGCAAGGATATTGAGGAAATGACAACGGCGTTTATCGAAGCGAAAAGCGCATTGTTGCGGAAAAGCATAGAAAAGCGAATGACCGATTACGAAAGGCTAATCAAAGATTTAGAGAGCCAAAAGACACAGTTAGAGTACGAGCGCGGTTTGCAAGTCAGCGAAAACGACCTACTGGAATATATCGCCGACCTATTGAAAGGCGACCCAGCCGACAAAGCCCACCAGCGGAAGATTATTGACAACCTCGTTTACAAGGTATTTGTTGCCGACAATTATATAAACCCGATTTTGACTTTGACGAGCGGCAAGGAAATTGAGGACGTGCGGCTGTCAGAGGTCAAAGAGGTTTTAGACAAATTATACGGCGGTGTAGGTGTTCAAACGCAATTACCACCAGCCCGCCAGGCAGTAAGCCAGATACGTTTCTAGAGCGTATCAACCCGCGTCAACCGAATTTGGGGGCGCGGTTTTTTTATGGCAGAGCGGTAAGCGCTTCGTGCTTCGGTACGACGAATGCGGCGGTCTTGAAACCCGTTGATGGGCAACTATCCGGGGGTTCAAATCCCTCTCTCCGCCATAAAACCGATAAATGGTATCTTCATTTGTCGGTTTTATTTCTTTGCGGAAGAATGAGGGATTTGAGGGGAGGCAAGCGAAACTTGTTTCGCGCAGGTCTGCGGACTCTACCGCAGACTTGACAGCAATCGGCTTTTGCTGTCAACCGTGCGCGCTGCCAAAGGCGCAAATCCCTCTCTCCGCCATATACACGGCGCGCGAGAAATTAGATACTTTTTCAGGCTGTCTGATTTGGATGTTGTCTGCCCGCCATTAAAAAAAGTACGAACTTCATTTAACAAAAGTTCGTACTTTTTTATTGCTAATAAATATTTTTAAGATTGTATGCCGTCTAATAAAGTTTCCATATCCGCATTAAATTCAACGCTTCGACACTCTGTATTAAAGAAATGGAAACCCCAAATTTTATATTTGTTATCATCTGCAAACGTAATCGTAGGCATTGACTTTTCTTTCAATTCAAGCAAGAAATCTTCTTTCCACTTATCAGAATCGATTAAATGAGTACCTTTAGGCTCGACAAAAACAATAAGCTGTTCTACCGAATCCGTGCGGTTTTTACATAAATAAAGAAGATAATCAGGCTCGAAGCGCTCTCCGCCTTCAAAAGAATAGAGATGAATCTGCCGCTCGTTACGAATCAAGTATATTTTATCGTATTCAGAACACAAAGTATCAACGTAATCTTTAAAATAACAAACGAAAGCTTTTTCTTCCGACGTACCGTAGTTATCGTTGAAAACGAACCAGTCTTCCGCAGATAAATCCAGCCGATTTGCGCCGACTGAAAGATCGTTTTGCGACATTCCTTTACCGCCGGAAACGGGCGTATAATTTACGCTCTTATCAGCAATAAATTCATGCAAATAATGCGCCTTAAATTCCGTAGTACCTTCCCATACTTCTTCAATGGCGGATACTTTAACCGCTATCCTTGACAGTACGTTCACGCACGCCTTATAGATAATGCTCATCGGCGGCGTCTGATGCTTTGAGATTATTTTAATCTTTATATCGCCCAAATAATTTTTATTAGTTACAAAATCATAAGTTGATTTCACGTTGGGAAAATACGATTTCAGCGTATTAAATCTGAACACGTCAAACTGTCTTAACGCACGGTTAACGGTAGAATAATTTATTGAAGCAATTTGCTGAAACGTAGTCAAATACTGATACGTTTTAACGCTTATATCAGAAGAAACTTCTTCTAAAACAATATCTTCTCCGCCTTTCCCGACGGCGATTGCCACTTCGTAAATTTTATCCCTTACAGACGGCAAAAGCTCGTTNACGTCGCTACNGCNCTTTAACANCCTTTNNTTTNAAANNANGTAACCGGTTACGANATAATTCGTCGGCTTTGAACGATTCTTTTAATACGTATTTTCTTGTTACGATACCTTCAAGATCCAGTCCTACTTCACGCAAAGCCGTATGTAATTCGCTTATATATCTGGGTTCGTTCCAACAATGATAATAAAGAGTTTCGCAAATGCGAAGCTGATTATCGACGTCGTTATCATACTTGCGTTGGTATTTCGGTTGTTCCTGATCCACCTTAAACGGACAATATCTTGCTCCGCGTCCTATAAGCTGCGCTTCGGAAATCGTACCCGCGCCCGGCTTGCCGTTTTTTCCGTCACGCGTTTCATAAAGGCGGACAATATCAAACAAGTTAAGAACGTCCCACCCTTCGTTTAATTTGTCAACGGCAAATACTGCCCTATAAGGGTTGCTTTTATCTTCGAGCGAGTTCAAAAACAACTGATTTTTTTCGACTTCCTTATCATCGTTGGCAGAGATGCAATGCGCAGCAGAAAAATCGTCTTTGATTTCCTGCGCCAACTGTTCAAAAGATATGCCGTTACCTACAAAATAATCGTATGCTTCCTGCATTATAGGAGCTTGTCCGCGAATGGTATCAAAAACCTCTTGTANCTTCTCGCCCGTAAGCAACGATATATCTTTGATGAAATCCGCCATATTCTCGGCGTTGTCTTTAATGCGGTGCGATTTCAGAAGTATAACTGGCTTAATATTAAGACGGTTATCCTGAAACACTTTCAAGCGATACTGACTCAGTAAAACAGCCTGCAGCGACCTGTCAAAAACAGAGCTGTCGGTACGCAGCGTTTTGATTTCTTTGGAGTATAAATCGTCCCTGAATTTAGCTAACGGATAATCGAAGATGATTTTATTTTCATACTTTGCCAGTATTTCGGAATTTTTGATGTCGCAGGTTGCTGTAAATTCAAGCAAAATGTTTTCAATGTTAGAACCGAAAATGCGGCTGACAGTATGTTCCCAATGCTTAACGTTTTCAATTTCTTCTCTATCTTGCTTTTTAGTGCTTGCGCTTAAATGGTGAGCCTCGTCGGAAATAAGTACGACTTTTTTATCCTTGAAATCGTCAAAGGAAATGCTGTTTTCTTTGACCGCCCACATATCCGAATGTAAACCCTGAATAGTCGTAAAGCAAATGTTTATAGCATTTTCATCGGTACTCTGAAAATTATCGACTTCTTTTATTTTTATGCGTTCGCCGTCTATTATCAGGTTTTCGGCGAATAAATATTTTGATGATGCCGGTGTAAGAAAATTTTCCTTTGTCTTGCGTACGATATTGCTTAAATTGACGAAAAACAGAAAATTGCGATACCCTTGTTTGTAGAGGTAAAGCATAAGTCCTGCCATAATAAGCGTTTTACCGCTACCAGTCGCCATATGGAAAAGCGTTTGTGTAGGCTTTTGTCTTAACTTCGGATTTTCAAAATACGTTATGTAATTACAGAAAGCCGATTCCTGATATGGGCGCAGTTCGAACGCAGGATTCAGATTTTCTTTAATATACTGCGGAAGTTCACTATAATAGCCCACTTCCTTTAATGTGTCTATTTTATCAAAAAGGAAAGGCATGGTTACGACTCCTTATAGAAACTGTGCGTAAACGCCTTATCTTCTTCCGAAACGGCAAACTGCTCGTCATCGATATCGCAGTAATTGACGTAAAGCATATTTTTATCGAGAATCGCAATGAACAACTGCTTTTTATCATCAAGCGAAAGGGTATTAAAATCTTCCGCTTCGGGATTGATATCCTTCGGATTTACGTAACTACTTATAAAACCGCTTTCCTGCATTTCCGTCCAAATGTCAACGAGTTGCTTGTCGTTTTCAGCCGATTGTATTAACTCAACGTATTTTTGATTCAGCACTTTAAGTTCAACGGAAACAAACTCACCGCCACCAGTCCAGTTCGTTTCGCTTGAAATTCCGGATAAATCTCCGTTAACCACTTCCGATAGCCGCTGTTTACACATTGCATAATGAGAGTCAAGTTGCTCCAACCCTATAAACTTTCTGTTCATTTTAAGAGCAACTGCGCCCGTTGTTCCAGTACCGAAGTAAGCGTCCAATACGTAATCGTTCTCATCGGTAAAAGCGTATAAAATCCGTTTTAGTAACGCTTCCGGTTTTTTACCGTTAGGCAACTGCACCGAAGATTCTTTATTTATGTTTATGGTACTGATATCCATCCAGATATCGCCGACAGGCTCTTTAATATATTCGCTTAAAAATAGTACGGTATTTACTTTTGTTCCGTCATAATAAAGATAGGATATCTTACCCGAATCGTCCGTTAATTTGTAAAATTGATTTAACGGTAACTGTTCTTTAACCTTTGAATCACGCGTTACTAAATAGATCATTTCATCTGCGTGTCCGATTTTATCATAATCGCTTGATACACTTTCGGTTGTCCACTCGGAGCAGTCTTTATCGATATTAGTAATTCTCTTGTTGTAATACTTTGTGTAAGACTCCAAATTATCCTTCAATTTGGTTTCGACTTTTAATTGAACTGCAGGTTTATTAACGGCATAAATTAAAATGAATTCTTTTAGTTTTGGAAATTTATTCTGCAGATTTCCCATCTTAAAGCCCTTTAACTCACTCATTTTTACGCAGATTGTGTTTACGTGATTATCTCTTCCGTAAATCTCGTCGCATAAAACTTTCAAATACGCCATTTCGTTATCATCGCACTGCAAACAAATAACGCCGTCGTTACGTAATAATTTTTTTGCAACTTCTAAACGGTTTTTCATCATCGTCAGCCAGGACGAGTGTTTAAAGCTATCGTTATACGGAACTTGATCGCTGTTGGTATTATAAAGAATATCCCAATACATACACTTGATTTTCCCCGCAAATTTATCCAGCAATGAATATAATGAAAGTAAGTTGTTGCCTTTGATTATAAGGTTTTCATCGTTATATGACAAAATCGTTTCTGTTCCGTCTGTCGTATGTTTCCGGGCGTGCGAAAAAACTTTGCGGTTTAACAGATGATCTATATCATCGTGACACAAAATTTCGTTATAGAAAATTTCAAAACGTTTTTCGTTTTCAACAGTGCTATCAAACTCCAAAACGCAATCTTTATAGGGGAAAGATATAACAACGTTATCCGACGAAGAAATGAAGTCGCCGTTGCTATCCGTAAGACCGATTTTATTTTTATAGCGGGTATAAGAATCTGGTAAAAATTGGCGGTTATTTATAACCCAACCGAAACCGACCTTATCAAACACCAAAACGCCGTCCACTTCCGTGAAAAAATTTGATTTGCAAGTATCGTCCGAAAGCAATAATTTAATAAGCGTAGAATCCATTTTCATTGCGTCTTCATAGACGGCATTTTTAAGAATTTCTCCGCTTTCCGTAAAATAACGGTTATTGCTTTTTAACAAATCAAATAATACTTCATTCAATTTTTTCATTGCGAATTGCTCCTTACATAACAAAGTAAAGCTTTATAATTATAGCACAAACATTGTTTTAATCATAGTCTTTTTACATATTCTGTAATTTGTTTTTTAAGAGGGTATACGCCTCTTCGACATTGTCGGTGTTTAAAACGGTTTTTTCCATAGGGCAGATATCAGTTCCGGCACGGTTGATTATATTTTCGGCAAGCGTTTCAAAGCTGTACTCTATCCCTCGTGACTCAAAAACTTTTTTTGCGTGCGACGAAAGGGTTTTTGCAAAGACACAAACTATTCCGCACTTTACGAAAAGCATCGCCGCAGCCTTTCCAACTACTCTGTCCGCGGCAGAATATCCCGTAAGGTCAATCCCTTCCGCAATCAAGTCCATAACCGGCGCAATGCCCTTCTTTTCGCTGAAAATGCAGTTCCCGTCCCTGCAAAGGCAGATAGTATGCCCGTCGAGACCGTTCTTTGCAATCTGTATATCTGTCATTTCCGTCCGTCCCTTAAATTACTTTTCAAATTCCTTTGCGACGGTATTTAACAAATCGCGTATAGGCAAATGCTGCGGACAGGCTTTTTCGCACTTGCCACACTTTATGCAAGCAGAAGCCTTTCCGCCCGTTTTTGTATGCACCTCGTTGTAGTAGTAATCCGCGTTCCAGTCGCGGTGGATATTCTTTGCGTTAAGGCACGCGAACAAATCGGGTATGGAAATTTTTTGGGGGCAGCCCTCCGTACAGTAACGGCAGGCTGTGCAGGCAATTAAATTCATTCCATTAAAAACTTCACACACGCTTTTTACGGCTTGCAGCTCCCTCTCTTCAAGCGGCTTGAAATTTTTCATAAACGAAATATTATCGTTCATCTGCGCCGTGTCGCTCATTCCGGACAGCACCATAAACACTCCGTCGAAGCCTGCGGCAAACCTTATTGCGTAGCTTGCGTAACTTGCGTCTCCCAAACAGTCGAAATACTTCTTTGCCGCGTCCGGTAAATTTACGAGGCTTCCGCCCTTTACCGGCTCCATTACTATTACTGGCTTATTGTGCCTGTTGCAGACTTCAAGGCATTTGCGCGACTGCACCGCGGGGTCGTCAAAATCGAGGTAATTCAGCTGAATCTGCACTACCTCTATCTGCGGATACTCCGTCAGTATCTGTTCAAGCACTTCCGCCGTGTCGTGAAAGGAGATGCCGAAGTGTTTTATTTTGCCCTCCGCTTTAAATTCGAGCGCCTGCTCGTATGCGCGGCACTTTTTGAAAAAAGCGAAAATTTCTTTCGACTGCGCGTGCATGAGATAAAAATCGAAATAGTCCACGCCGCAGATTTTAAGCTGACCTTCAAAGAAAGGGCGAACCTCCGCTTCGGTCTTGAAACAGAAATTAGTCAGTTTATTTGTAAGAATATATTTATCCCTCGGATAGCGCTTGACAAGACAGTCGCGCAGCGCTGTTTCGCTTTTGCCGTTCAGATAGCCGTGCGCCGTATCGAAATAGTTGAAGCCGTTTTCAATAAAGGTATCAATCATTTTATTGAATTCGGCGTAGTTCACCTCGTTGCCGTTCATAGGCAGACGCATACAGCCGAAGCCGAAATTTTTACGTACGTTGTCAAACATTTTATCCCTCCGCATTTTGTTACTTTCCGTCTTTATTATATCATACAAAACGCCGCTTTTCAAGTAAAACTAAAGGACCCGCCATTTAACGGGTCCCGTTATTTACTCTTCCACTTTCAAGCCCCAGCAACGGCGGCGCTTTGCGATTTCGAAATCGTAATTCTTCCAAAGATTCTGTATATGTCTGTTATCTTCGAGCATGGGTCCTGTTTCGACGTATTTAACCCCGAGTTTTAAAAGACCTTTCAGGCACTCGTTCAAAATCATAGCCACCGCGCCCTTGTTGTTATGCTCCGCTGTGATGCCTATACTCATCATATTTGCGACTTCAACGTGCTTCATCGCTTTAAGGAAAGGAATAAAGCCGGACGGGAAAATGTGTCCGCGCCCCTTTTGCAGAGCTTCGTTTATGGACGGCATCATAAAACCGTAAGCTATAACCTTGTCGTCCTTTAAAATTACCGAAGCAAGCTCGGGTATAAGCACTAAACTTACGCTGTCGATTTCGCGCTTTTTCTGTTTTTCGTTTAAAGGACTTGTTCCGTACAGAACCGAATACGCTTCGTCAAGAACGTCCATACACTGCATCATATAGCCGTGCAGTTTCTTTTTGTCGTGTTTTAAAAGATAGGCGACGTCCAGAATTTCATAGCCGTTTTTGCGAGCGATTTTTTCGCTCAAATTTTCAAGTCTTTCGTCCTTTTTTTCAGGCACTGCCATTACGTAACAATTCCAGTCCACCACCTTGTACGCGCCCAGTTTTTGCATATGCTCGACGTAATAGGGATGATTATAAATTTCGATATAGGTCGAGGGTTTGTCAAATCCTTCGATAAGCATACCTTCCTCGTTGAGGTCGGAAAAGCTCATAGGTCCGATAATTTCGTCCATGCCCAGCTTTTTAGCCCATTTAAAAAGTTCGGCAAACAAGGCTTTGGTTACCTCGAAATCGTCGATAACGTCGAAACGCGTAAAGCGAAGTTGTTTAAGCCCCGATTTTTCATTCCAGCCGCGATGCCAGATACCCGCAATTCTTCCGGCGATTTTTCCGTCTTTGTACGCTAAAAACATTTTGCAATCCGCAAAGCGGAACGCATCGTTTATCTTCGGGTCGAACTCCGCAAACTCGTCCATATACAGATTGAGAACGGCGTACTTGTTGCCTTTATACAAATCGATAAGAAATTTAAAAAACTTTTTCTTATCCCTCTTTGAATGAATCTCTTTAACTTCTATCATATTTCTATTCTCTTTCGTAAAACTCTTGAAATGTTTTTATGTTTTTATTTTATAAGAAACACGTTGATTTGTCAACAAAAAACGCGCTACCGTAGTTTACACAACGGTTTGTAAACAGCCTGTCGATTTTACCGAATGCGGTTTTTCATAATCAGCAATTTACATAAGAGGCGAAAATATTTTGAGAAAGCCCGTCGCAAGTTTTCCGAAGATATTGCTCTTGCGCTTTTTCGCCGGTTCGTTTTCCGCAAAGACGGCGTTAAAATCTTCTTCCGCGTCCGCTAAAAACTTTTTATCGTCGGTAAACACGCCGTTGTCGTATTCAAGATAGAACGAGCGCATATCCATATTCGCCGACCCCACCGCCGCGCAGCTTTCGGTCAGAACGACCTTGCTGTGGACGAATGTATCTTTTACAAAGTACACCTTGACGCCGCAGGGAATAAGGCTTTCAGCGTAGGAAACCGTGACCCTGTACAAAAACAACCAGTCAGGTATCTGCGGCAGAACGAGCCGTACGTCAACGCCCGAAAGCGCCTTCCCCCTTATCGCCGAAAGCACTCCGCTGCCGGGCGCGAAATAGGGCGTCATAATATACAGCTTGCTTTTTGCGGAGTTTATCATATTCAGATATACGCCGCGGCAGACGTCCTCTTTAATGTCGGGTCCGCCGGCGTAGGGTACCACCGTTGAAAGGCTTTCAGATTTAGTATGCAACCCCGAATATTTGCTCCAGTCTTCTGGCGCGCCGCGTTCGAACTGCCACTGACGCAAAAAGGCGAGAGTCATTGCCTCTACTCCTGCGCCGTCCACTCTTACCGCGGCGTCCTTGAACACGGCGCGGCTGTCTACGCACTCGTCTACGACGTTACAGCCGCCGGCGTATCCGGTCTTGCCGTCAATTACTATAATCTTTCTGTGGTCGCGTATATTCAGCGCGAACGAGAAGGGCGCAAGCATTTTCTGAAAGGGTTGCAATAATATGCCGGCGTCTTTAATCCGCTTTTTTGCCGAACGGCTGAAAAGTCCCAGACTGCCTGCGTCGTCGTACAAAAGACGCACTTCAACTCCCTGCACGGCTTTTTGCGATAAAGCGTTCAGCAGCCTTTCAAACAACACTCCGTCGGCGACTATAAAAAACTCTATGAACACGAATTTTTCGGCGGTCTCCAAACGGTTGAAAAAATCTTCGAACAGTCCCGCGGGGGAGTTTATGTACTTTATATCCGTGCCGGAATACGGTACGAAGCCCGCGGCGTTATTCAGATAGGAACAGACGCTCTTTACCTCTTCGCAACTGTCCGGAAGAGAAAAAGATTGAGTAAACTTTGCGGAGCGGGCGTACAGTCTGTCGAAAGCGGACTTGTAGGCGGCGTAGCACACTTTTTTATGCGAGAGGATAAAAATAATATAGCCGCAACCGCAGGTTACTATCATTAAGACAACCCAGCCTATTTTGCTCTGCTTATCCCTCCGCGACGATAAAATAAATATGCAGCAGATAAACGAAAGCAATAGCGAGGCGTAGAAAAATGCCGGAAAAGCGTAAGCAAAAAGGGCGTATAAAATTATAATTACCGACGCCTGCGCGGCAAGAAACAAACTTGTCGAATACCACACCGCCGCGCCCTTGCCCTTCGGCTTTACGCGGACCGATTTTACCGTATTTACTTTTTCGCCTGCCCGTCTTCCGTACATAGCTATATTATAACTTAATTGTACGAAATTGGCAAGCGGCGCGATATTGACAATGCGGCATATATTATGTATAATTAAGGCGTTATGAAATTCAAAAGATATACCGATATCGGCTTGAAGGCGGCGACAGGTCTGCTTCTTGCCATTGCGCTGGTGCTTTCGTTCACCGTTTCAGATTACTACATATTCAACCGTATAGGCGAATTCAACTTCGTTTTCGTGTTCAGTCAATGGGTTAAAAAGGCGGGACTTCTTTTGCTGCCGCTCGCAGTCTTTTATAAAAAGAAGAGCTGCGCGGATATTGCAAAGTACATACTTCCGCCTTTCGTAATTCTGTCCTGCGGACTGTTCGGCAAATTTTTCGACGTAACGATGCTGACGGGAGCCGCTAACGCCGACGAGGTTTACGCGCACATAAACGAGTTTATTCCCAAAGCCGCGAATATGGCGCTGTTCTTTATAAATAACGCGCTGTACCTTGCAATCTGCGCTTTCCTCTTCGTCCGCGACGGCTGGAAGGTTAACGGCAAGTCGTTCATTTGGCTGCCCTTTGCTCTGGTTGCATGCATGCCGCTGAATATATTCGAAAACTTTTTCGATATTTCAAACTTTTCGCGGAGTCACTTCCTCTGGTTCAAAAATTTCACGCTGTGGCACTTCCTCGCGATATTAATTCTCGCAGGGTTTACTATCGGCAGTTACTACTTCCTTAAAAACAAGCCCAAAGAAAAACAGCATGAATTTCTCGCGGCGGCGGCCGTCGTACTTCTGATACAGTACCATAGCAAGGACTCTATGGTAGCGGGCGACGGGTACAACGTTTACCACACCGTTTTCGCGTGCATACCGCTGTTTATCTGCAATATCGGCGTTTACGTCGCCTGCCTTTCGGTATTTCTTAAAAAGCGCGTGCTGTACGCAATTTCCTTCTTCGTACACGCGGCAGGCGCGCTCACCGTGTTCGTTTAC
>WFLX010303253.1_pt1 | contig 19076 bp, 11 predicted proteins | sample 4967041 | NCBI WGS metagenome assembly WFLX01 (sample SAMN12857096, study PRJNA449069) | gut metagenome | isolation source: stool from male and female vole | host: Microtus ochrogaster | place: USA:Florida | collected 2017
AGTATGAGGAGGGGCAGATCTATTTCTTAGCCGAGGAGGACTGACCCATGCTCTGGATAGGAAGAAAGCCCGTGGCCCGGCTGTGGATAGGCAGCAGGCCCGTGGCCAGCCTCTGCCGGGGTGCGGTCAAGATATGGGAGGCCGTGGGCTCATGCTTCGGCTCGGGCCGCTGGCGCGGCGCAAAGCCCTGGAGAGGCCGCGAAAGATGGAGGGGATTCTGATTAACGCATAAAATAACGCATAATGGCAAAGAACGACATAGACAGACCGATTCCGGGCCTTGACGAACCCTGGGAGAATTACATAGGCAGCCGCGTGGAGGAGTTCCTGAAGAAGTTCCTCCAGGAAATGGACGCAATGAAGCACGGGGCATGGAGCCTCACATCAGACGACAGCGGCCTGGCCACCTTCCGCGCATTCGCCAATGACGCTGCCAAGGAGGCCTACGGCTCAGACCCCGTGGCCAACAGCTCGCTGGTGCTTGCCGAGGCCAGCTTCTACACCAGCGGCGCCGCCAGCGTCGACTATACTCTCACTACCCGCATCACCCGGCAGCCCGACACTGACATGGTCAAGGGGGCCTCCAACATCGTAGCCTTCACCTACAACAGCTACTACGGAGGCGACGCGACAGACCTCGATACAGAAAAGGGCTACGCCCGGGTGTGGATAAACAACACCGAGGTCCCCGGACTCGGCCTCTCCCTCGCCCCCGGAGGAGGCGAGTACGCCATAGATCTCGGCCCGCACCTCAATCAAGAGACCAACGCTGTCCGGATCGAGGTGGGCAACAATCACGGCAAGAGCCGGACATTCACCTTCACAATCCGCGCCCTCGAGATTGTGCTCGCGCTCGACCAGAGCTATGAGGAAAGCCTGCTGCGGGAGGGGCCCTGGAGCCTCCGCGTCTCGTGCCGGGGCGTGGCCGCGCAAGTCCACGTCAGCGTCGACGGCGCCGAAATAGCCCAGAGCACCATAACCAACTCGACCAACGACTTCACCATCGACGGCAGCGGCGCCCTCGCCCCCGGAGCGCACACCATCAGCATCTATGCGGAGAATGCCGCATACGGCATCAGCACGGAACCCATAACAACCAGCTTCATCAAGAAGGGCCTCGGCACGCCGAGCGTCTGCATCGGCACAGCCGCTGACAGGCAGGTGACACTTTACGGCACGGCCTCCATCCTCTATTTCCTCTATTACCCGGGCGCCGGAGGGGAGCAGGTGACGGTGCGCTTCGAGGTGCGCGACACAGGCGGCGTGAAGATGGCCGACCTCACGGCGCAGACGCTCACTCTCAACGCTGACGGCACCTCCGGAATGCAGGAGCTGCGCCTCACTGCATCCGAAAACAGCTACCTGGCACTCGGTAAAATCGTTGTGGCCATCAAGGCGGGAAGCGCAGCAGCGACACACACCCTCGCCATCCTCGATGCCGGGGTGACACTGGCGCCGGCCTCTGAGTGCAAGATTTATCTCAGCGCCGCAGGGCGCACCAACGCCGACTACGATGCCAACGACTGGCACAGCGAGTATGGCGGCCGGCGCACCTGCACTGTCAGGCGCAGCGACAACTTCAAGCTCGTGGGAAACAACGGCTTCGGCAACAACACGTTTCTGATCAAGGCCGGAAAGAGCATAACCCTTGACGGATTCCTCCCCTTCGGCTCGGATTTCGGAGCCAACGCCACCAATGCAGCCGCCCGAACCGGGCGCACCTTTGAATTTGAGCTGCGCGCCCTCAACTGCACCAACACCGACACCAAGATTATCGACGCCATGGCCGACGGCGTGGGATTCGCCATATACGCCAACCGCATCGAGCTGTGCAGCGATGCAGGGGGAAAGGTGGAGACCATCTACGCAGACGAGCAGAAGATACGCGTCGGCTTCTGCATAGACGGCACCGCCACGCACTGCCGCAACGTCCTGCTGACCGGCGTGGAGGAAAGCGACGCCAACATCGCCTACGTCTATCTCAACGGCGTGATAGTGCGCATGATGGACTATAAGACATCCTCATGGCAGCAGCACGCGCCCAAGAAAATCACCATAGGCAGCGAGGACTGCGATGTGGAGCTGTACACCGTGCGCATTTACGACAAGAGCCTCAACTACCAGCAGATGCTGGGCAACTTCGCCTACGACACCCCCGACCTCGCCGAGAAGATCGCCATCGCCAGGCGCAACAACATCCTCGACTCCTCAAACGCCGTGGATTTCGCCAAGACCATCGCGGCCCTGCCCGGCACCCCTTACAAGATATGGGAGATTGACAAGATGCCCACCGGCAAGAAAGACTGGCAGAAAGCCACGACCGAATTTGTCAATCCCGCATGGGAGGCCGACCCCGGGAGCGCGCCCGCCGCCCTGGCGTCATTCGTATGCGAAGGCCACGACATCGCCCTGGACGGCACCAGCTCGCTGTCCTATCCCGACCCCTACAAGAACTGGGCCGACAAGTACAACGGGTCATGGAGCGTCGTCATAGACGGAGTGAAGGTGACAATAACGGGCTACTCCATCACCGGCGGCGTGGCGATGAAAGCCAAGGAATTCATCGACAAGGTCAACTTTGCATCGAGCGAGGGCATCTTCAATATCCTCGCGGCAAACGCCTACCAAAATATCCTGCTCGGCACCGCCCGGCAATACCCCGACCTGCTGACCGCGAAGCAGGCGGCACAGCAAGCTGCCGGACAGCCGGTGACATTTCGCCAGTCGCTCTCCGGCTTCCCGATTATCGGCTGGCTCCGAAGCTACAACGGTGGAGTCGCCGGCGTCCGTTTCCTTTCGATTTACAACTTTGTCAACAATAAGTACGACCCCTGCTACTTTGGGTTCGACAACAGCGGCGACAACCAGCTGTGGGAGGTGGAGGACAACGTAAACTTCTTCTCGGAGGAAATCACAGAGGGCAAATGGCAGGACGGCAAGTGGAATGACAAGGCCACGACGCTCTATTACGCCCGCGTGCCCAAGAAAAGCCCGGTGACGGACGACGACTTCGGAGTGGCCCTCAATGCCGATGGTGCAACANAAGCCAACAGCGANTCCAANTGGCTNCNNCGNTTNCACAACTGGATNNATTCCTGCAATCCCAACATTGCAGAACGCTGCCGACTCATCAACGGAAGCTATAAGCAGCTGNCNNGNNCNGTNACCTACGGCGACACGGCCTACACCCACGACACCCCGGCATACCGCCTCGCCCGGTTCAATGCCGAGTACGCGCAGTATATCAACAAGAGCAGCGCGCTGTTCTACTTCATATTCTTCGGCTGGATCTTAGGCGTGGACTCGATGGACAAGAACATGACCATCGGCTTCGAGAATATCAAGGGGGGCGGCGAGCCGCGGGCCTTCTTCGTGCAGCGCGACTCGGACACGGGCTTCGGCTACGGCAACCGCGGCACCCTGNTCTACAAGGTCTTCCACGAGTGGGGNGACTCCTATGACGAGAGCACCGGGGAGACCGGCNCCATCCTCGGAGAGGANTACGACCCCGGCACGCAGACGTTCACCCCTAAGGCCAGCGCGGGCTCCCCGGTCTTCAACGGGCGGCTGTCNGNCCTTTGGGATTGCGTGGCCCGGGCATGGNCCGAGGNCATCAAGGCCATGTACCAGGCCATGCGCTCCAACGGCCTCAACGAGNNGGCCATGTGGGGGCTCTACAATACATTCTGGAGCCAATGGTGCGAGGCNCTGTACAANACNGACGGCATGGGCTACGCCAACACAGGGCGCTTCGACATGGCCCACGGCGACAAGCGCGAGGTGATGCGCCACTTCTTCAAGTACCGCCAGAGGTACTGGGACAGCAAGTGCGGGGCCAACACCTCCGGCTCGCTCGAGCTGCGCCTGTGGGGCAACGGCAACGGCGTCGCCCTGCGCCACAGCTGCCCGCTGTATGCCTCGCTCAACTGGGGCGCGGGGGGCATACAGACCGTGCGCAGCATCCGCCCCGGCGAGCCCGCGTACTTCGAGAGCAGCGGGGCGACCTTCAACGAGACCACCTTCACTGTCTATGACGCCGACCTGCTGACTCAGATAAGCACATACACCGAGCTGCCCGACGGCACAAAGGTGGAGAGCGGCCTGCAAGGCATCTCGACAAGCCTTGACGTGACCGGCCTTGAGTATTGCAAGCGCCTCGAAAGGCTCATCCTTGATTATAGCGGAAAGGCGCCCAACACGAACCTCTCCAGCCGCGTCACGGGCATCGGCAGCAGCATCGCCCTGCGGGAGCTGGTGGTCCGCAACTGCCCCAATGTNACNGGAGCGTTCAATCTCCAGTCCGAGAAGATTGAAAGCATCGACCTGCGCGACACCGGAGCCACCGCCGTTACCGTGCCGCAGACAGACGCGCTGCGCTCCGTGCGGCTCGGGGCCTCCATCCGCTCGCTCGACTTCAAGGACTTCCCGAATCTTGAGACCCTGATCCTCCAGGGCTACGGCTCGCTGACCTCGGTCGACATCGAGGAGTGCCCCCGCCTTGACACAGCTGCTCTCATCAGCGACATCCTCGCCTCCGGGGAGTGCCCCCTGCGCTCAGTCAGGCTCATCGGCGTGGAGTGGCAGGACTTCCCGGCCAGCCGCCTCGAGGCCCTGGCCGACATGGGGGCTGAGATAACGGGTCACATCCGCCTCTCCTCCTCGGCCCTGGTCAGCTTCGACCTCAAGAAGAAGCTCATAGAGACGTGGGGCAACGTGGACGACCCGGCCAACCCCCTGCGCATCGACGGCTACAACGTCCGCGAGCTGACGGCGGTCACCATCGGCGGCGACCGCTACATAGACAGCGTCACCCCTGCCGATGACCCGCAGAAGTACCGCCTCACCGTGCGCCCCTCAATGGCCAACGCCAACTCCTTCACCTCTATCAGGTGGAGCATCGCCCCAAACCCCTACGCCTCAATCGACGAGCTCACCGGCGTGCTCACCGTCACGGCTGTGGGCACTGAGGAGCGCGCCCCCCAGGCCAAGGTCACGGTGACCATAGGGCTCGCCGGAGGGGGCACGCTCACGGAGGAGACGACCATCGGATTCTACAAGCGGAGCTGCCGACTGGGCGACTACGTCTATGCCGACGGCACATACAGCGACATCCTTGACGCGGGCAAGACCGTCGTGGGAGTCTGCTTCTATATCAACCCCGATGACAGGACGCAGCGGCTCTGCGTGGCCCTGGGCGACCTGCCCGCCTATCCATGGGGCCTTTACCAGGACAGCGATGGCGGCACGTCCGGATTCGCAGGAATAGAGCTTGAGGATACCCCCGGCTACTCCGTCTTCGACATCCCGATGCTGGCCAACAAGACCTCCCGCGGCTTCGATGACTATTACATCACCCCGGAGAATTTCCGAGACGCCACGGGGGCCGGAGACGCTGACGGCTTCAGGAAGCTCGACGCCGCCTCCGCCCTGGGCGAGGTCGGCTTCGTGGAGCTCACCTACAAGCTCGGGCCCTTCCCGGAGGGGGCGAGGATTCCCTGGGGACTGGCCAACACCCTGCGCATCATCGCCCACCGCGACACGATACTGAGCGACAGCGCGGTCAACCTCCCCTTGCCGCGGCAGACGGGCAGCACGAGCGCCTACAACAGGCTGCTCCAGCTCATGACGGACGTTGTGGCCGACAACGGCGGCCAGGCGCGCTACCGACAGTTCTACTACCCCTCGGCCAGCCTGTGCAATTGCTACGAGCCATCGGTAGGAGCCGGAGAGCCGCTCGCCGACTGTTTCAAGGCCGGAAGATGGTTCCTCCCCAGCGCGGGGGAGGTCGGGCGCCTGTACTGNCATCACNGCCAAGGCTATGAGACGGCCAATCCCGAGGCCNTCTNCGNCCGCGCCGTCAAGGAGGGGAAAATGNCAGCCCTGACGGGCGGCTGGTACAGAGCCTCCACGGAGTACTCCATTCTCGCTGCGTGGTACATACACTTCGAGGACGGCAGCACTACCGCCAGCGGCAAACTCGGGTCCAATCCGACCCGGGCGGTCGCGGCATTTTAACAACCCGATAAACACCAAAGATATGGAATGGATTTACACAGAGGCCCGTCCCGCTCCGGTCGAGACGCGCAAGCGCCTGGGCATGCAGCAGCGCACGGTCAATTACGGCGTGCAGGAGCTCGCAGCGGAGGGCCGCGTCGGCTTCCGGTACCGCCACAAGGCTGTCACGCTCGAGCCGGGCGTGTGGAGCTACGGCGCGATAGTGGATGCCATCATCACCGCCGAATACACCGGCGGCCGCATGCAGGCCGTCATCAACAACTACCTCGCCGACCCTGCGGACGAAGAGGCCCGCGCCGAGATGCAGCAGATGCAGCAGGTGCGCCTCATGGCCAAGCGCATCGCCCGCGAAGCCCTCGAGCTCGAAGCCTGGCAGGAATCAAGATGACTGGGCATCTGAGCGCCGGGTATACGGGCCGGCGGGAGGCGGATTTGCAAATGTCGGGGGGAATTTGTATTTTTGCACAAAATTATTGATGACATGAATCTGCCTATATACCTTTACGGCCACCCGGTGCTCCGCCAGGAGACCGAGGAGATAGAGCCCGATTATCCGGATCTCAAGAAGCTGATCGCGGATATGTGGGACACTATGTACGCTTCGGATGGCGTGGGCCTCGCTGCTCCCCAGATAGGACGCCCTATCCGCCTCATTGTGCTTGACGGCTCCGCACTGGCTGAGGATTTCCCGGAGTGCGCCGACTCCAAGATGGTGCTGATCAATCCTGAGCTTGACATTATCGAGGATGGGGAGGCTGTCTCGCGTGCCGAGGGATGCCTCTCTGTGCCCGGTGTTTCCGAGAATGTGAAGCGCCACGAGCATGTGCGCCTCAACTGGCTCGATGAGAATTTCGTGGAGCACGAGAAGGAGTTCACCGGTTTCCTGAGCCGCATCATCCAGCATGAGTATGACCATCTCGAGGGCACTGTCTACACCGACCGCATCGCTCCGATACGCAAGCAGCTCATCCGCTCTAAACTCAATAATATTTCAAGGGGTAAGGTCAATTGCGNCTACCGTNTGAAGACGGCNGNGAANTGACCTTCCGCTCAAACCGCCCCGGAGTCTTAANATTTTATTATGTGATGGGGCTTTAATACCTTAAAAAACATGGCTGACGACAAGAAAGTCATTTTCTCAATGGTCGGCGTGAGCAAGGTGATACCTCCTCAGCGCCAGATTCTGAAAAATATCTATCTCTCTTTTTTCTATGGCGCCAAGATCGGCATCATCGGCCTCAACGGTTCGGGCAAGTCAACGCTGCTGAAGATAATCGCGGGATTAGACAAGTCGTATCAGGGGGAGGTGGTCTTCTCGCCCGGATATTCCGTGGGATACCTCGAGCAGGATCCGAAACTTGATCCGGACAAGACTGTGATCGAGGTGGTGCGCGAGGGGGTTAAGCCCGTTATGGACCTCCTGGCCGAATATGACAAGGTAAACGAGGCTTTCGGCGATCCCGAGGTGCTGGAAAATCCGGATAAGATGGATGCTCTGATGGCGCGTCAGGCTGAGCTGCAGGACAAGCTGGATGCCGCTGATGCCTGGAACATCGACAATAAGCTCGAGCGGGCCATGGACGCGCTGCGCTGTCCGCCGGATGACCGCCGCATCGACACTCTCTCCGGAGGCGAGCGCCGTCGCGTGGCCCTGTGCCGCCTGTTGCTACAGCAGCCCGACATCCTGCTGCTTGACGAGCCTACCAACCATCTGGACGCTGAGTCGATCGACTGGCTGGAACAGCATCTGCAGCAGTATCCGGGCACGGTGATAGCCGTAACTCACGACCGCTATTTCCTTGANCATGTGGCCGGATGGATTCTGGAGCTCGACCGCGGCGAGGGAATACCCTGGAAGGGCAACTATTCGTCATGGCTTGACCAGAAGACGAAACGCATGGCCCAGGAGGAGAAGCAGGCATCCAAGCGGCGCAAGACGCTGGAGCGCGAGCTGGAATGGGTGCGCATGGCCCCCAAGGCTCGCCAGGCCAAGGGCAAGGCGCGTCTGGCAAGCTACGACCGCCTGCTCAATGAGGACCAGAAGCAGCGTGAGGAGAAGCTCGAAATCTTTATTCCCAACGGCCCGCGTCTCGGCAACAAGGTGATTGAGGCCAAGGGCCTCGGCAAGGCATACGGCGACAAGGTGCTCTTCGATAATCTGGAGTTCATGCTGCCTCCCAACGGCATTGTGGGCGTGATCGGCCCCAACGGCGCGGGCAAGACGACACTCTTCCGCCTGATAATGGGCCAGGAGCAGGCTGACAAGGGTACGTTTGATGTGGGCGAGACAGTGAAAATCGCATACGTTGACCAGACGCACAAGGACCTGCATCCGGACAAGAGCGTCTATGAGGTCATATCGCAGGGTGTGGAATCCTTCCGCATGGGAGGACGTGACATGAACGCGCGCGCCTATCTGTCGAAATTCAANTTCACCGGCGCCGACCAGGAGAAGAAAATCGGGGTGCTCTCCGGAGGCGAGCGCAACCGTCTGCACCTGGCNATGGCGCTCAAGGAGGAGGGCAATGTGCTGCTCCTTGACGAGCCGACCAATGATATAGATGTCAATACGCTCCGAGCTCTTGAGGAGGGCCTGGAGAACTTCGCCGGCTGCGCGGTAGTGGTTAGCCACGACCGATGGTTCCTTGACCGCATCGCCACGCACATCCTCGCNTTTGAGGGCGACAGCAAAGTGACNTGGTACGAAGGCTCATACAGCGACTANGAGGAGTACCGCCGCAAGCGCGACGGNAACGTCGAGCCCAAGCGCATCCGNTANCGCAAGCTGATGGACTGAGCTTAATNTTCAATAAAATAANAGCGCCGGCAATCCGGCGCTNTTATTTTNTAATTTGGGATTTGCTTAGGGTGGATTTACGGAGGNTGGTTTTTACGGAGGCTGGAAAGCCTCCGCCACTTTCTGGCGTCAGATGGTTTTTACGGAGGCTGGAAAGCCTCCGCTACTTTCTTATCCGCCGCTTTCTTATAGGAGGCAGAGGATGATGACCTGGGCCACTATGACTCGCATGAACATCGTCAGCGGGTAGACGGTGGAGTAGGCTACGGCCGGGGAGTCGTTGTTGGCTACCTTATTGGCGTAGGCCAGCGCGGGGGGGTCCGTGTAGTTGCCGCTCATCATGCCTATGATGGTAAGATAGTTCATCTTGTATTTCGCTCTCGCCAGTATGCCCACCACCACGAGGGGTATGACGGTGATGACGAATCCGTAGCCAACCCAGAGGGCGCCCCTAAGATTGAAGACAGTGGCGGCGAAGTCCTTGCCGGCGGCTATGCCGACGGAGGCGAGGAAGAGGCAGATGCCGATTTCGCGCAGCAGAAGGTTTGCCGAGGAGTTGGTGTAGGTCACGAGATGGAACTTATGGCCGTATGCGCTGATGAGGATTGCAACCACCAGAGGGCCTCCGGCAAGGCCTAACTTCATGGGCACCGACATGCCGGGGAACTGCAGGGGAATGCTGCCGACGATGATGCCGAGGAAGATGCCGATGAACATGGTGATGAGGTTAGGCTCGTCAAGACGCTTCATGGAGTTGCCGAGTTTCTCGGCGAGGCGGTTGATGTCGGCCAGCTTGCCTACGACTGTGAGGCGGTCGCCGAGCTGGAGGCGCAGCGAGGGGGTGGCGAGGAGGTCGACGCCGGCGCGGTTGACGCGCGTCACATTGAGCTTATATCCCATGCGCAGGCGCAGCGAGCCTATCTTGGCGCCGTTGTATTCCGTCTTGGTCACCACAATGCGGCGTGACACCACGGGCCCCTGGTCCATGTCCCACACCTTGTCGAGCACTTTGACGCCGATAAAACGGTTGAAGATCTCCTCGTCCTGGATAGAGCAGACTAACAGCACGAGGTCATCCTTCTCGAGGACGTCTTTTGAATTGGGTATGATGACCGTGCCGTCAGGTTTCTCTATTCTCGAGATGACGAAATTGACTGAAATGACCGTGTGGAGCTTGGCGAGGCTAAGGCCTTCGATTAGGTCGTTGGTCACGCGATAGGTCACCATGTGAGGGGCGAGCTGCGAGGCGGTTTTTTCGTTTTCAATCTCCTTGATCTCATCATCGACATTGATGCGGAACACCTTCTTGAGCACGAGCATCGTCACGATAATTCCGACCACGCCGAGGGGGTAGGCCGCGGCATATCCCATCGACATCTGCTGCGAGATGTTGTAAGCGTCGGAATCTATCTGCAGCACAGTCTGCTGGGCCGCGCCCAGGCCGGGGGTGTTGGTGACGGCGCCGCTCATGATGCCCACTATCTGGGCCAGGGAGGTGTCACCCGAGGCTCCTCCCTGGAGGAAATAGATTGCCAGGGCGATGAGCACGTTGAGGCCGATGCCGGTCATGGCGAGCATGTTCATGCGTATGCCCCCCTCCTTGAATGATGAGAAGAAACCGGGGCCGACCTGCATGCCGATAGAGAAAATGAAGAGAATGAGGCCGAACTCACGGAGGAAGTGTAGAGTGTTGCCTTCGACCGCGTAGCCGAGATGGCCCAGAAGGATGCCGACGAAGAGCACGAAAGTGACTCCGAGAGACACTCCGAAAATTTTGACCTTGCCGAGATATATTCCGGCGAAGATGACAAACGAGTAGAGCAGAATCGTACTCGCCAGTGACAGATTGTTGGGTGATAATAGTGAAATCAACCACTCCATGACTGTATAACTATGTTATATTAATATTATTAACCCTACGCAGCGACATCAAGTCGCGGCCCGGGTCGGAAAACATTCTGCAAAGTTACAAATTTTTTTTGTCATACACTGAAAAAACGGGGTGCCGGAGCGATGATTTTTCGCTCCGGCACCCCGTTTGTTGCCAGCCGTCGTTATTGTGTCAGGACGTGCGGGTGGAGTGTGGGGTCATGGCGGTTCAGGGCGCGTCCGCGTTTATTTGCGGATGACTACCTTCCGTCCGCCGATGATATAGAGGCCTGAGGGAAGGGCGTTGAGGTCGCTTCCAATAGGCATGCCCTGGAGGTTGTAGACAGCTGAGGGAGCGCCCGGAGTGCTGACAGCCTCGACCAGCACGAAGCCTTCCGCTCCGTTGAGTGTCAGCGAACCCTGCGCCAGAGGGGTGTCATCAGCGCCGTAGAGGATGTAGTTCACCTTATATTTGTAGCCCTCGCTGAAGATGAGGTCTTCCCCTTCATTTATCCAGCAGATGTCGCCCTCGGCATTTTTAGCAGTGGAGGTGGTGTCGAGGATTACCTCGGGCTTCTCCTCGGAATTCTCATCGGCAGGGCTCTTGGTGATGATGATGTCCATCTTCTCGACAAGGTCTTTGGGGTCAGCCACTATAGTGATGCCTTCGCCCTTGCCAAACCCGGCGCAGTCACTGCTGTTGGCAGGCTCTGTGGAAACCACCTTCGCCCCTGTGGGGGTGCGTTTCTGGTAATAATAGTAGAGCGTGCTGTTGAAATCGGTAGCCTCCTCCTTAACTTCGGCATTCCTGAAAGTGCCTTGGGGGATGAGTATTTCAAATTCCCCTTTGCCGGAGGGGACGGGATACAGGTCGAGGCGGATGTTCGTGGTGCCGGCCCCTGAGATGCGTGCCGTGCCGTAGTCATCGAAATTCAGCAGCGAGGGATCCCACTTGTAGCCTACGCTGATGACAGCTGTCTCATCATAGTAAGCAGGCTCCGGGAACTCGAGCATGATATATTTCAGCGCCTCAACCCTTGCGCCGGGAGCCGGAGTGACATTTTCAGGATTGAAAGTCGTGGACCGCTTGTCTTCGGACCACTCCTCTCCGCCTGTCACTTCAAACTCGAAGCTGACAGCGGCATTGGCATGGCCCTGCTCGGGATTAGCGATCCAGCGCGCGTCTCCGAGCACGCCTTCGGGTATGGTGAGTGTATAGGTGCCATTGTAGATCGGATCCATCGGGAAGCTGGCCTTCATCCACGTGGAGGTGTTGGCAGCTGTGCCCATGTTGTAGCGGATAATGGCGGAGTGCTTGTAGTTGGGGCCTGTGATAGTGACCTTGGCATCGGGAAGAGCCTCAAGGCAGCTGCCGTTGAACACGAGCTGCAGAGTCTCGAGGGTCTTTTGCTTGCGATTGAAGCCTTTGGCAAGGTTAGGGGTGGTGCCGGTCAGCTGGAGATCGTACTGCACGCTGACATCCGGCTCCTTGCCGATGACATCATAGAAGAAATCCCGTTCCTCGGCTTTCTCAGTGCGGTCGGCGAAGATATACTGCACGCCATCTTTGCGCAGTCGGACGATATACACGCCCGGAAGTGTGCGGTCTATATCCTTGTGGGTAGTGATGGTGATGGTGTTGTTGGCGTTATCCCATGCGGCAGTGCATTGGAGGCCGGAGTCGCTCCCCGGCTCGAAGACCATGACAGGATTGGCTGTCGTGAGGTTCTTCTTTATGCTTTCGGGACCTGTGAATGTCATAGTGAACGTCTCGGGGAATTCCTCGAGAGTCGTGCGGTTAGGGGGATCGAGGGTGATTCTTACCGGGCCGGCCGGCGCGTCATCTACGGTGTAGGTGAAAGTGTCGGCCGAGCAGTCGGTCTTGTTGCCCTCCTCATCTACGTATATCACCCCTCCGGCTTTGAGAGTCACGGTATAATCGCCGAGAATATCGCGCTGGAAGGCGGGGATGGTTTTGAGGGTCACTTTATTTGCGGCATTGTCCCAGGTCGCGGTGCAGGCCATTGTGTTGCCCTTGGGGTCGGTCACATTGACGGGATTGCCCACGAGGACACTGGATGCGATTGAGGCGGGACCCTCGAATGTGAGGGAGAAGTATTCGGGGAACTCTTCCAGCACGGCCCCTTGGACGGGGTCGGCTATGATTGTCACACCCTCGTCGGCGGCGTATGCCGGGACGGATGCCATTGCCAATGCCGAGGCTAAGGCGCATAGGTAGAAATTTCTCATAAACTTGAGGTTTTGTTATTATGGAGTATGATGGATTCGCAAATTTTTTACATTTCCGCCTCAAAATTAGCAAATTTTTTTTACAAAAACAAAAACAAACTATAAGTCAAATAATCAGATAGATACCCCCGCCCCGTAGGGGCGGGGGTAGTAAGAGGAAGGAGGAGAGGACTCCGGTGGAGGTGCTCAGAGGAAGCGGGAGAGGGCTTTGCGGGTGCTTTCGGGGAGGCGGGGGAGCAGTCGCGGGGCATCGGCGCGGTGGCGCAGCACTCTGAAGGCGAGCATGTCGGCCTCCTCCTGCGTCCGCGCCTCTTCGGCGAGCCTCAGGCACTCCTCGGGCGAGAGGGTCCGAGGGTCCATGAGGTAGGTGGCCAGCAGTCGCGACTCCCTCACGTCAGCGTCCTGCCAGAGAGCTTCGGCGATTTGTGCACTCCTCTCTGCCGGGGTCTCATCTCCGGCGCACCGCTCTCTCACCTCGTCAGCAATCTGCTTGAGCTGAGGGAGCTGGAGGCCGAAGATGACCTTGTGGGGATAGCCTGCCTTTCTGAGCGTGTCGGCGATGATGCCGTTGCGGTAGGCCGTGAACCGATGTTTGATGTCTTTGAGCATCGTGCCGTTATTTCAATGTGGAATAGTCGCGGCTCAGGCGGAGCATCTGGTCGGCGTAGCCCTCGGTGTAGTCTATGTTGATGTCGATTATCTCCCCCTTGTCATCATACACGGGAGTGTAGACGGGGTTGACGAATCCGCGGTAGGGAGGGATGTCAAGTTTGGCGTAGCGGTTGAGCACCTCCTTGTGGAGTTTTGGATCCACCTTGACAGCATATGTCNCAACGAGTTTNNGTCCTGCCTCATAATCGCCGGTGGACTTGATGGTCTGGATNTCGGAGNNNAGCTTGCCGAAGAGGTNGCGCNGCTNGCGGTAGTCNTNGATNTTNANGTAAGTNTTGCNGTTCTTCTTGATGAGCTCGACCACCTTGTCCTTACGGCCGTTTGCGAGTGCCCAGGCAGCGATGAGCTGGCGGTTGCGCATGTGAGCCTCCTCGACATTCTTGCCCGGCTCTATGCGGTTGAGCTGAGTCATGAGGCCGTTGAGCATGTACTTGTAATACTCTGCCTTATAGGCATCAGGATTGTCGAGTATCCCAAGCTCGATGAGCTTCGGGTCGGCCAGATAATAGAGGGCGAAGAGGTCGNCGCGCGCCTCCTCGAGAGTAGCTCCGTGCTCCTTGAGGGCATCCTGGTCAACGCCGTCGGCGAGGCGTCCCGAACCGTGGCCGAGACATTCGTGGAGGTCCGTGTGGAGCATGTCGGTGATATAGAGGTAGTCATCCATGAGCTTGGCTGTGGGGGCGTCTATGACAAACTCCTCGTTGAAGCCATTGCCGATTGAAGCAAGGGCGTATGCCTCGGTGATATTCTCGAGCGTCACTGACTTGGAGCCGTGGGCAGCGCGGATCCAGTTGGCGTTGGGGAGGTTGATGCCGATGGCNGTGGCNGGNTANGCGTCACCGGCGAGCATGGCGGCGGTGATCACCTTGGCCGACACGCCCTTGACTTCGGGTTTGCGGAATTTGGGGTCTATGGGCGAGTGGTCCTCAAACCACTGGGCATTGGCCGAGATGGTCTCGGTGCGCTTGGATGACTCGCGGTTCTTGAAATTCACGTATGACTCCCATGAGCCGGTCATGCCAAGGGGGTCGTTGTAGCTCTCGATGAAGCCGTTGACGAAATCGACATCGCTTGCAGTGTCTTCCGCCCACAGGATGGAGTATTCATCGAAATCGCGGAGATTGCCGGTGACGTAATAGTCGATGAGCTTGGTGATATATGCGCGCTGGGTGTCATTCTCGGCCACCTCCTTGGCCTTGGTGAGCCAGNAGATGATTTTGCCGNTTGCAGGGNCGTAGAGGCCGTTGNGNTGGTAGACCTCCTCAGTGACCTTGCCATCCTTCTTGACCACCCGTGAATTGAGTCCGTAGCTGACCGGAGTGGGGTCGGAAGGATTCTTCATGGCGTTGTAGAAGGCCTCGACCTCAGCCTGGGTGACTCCGTCGTAAAGGTTGCCGGCGCTTTCGGCCACTATATCGACCGAGCTGTCCTGATTGACCTTCTTGGCCATATATTCGGGGTCGAAGATGACTCTCTTCATGAGCTCGAGGAAGTCCTCGCGCTTCTCGCCGGGCTTGANGNCNAGGNAGTGGTCGCAGAGTCCNGCTACGCGGGCGTCGAAGAACTCCTCGGAGAACTCCGGCACGAACTTGTCGTTGGAATAATGATGGTGTATGCCGNTGCCGAACCACACCTGCTTCATGTATTTCTCGAAGGCCTTCCAGTCTTTGGAATCGCGGTCTCCGTCATATTTGACGTAAATCTTCTCGAGCACCGGGCGGAGGCGGAGGTTGTAGCGCCCGTTCTGGTCCCAGATGATGTCGCGTCCGGCCAGTGCGGCCTCGGAGAGGTAATAGAGCATTTTTTTCTGGTCGAGCGAGAGCGATGAGAAGCCGGGCACCTCATAGCGGAGCACCTCGATGTCGGCGAAGTTGTCGACATGGTATTTGAAATCGGGATTTTCCGCCGCATGGAGTCCGGCGGCTGTAAGGGTAAGCATGGAAGCTGCAAGAAAGGTTTTTACGATATTCATATTTTATGAGACAGGGNCTAATCTTTTTTTTAAGTGTGAATCGTCTTTCAAAGGGGGCTTTCGGCGCTTTTGAAAGACGATTGCGGTTTATTCCACGTATAGCACGAGCCCCTTGAGATATTCGCCCTCGGGGTGGGAAATGTCTATGGGATGGTCAGCGGGCTGAGTGAGCTGGTGGNGTATGCGCACCTTGNGTCCCGNCTTGGNGGCCGCGNTGAAGACGGCCAGNCGGAAAGCCTCGCGGNTGACCACCTGCGAGCAGGAGAAAGTGAACAGTATGCCTCCGGGCTTGATTTTCTCGAAAGCCTTCGTGTTGAGTTTGCGGTAGCCGATGAGTCCGTTCTTGAGCGCGGAGCGGTGTTTGGCGAAGGCCGGAGGGTCAAGTATTATGAGGTCATATTTGTCATCGGGCATCTCGGAGAGAAACTTGAAGGCGTCGACGGCATGTGTGGCGTGGCGCGGGTCATCGGGGAAATTCAGAGCGATATTGGCATCGGTCAGGGCCGCGGCCTTGGCTGAGGAGTCGACTGAATCCACGCTCCTGGCTCCTCCGCGCATTGCGTAGACGGAGAAACCTCCGGTGTAGCAGAACATGTTGAGCACCGTGCGCCCCTTGGCGAATTTCTCCAGGAGGGCGCGGTTTTCGCGCTGGTCCACGAAGAAGCCGGTCTTCTGGCCGCGCATCCAGTCGATATTAAACTGCAGGCCGTTCTCAATGGCGATATTGCCGTCATAATTTCCCGTCAGGTACTCGTTTTCGGGGTCGAGTCCGGCCTTATAGGGAAGCGTGGTCTCAGACTTGTAGTAGACATTGCGTATCCGGCCGTCGGGGAGCGAGGTGAGGGCGTCCGCTATGCGGCGGCGCTCGAAGTGCATGCCCGGCGAATGGGCCTGCATCACTGCCGTGTCGCCGTAGACATCAATCACGAGGCCCGGAAGGAAGTCGCCCTCGCCGTGCACGAGGCGGAATGCGTTGTTGTCTTCGCGTATCAGGCCGAGTGATTTGCGAAGGTCCATGGCGCTGCGCAGTCGCCGGTCGAAGAAGTCATCGGGAAGCTCGCTGACTCCGAACTCGAGTATGCGGACAGCGATGCTCCCTATCTGGTAGTGGCCCGCGCCCATGAGGTCGCCTGAGGCCGAGCGCACCTCCACGAGGTCGCCCTCCTCGAGGCCGGCGGGAAGTTTGGCCACGGCCCCCGAGAAAACCCAAGGATGGCGGCGGAGCAGCGACTCCTCCTTGCCGGGTTTGAGTATTATAGTCTTGGTCATATTTGATATGGTCGTTCAATATTGGTCGTACATCAGGCCCTTGGGATCACTTGCCGAAGAATCGGACTATGTCCATGCCGTTTGCGTAGAGGAGCAGGGCTATGAGGAGCACCATGCCTGCGGTCGTGGTCCACTCCATCACCTTCTGCGAAGCGGGCTTCCCGGTGATCATCTCCCAGAGGAGGAAGAGCACATGGCCTCCGTCAAGGGCCGGGATGGGAAGGATATTCATGAAGGCCAGGGCCACAGCCAGGAAAGCTGCGATGTTCCAGAACGCGATCCAGTCCCACGAATCGGGGAAGATGCTGCCGATGGTGCCGAAGCCCCCTACGCTCTTCGCCCCCTCCTTGGTGAAGACGAGCTTCATCGAGCGGGCGTATGACACGAGCCGGTCCGTGCCCATCTCTATGCCGCGCGGCACGGACTGGAAGATATNGTAGGTCTTTGTCACAGCCGGGAACACGTTTGAGAGGTCTGTCTCGAGGCCTACGCCCATTTTTGACGAGTCGTTGAGGGGCACGTTGAGCCTGAGCGTGTCCGCGGGCAGGCCGCCTNCGCGTTCCCTTGCCACAGTGAGGGCTATGGTCTTCNCCTCATNGTTTTCGAGGGCCGGGAAGAAGGTGTCGATAGTGGAGGCCTCGACGGAATCCACCATCAGAATGCGGTCTCCCGTCTTAACGCCCCCCTTGGCGGCTCCCTCGCCCGGCATCACCTGCGTGATGACCACAGGCATGCGATATGTGAAGAAAGATATGGCCACGCTGTCGCTTTTGGCCTCCTGGTCGAGGCGGAAGATGAAATCTTCAGGGATGGCAATTGACACGGTGTCACCATCGCGGAGCACCTTCACGTTCTTGGCCTGAATCATTTGCATTCGCGCCTCGGAGGGGGAGACGAGCTCCACGCCGTCGGCCGACAGGGGTATGTCGCCGTCGCGGAATCCTATCTTTTGCGCCTCCGGAGAATAGGCCATTCCCAATCCGGCTTTGCTGACGGGCACGTACTTCTCACCCGTGGCATAGACGATTCCGGCATAGATGATGATGGCCGTGAGGAAATTGAATAGCACCCCGGCTATCATCACGAGCAGCCGCTGCCAGGCCGGCTTGGCGCGGAACTCCCACGACTTGACGGGCTGCTTCATCTGCTCGGTGTCCATGGACTCGTCAATCATGCCCGAAATCTTGCAATACCCTCCTAAGGGAATCCATCCTATGCCATATTCGGTGTCTTTCCAGAAGCGTCCCTTGGTGCGGGCCTTGCGCTGCTCCTTGGTTTCGGGCACACCGGGGGCCGGGTCGGTTTCGGCGGCTGCCTGGGCAGCATCCTCGGCGTCAGCCCCCTTAAGGCGGCGGGNCTTGCCNAGGCCTCCGATGTAGCGGCGCGGCTTCCACTTGAAGAGCTCCGTCAGNGGGTCGAAGAAGATATAGAATTTCTCGACCTTGATGCCGAATATGCGGGCGAAAAGGAAGTGGCCGAATTCGTGGATGATGATAAGTATGGCGAGCGCCAGCACGAGCTGAGCCGCCTTGATGAGAAAAGTTTCCATTTATAGAATCACTGGTTTTTGAAAGCGAGGCGGTCTATCTCCTCGCGTGCTATGGCCGAAGCCTCGGCATTGGTGTCGATGAGTGTCTGAAGATCGCGTACTGCCGAGAAGGGGACACGCTCCATGGTGCGCCTCACGGCTTTGGGCATGTCGACAAATCTCAGGCGCCCCTGCAGGAAGGCCTCCACAGCCCGCTCGTTGGCGGCATTGAGCACGCAGGGCACATTGCCCCCCATTCTTATGGCATCGAAGGCGTATCCCAGCAGGGGGAATTTCTCCATATCCGGGGCCTCGAAAGTCAGAGTATGGTATTGTGAAAGGGAGAGGGGAGGGGTGGCGGTCTCCAGGCGCTCCGGATAGCCCAGGGCATAGCGTATGGGCAGGTGCATGTCGGGCACGCCGAGCTGGGCCTTGATGGAACCGTCGTTGAATTCCACCATCGAATGTACGATAGACTGGGGATGGACCACCACCTCTATCTTGTCGGGGGGGCAGCCGAAGAGCCAGTGCGCCTCGATCATCTCAAAGCCTTTGTTCATCATAGACGCTGAGTCGATAGTGACCTTGGCTCCCATGTCCCAGTTAGGATGGCGCAGCGCGTCGGCGGGTGTGACGGACTCCAGCTGGCGGCGTGAGAAGGTGCGGAACGGCCCTCCGCTCGCGGTCAGGAGGATTTTGCGGGC
>WFLX010010613.1_pt1 | contig 19062 bp, 15 predicted proteins | sample 4967041 | NCBI WGS metagenome assembly WFLX01 (sample SAMN12857096, study PRJNA449069) | gut metagenome | isolation source: stool from male and female vole | host: Microtus ochrogaster | place: USA:Florida | collected 2017
GCCACGGAAGGGAAACCCGGCGCGGAGCGCATACAGGGTTACGGTGCGGACCTGTTGGATGAAAATACGGCATTCCCCTCGCGGAAATTCGATATCATCTGGATGAGCCAGTTTCTGGATTGTTTCTCGGAAGAACAGGTAACAAGCATTTTGCGCCGTGCCGCACAGGCTATGGACGGGAACACGCGTCTGCTCATCATGGAAACTTTCTGGGACCGCCAGCAGTTTGAAACCGCCGCCTATTGCCTTACCCTCACCAGCGTTTATTTTACGGCAATGGCCAATGGAAACAGCAAGATGTATCATTCGGACGATATGCTGCGTTGCGTGAGAGATGCGGGGCTTGAGGCGGAAACGATACACGATGGTTTGGGAATGGGACATTCGATAGTGGTATGCAGGAAACAGACGTTATAAAACTGATACCCCAGCGGCCGCCGATGGTCATGATAGACGGTTTTGCAGGTTTGGACGAAGCGGGTGTTTCGCATACCACGCTTACGTTGCTTCCGCAGAATATGTTTTGCGAGAACGGCAGGTTTTGCGAGTGTGGCATTATCGAGCACATGGCGCAGTCGGCGGCCGCCCGTGTGGGATGGCTGGCTTTGAAAAAAGGCGAAGAGGTGCGGTTGGGCTTTATCGGTTCGGTCGATAATTTCGAAGTGCTTGAATTGCCGCGGACAGGGCAGAAACTTTGTACGGAAATATCCGTGGTGCAGGAAGTGTTCGGCATTTCGTTGGTGCGTGCCGTGGTGTTTGCGGATGGCAGGGAAATGGCGCATGGAAACATGAAAATAGTTTTGGAAGATGCAGCGGAACAGGGCAAAACGGAATAAAGGCGAAGCGCTTTTGCGTCATTCGGTTCAGATACAGGTTCGTTTCAGCGAAGTGGATTCGATGAAAATCGTGTGGCACGGCGAATATGTGCGCTATTTCGAAGACGCGCGCGAAGCTTTTGGCCGCCGTTTCGGAGGCATCGGCTATATGGATATCTACGAAAGCGGTTATACGGCGCCTATAGTGGATTTGCAGTTGCAGTTCCTTCGTCCGCTTTCGATAGGCGATACGGCCACGGTGGAGATTCGGTATATCGATACGTTGGCGGCCAAGTTGTGTTTTGAATACACGATATGGCGCGATTCGGACGGAGCGGTGGCGGCCAAGGGAAGTTCCATGCAGGTATTTGTGGATGCCGACGGAGCGTTGAGCCTGACGGTTCCTCCGTTTTTGGCGAAATGGAAAGAAAAATGGCTGAAGAAGTAAAGCATATCTGGTTGGGCGCCGACAGTATCGTGACGGCTTTGGGAAACAAGCGGGATACGCTTTCTTCCATACGGGAATACCATACGGGACTGCGTATGGACGAATCCTTGGGAATGGTTTGCGGACGTATCGGGAGCGATGGTTCGGAGCCGATAAAAGGTTATACCCGGCTTGAAAGCCATGTAATCCATGCCATAGAACAGGTGCAGGAGCAATCGGGCGTTTCGCTTGCGGACAAGGACGTGCGGTTTATCTTTTCTACCACCAAAGGCAATATAGACCGCATTGAAAATTGCGGCAAGGAAATTCCTTCCGAGGCCTTTTTGGGGGAATGCGCCCGGAGGGTCGCCGCTTATTTCAACGCCGCTTTGCCGCCCATAACGGTATCGAATGCCTGTATATCGGGAGTTTCCGCGCTTGTGGTGGGGCAGCGTTTGCTGTTGGATGGCCTGTGCAACCATGTGGTGATTGCCGGTTGTGATATGCTTTCGGCCTTTATTGCCGAGGGCTTCCGTGCATTCAAGTCGGTAAGCGGTCAACCTTGCCGGCCTTACGACAAAGACCGTGACGGTTTGTCGTTGGGCGAGGCCTGCGGAGCGCTTTTGTTGACCACGTGTCGGAGCAAGGCCCTGGAACCGGCGGTAGCGGTTACCGGCGGTGCGGTAACGAACGATGCCAACCATATATCAGGCCCNTCNCGCACNGGCGACGGGCTGTATTACGCCATCCGCGCGGCNATGCGGCAGGCTGGCGTTGAACCGCAGGAAGTGGCGATGGTCAACACCCACGGTACGGCCACGCTCTACAACGATGAAATGGAAAGCAAGGCCATTCATCTTGCGGGCTTGGAAAATGTTCCGCTCAACAGTCTGAAAGGATATATCGGGCACACGCTCGGGGCGTCGGGCGTGGTGGAAACCGTCATCAGNGCGCAGGAGCTTCGCGAGGGTATCGCCTATGGCACAAAGGGATTTTCGGAATCGGGNGTTCCTTGTCCTNTNCCTGTTTCNGCAACCCATGTCCGGCTGAANGGAAAGCATTGTNTAAAGACCGCATCGGGTTTTGGCGGATGCAATGCCGCCGTGGTGCTTTCCCTTGGAGATGAAGCACGCCATGATTTTTCTCCGAACACCGCTTTTCCGGTGCAGGAAACCGCCGTCTATGCCTTGCCNCTGTCCGATAAGCCGTTTGCCGAGTTCATACGGGAAGAATTTAAGAAATTGCAATCTCCCAACATGAAATTCTACAAGATGAGCGACCTTTCCAAAGCCGCATATATGGCGGCGGAACGCTTGATAGGCGGTGTTCCGTCCCGAATGGATCTTGCGCCCGAAGAAGTGGCGCTTGTGCTTGCCAACAGGTCGGCTTCGTTGGATACGGACTTGCAGCACCAGCGGATTTTAGACGAAAAAACAGAACCCGTTTCGCCTGCCGTATTCGTTTATACCCTGCCCAATGTGGCGGCGGGCGAAATCTGCATCCGCCACAAGATACAGGGCGACAACACCTTCTTTATCGAGAATCAGGACAGCGGACAAGCGGAAAGCTATGCCCGTTTGCTGGTTGCCGGCGGATATGCCAAAGCGGCGGTTTGCGGTTGGTGCGAATTTTTAGACGGAAAATGGGATGTGCGCCTTAAATGGATTGAAAGGAAATAAATAATCGTTCACTATAAAACAGAGTGGAAATGGAAACCTTGGTTCAGGAGCTCAAAGAGCATTTGATTCGGGAATTGAATCTGGAAGACATCACGCCGGAGGATATCGACAGCAAGGCTCCCTTGTTCGGGGAGGCAGGCTTGGGATTGGACTCGATCGATGCCTTGGAAATCATCCTGATTTTAGAGAAGAATTACGGCATCAAGCTTCAGAATTCGGCCGAAGCCAAACCGGTCTTCTATTCGGTGGAGACCTTGGCGGAATACATAGCCAAAAACCGTCGGTAATATGAGGATTGCCGTTAGCGGTATAGGTGTTGTTTCCTCTCTCGGTATCGGAGTTGAGGCGAATATGGCGGCGATAAGCCGGGAAGAAAGCGGCATTGTGCCGGAATCCCGCTTTTTGTCTGCNCCTTCTGCCTTTCCGGTGGGAGAGGTGCCCTTTGACAATGCGGAGTTGGCGTTGCGGGCGGGGCTCGAAAAACGGCACGTGTATTCGCGCACGGCATTATTGGGCATATTGGCGGCACAGGAGGCCTTGGCCGATAGCGGAGAGGGGCAGGCTTTGCGCACGGGTTTGGTGTCGGGCACGTCGGTGGGCGGTATGGACAGAACGGAAGTGTTTTATGCCGATTATCTTTCCGACCCGGCGCGGGGAAGGTTGCGGGAAGTGGTGATGCACGATTGCGCGGCCTCTACTTGGGCCATCGCCCGCCATTGCGGCATAGAGGGTTATACCACCACCGTCAGCACCGCCTGTTCGTCGGCGGCCAATGCCATTGTGGTTGCGGCGAGGCTGATTCGCTGCGGCATCGCCGACCGGGTGGTGGCGGGAGGAACAGACGCGCTGAGCCGGTTTACGCTTGGCGGGTTCGGTTCATTGATGATATTGGATGAAAAGCCTTGCCGTCCTTTTGATGCCGACCGTGCCGGATTGAATTTGGGAGAGGGTGCGGGTTATATCGTGCTGCAACGCGAAGATACCTTGCAAAAGGAGCCTTACGCTTATTTTGCAGGTGGAGAGAACGCCAACGATGCCTATCACCAAACGGCATCTTCCGCCACGGGAGAGGGGTGTTATAAGGCCATGTACGATACCTTGCGCAAAGCGGGTGTGGCGGCAAGCCAGATAGATTACGTGAACGCGCATGGAACAGGCACGCCCAACAACGACCTTTCGGAAAGCAGGGCGTTATGCCGTTTGTTCGGGAAAGAAGTGCCTCCTTTCAGTTCCACCAAAGGTTTCACGGGGCATACCTTGGCGGCGGCAGGCGGCATAGAGGCTGTTTTTTCGGTGGAAGCCCTGCGCAGGGGTATCATCTATCCCAACTTGAATTTTTTCCGTCCGATAGAGGAAACGGGTCTGGTTCCCGTAACGGAAAGACGTCAGGCGCCGCTCCGTTATGTGCTTTCCAATTCCTTGGGTTTCGGCGGAAATTGCACCTCCTTGTTGTTTTCGAAAAATTAATCGCGGACATGTGTTATATCGAAGCAGTGGCAACCCATCTTAATCTGACGCACGACATCAAGGAAGTGGTGCCGGATGCCACCTTGCGCCGCCGCATGAGCCGGATTGTGAGAATGGCTGTGGCCACGGCCTTTGAATGTACGGGCGGTGTGCAGGGTATAGCGGCATTAGACGCCATCGTTACGGCCACGGGTCTGGGTTGTCTTACGGACAGCGAACGTTTCTTGGGCCAGATACACCGCACGGGCGGACAGATGCTCAATCCCACGCCTTTCATACAATCCACATTCAATACGGTGGGGGCGCAGATAGCGTTGCTGGCTAAAAACCACTGCTATAACATGACTTATGTGCATAGGGGGCGCAGTTTTGAAAGCGCGTTGACCGATGCGATGCTGCAACTCAAGGAGGGCGATGCCCGCCGTGTGTTGGCCGGCGCTTTTGAAGAGAATACCCCTACGCAACACCATATCATGGAACGCATGGGCTTTTGGCGTGATGCGGAAGACGGAGAAGGNGTCGTGTTCGCGCTTTTAACGGCGGAGGCTTCCGCAGAAAGCCTGGCGAAGATAAGCAGGGTGGAGTTTCTTTCATCGCCTTTGTCGGAACAACAATGCAGGGAAAGATACGCCACTTGTTCCGGCTCTCAGGTATGGCATTCCCAGGATAAAACGGTTTATCCCTGCCGTTCGGCCATGCGTTTTGCAGAGGCGGTGGAAGAAATACGGAAAGGGGTTCCGGAAATAGTGGCTTATAATGAATATTTCGGCAAAGAGCCGAGTGTTATTGTGTTGCAATGTCTGTAATCGTCTGCATATTGCTTGTTGCCGCCGTGTTGTTGCTGGCTTTTGGCTATTACGCTTCGTTCTTTATAGACAGCAAAGTGTATGTAAANGCATTTTGCCGNGGACAAGGCACGGCCAAGAAGATAGCCATCACGTTTGACGACGGACCTGAGGAACCCATGACGGCGCGGGTGCTGGATGTTCTGGCGCGGCATCACGTCAGGGCGGCTTTTTTCCTGATAGGAGAAAAGGCGGAACGGTGTTCCGGATTGGTGAGGCGTATGGTGGAGGAAGGGCATACCGTAGGTTCCCATTCCTTTCGTCATGCAGGTCTTTTTCCTTTCGGAAGCCGGAAGAAGATAGCGGACGAGCTGGAAAAGACACGCGATACCTTGAAANGAATCACCGGCAGGACAGTCCGTCTGTTCCGTCCGCCTTTCGGNGTCACCAATCCCGCCATCGCGGCGGCGATACGTGAGGGCGGCTATCAGACGGTGGGTTGGAGCGTCCGTGCGTTCGATACGCGCGGATACGTTTCCCGGAAACGGATTCGGAAACGTCTGCTCAGGCAATTGCATCCCGGTGCGGTGGTGTTGTTGCACGACCGTTGCGGTGGAGCCGATGAACTTGTGGAGAGTTTTATCGTGGCGGCACAAGAAAAAGGATATGAAATTGTTGGATTGGATGAACTGTCAAATATGCGGGCCTATGAAGACTAAAGCCTTTGGGTGGATATGTTGCGTTTTGTTAGGGGTGATGATGATACCCTGTTGGCTCCGTGCGCAGGAAAATACCTCGGAGTGGAAAATGTTCGAGACCGAACTGTTGGAAAAGAACAGCCATGTCAAGACCATTTCCTGTAAGTTCGTGCAGATACGGCAGACCTCGGTGTTGAAGGAAGCCGTGCGGAAAACGGGAGACTTCCACTACAAACGCCCCGACAACATACGGCTCGGGTTCTCGGACGGAGATGATATCACAATGAACGGCGAATATTTCCGAATCACCTCTTCGGGGAAAACCTCGGTGGTGAAAATGCAGTCGAATCCCATGCTCAAAGAACTCAAGAGGATACTTTCCTCCTGCATGTCGGCCGATCTTTCCGGTCTTACGGCNGGTTTTGAGCCGAAATTGGCGGTAAAGGAAAATCAATACGAGCTGGAATTGANNCCCAAGCGGAGAACCAATCTGAAAAGCCTTTTATTGGTGTTTTCAAGAAAAGATATGTCTTTGGATATGTTGAAGATGACCGAACATTCGGAAGATTATACGCTTTATCAATTCAGCGATAAGCGTTTTGACCTTCCGGTTCAGGACGGGCTTTTTAAAATAGAAAGACAATGAACCCGGAAGAACTGTACCGTCTGACCGATGGCGGCAAACAAGAGGAAACCTGGCTGTTTGAGGCGGAACTCAATCCGGAGCACGCCGTTTTGAAAGGGCATTTCCCGGGAAACCCCGTTATGCCGGGCGTATGTACCTTGCGCTTGGTTCGTGCCTGTGTTTCGGAAGCGCTCGGTTATCCGGTGATTTTTTCCGCCATCAAGTCTTGCAAGTTCCTTTCCGCTGTGATTCCTACGGCGGGCGAAAGTATGCAGGTGGCTTTCTCGATTACGGAAAACAAGGTGCAAGGCAAGGCTTTCTATCGGGGTTCACAGGTGTTGAAATTAACGGCTACCGTAACGACAGCATTTTTCGAGCCTCGGCTGCGTGCTCGTTATTCCTGTTTTCAACAACGGGAACACGATAGGGAACGTCATAGCCGATGCAAAACGTTTTGCGGATACGATATGGGTGGTAAACGACGGTTCAACGGATTCCACGGCAGAGGAATTGGCAAAGACAGACGGCATCCGCGTTATCACGATTCCCACAAACCGGGGCAAGGGAAACGCCTTGAAGACCGCCTTGAATCTGGCGGGGGAAGAAGGCTATACTTACGTTTTGACTATGGATGCGGACGGGCAGCATTATGCAGACGACATTCCTGTCTTTTTGGATGCGATCCAGCGGAATCCCGGCTGCCTGCTGATAGGCGCGCGCAATCTGGTATCGGAGAATATGCCTTCCCGAAACACTTTCGCCAACCGTTTTTCCAATTTCTGGTTTCGTGTGGAAACGGGCAACAGGCTTTCCGATACCCAATCGGGTTTCAGGTTGTATCCTGTAAAGGCTTTGCAAGGTATGCGGATGCTCACCTCCCGTTACGAATTCGAGGTGGAGGTTATTGTACGTGCGGCTTGGAGAGGTATCAAGGTGGCCAATGTTCCCATCAAGGTTTATTATGCTCCGGAAGGAGAAAGGGTATCGCATTTCCGTCCTTTCCGCGATTTTTTCAGGATAAGCGTATTGAACACGCTCTTGGTGGTTGGGGCTGTGCTTTGGTACTATCCGTGGCGGTTCCTGCGGAGGTTGACCAAAGAAAACATCAGGAGATTTATNCGGAACAACCTTACCCATTCAAAAGAAAGCAATAGGCGGCTCGCTGCCGCGATGGGCTGGGGTGTCTTTTGCGGAATCCTGCCGATTTGGGGATATCAATTGGTGTTCGCATTGTTTACGGCTCATCTGCTGCGTCTCAACAAAGTGCTGGCGGCGGTGTTTTCCAATATCAGCGTGCCGCCGCTCATTCCTTTTATCCTGTATGGAAGCCTGATGGTCGGTGCGTGGATAACCGCTTCGACACCGGTGTTTTCCCTGCATGAGATTTCGTTTGCCGTGGTNCGCCAATCCCTTTGGCAGTATGTGACGGGCAGTTTTGTACTTGCTTTTTTGGCGGGTGTGGTGGTCTTTTTGATGGCCTGGGCGGTTTTATGCATCTTTAAACGGAAACCGGAACATGAGTAGCTTGTTTGTAAAAATATACGATTGGTTCTGTCGGCATAAGGCTTTGCTCTATGTGCTGCTTGCCGCATGGGTGCTCGTTATGGGCGCGTTGGCGTTGCGAATGCGCTTTGTGGAAGATATCACCTCGTTCTTTTCCGATAATGAAACGGGGCGCCGCCAGTCGTTGGTGTTCGAGAACCTGAAACTTACCGACCGCATCGTNATCCTGGTGGAAGGCGATGATAAGGAATCCATGATAGATGCCGGAGACAGGGTGCTCGAAGCCTTGGAACCTTTGGTGGAGGAAGGTTGGCTTTCCCGGATTACGTCGGGGGTGGATGCCGGCGCGATGGAGCGGAGCATGGCGTTTATCTACGACCATCTTCCGATATTTCTCGATACGGCGGATTATGTGCGTATGGAAGCCTTGTTGGAGGCGGATTCGGTGGAAGCGGCGGTGCGCCGTTGCTTTGATGTGATAGCCTCCCCGTCAGGAGCTTTCATCGGCAAGAGTTGCCTGCGGGATCCTTTGGGTATAGGATTCCCGTTGTTGGCGGGATTGGCGCGATTCGGCGACCAGACCGGGTATGAACTGTATGCCGACCGTATTTTCTCGCAAGACGGTTCCGCCATGTTTCTTTTTGCCGATCCGGTGAACGGTATGGGAAGTACAAGGGAAAACGATGCTTTTGTGAGTCGTTTGGAAGAGGTCTTGGCTCAGGCAAGCCGGGAAACGGGCATGGAGATAAGTTATCTGGGGGCTTCCGCCATTGCCGTTTACAATGCCCGCCAAATCAAGAAAGACACCATGTTCACGCTCACGGTGGCGTTGATGGTCGTTATCGTGGTCATTTCCCTTTCGCTCCGAAGCAAACGGGCGGTTCTGCAAATCATATTGCCTGCCTTGTTCGGGGCTTTGTTTGCCTTGGGTATCCTTTCGCTTCTGCAGGGAGAGATATCGGCTATCGCCATGGGGGCAGGCGCGGCTATTTTTGGCGTAGCCCTGAGTTATTCCATCCATTTTGTTTCCCATCAAACGCATACAGGCAATCCCCGGCAAGTGGTGGCGGAACTGGCATATCCGCTCACGGTGGGCGGTTTCACCACGATAGGGGCTTTTGTTTCCTTGCTGTTCACCCATTCCAGGCTTTTGCAGGATTTTGGCGCGTTCGCCTCCCTTGCCTTGATAGGCACCACCGTTTTTTGTTTGGTGTTCCTGCCGCATTTCCTTTCATCATCCCAAGGCGGGCAACAAGGAAAGTTATTGCATGGGATAGATAGGATAAACAGTTATCCCTATGAACGCAACCGATGGTTGGTGGGAACGATTCTGCTGGTTTTGGCGGTGTGCGCGTTTTTTTCCGATGAGGTGCGTTTCGACAGCAATCTGGGCAATCTGAATTATGAACCGCCCCATCTGCGTAACACCGAACGGAAACTGGAACAACTTACAGACGCTGAGACTTCAAGTGTTTTTCTGGTTTCTTTTGCCCCCACGGAAGTACAGACCCAGGAAGCCTGCCATGAATTGGAAATCTGCCTGCGGAAGCTGAAAGACGAGGAAAAGATACGTTCCTTTTCGACGGTTGACGGATATTTCGTAAACGCCGAATGCCAGCGCCGGCGGATAGCTCATTGGAATGAATTTTGGGAAAAAAGACGTTTGCCGCTTTGCGAAAAGATAAACAGCACCGCTTCCGCCATCGGGTTCAGCGAGCAGGCTTTTGACGCATTCGGGGAATTGCTGCGGAAAGAATATGCGGTTTGCGATTATTCGGATGCGGGGTTGGCGGATGTGCCGTTGTTTTCCGATTTTATCCATGTTTCCGATTCGGGTTTTCTGTTGGTGGCGAAAATGGAAATAGAACAGGAGGAAAAACCCTGGGTTTACGAAAGGATAGCTTCTTGTCCGAACACCACCGTCATAGACCGCGGTTATTATTCCAACCGTATGATGGAAGAGATCAACAACGATTTTTACTTTATCCTGTTTGTTTCTTCCCTTTTGGTTTCGATAGCCTTGTTGCTTTCCTACGGGCGTATCGAATTGATGTTGCTTTCCATACTGCCCATGTTCGCAAGCTGGATCATCATCTTGGGCTTTATGGCCTTGTTCGATATTCCTTTCAATATCGTCAACATCATACTTTCCACATTCATATTCGGCATCGGCGATGATTTCAGCATCTTTATCATGGATGGCCTTCTGAGTGAATACCGGGATGGCAAAAAGATGTTCAATGCCCATAAGACCGCCATTTTCTTCTCGGCCTTCACCACGATTGTAGGGTTGGGCGTGCTGATATTCGCCCGGCATCCGGCGGTCCGCTCCATCGCCGTTATTTCCGTGTTGGGTCTGAGTGTGGTGATTCTGGTATCCTATACCTTGCAACCCGTTCTTTTCCGNCGTTTGATTTCATTGCCTGTGCAACGGGGCGGATTCCCTTATACCTTGCGGGATCTGGCAAGAACGGTCTATGCTTTCCTCTATTTCTTTTTGGGGTGCATGGCGGCTCAGATTCTCGTTTTGCTCAGCTTCTGCATTCCTGTGCCCCGTGCCAAGAAACAATATTGCCTGCATGTCTTTATCTGCGCCTTCATGCGGCTTTTCTTACGAACCATTCCCTCCACGCAGGTGCGGCGTCTCAACACGTTTGGAGAAACTTTCCGCAAGCCGGCCGTCATCATAGCCAATCATCAGTCGGTTATCGATATTTTGTTGATGTTGGCCATAACGCCTAAAATCGTTATGGTCACCAACGGTTGGGTATGGAAATCGCCTGTAATCGGCCCCATCGTGCGTTATTTAGGATGTTTCCATACCGCCAACGGCTATGCCGCCGCCATAGAACAATTACGCGNCAAAGTGGAGCAAGGCTATTCGATTGCCATATTCCCCGAAGGAACCCGCTCGGAAGACGGTTCGATAGCGCGGTTTCACAAGGGGGCGTTTTATTTGGCGGACGAATTGAAGCTGGATATCGTACCCGTCTTGATTTACGGGGCAGGCATGGTTTCTTCCAAACGGCAGTCTTTCTATATCAAGCCGGGGCGCGTGTTGTCGCAAATCGAACCGCGTGTCGCCTACGGAACAGGTTTCGGCAATACGTATCGGGAGCAGGCCAAGGCGTGGAACGCTTGGTTCAGGGAAAAATATGCCGGCCTGTGCGATGTGAACGACCGGGCCGACAATCCGTATTTCCGCAACGCCTTGCGCCGTAATTTCCTCTACAAAGGGCAGGGATGGGTCTATCGGGTAATGAAGGAAATACGTCGCAACGGTTATTACGATGGTTTGGACAGGCTTATTCCCCGCCGGGCGGTGGTAACCGACATAGGCTGCGGCTACGGAGCCCGTGCGTTGATGCTGGGTATGCTTTCCCGCAGTCGGAAAATAACGGGTTTTGATACGGATGCGGACAAGATACGCTTGGCGGAACGGTTTTTCATGAACAAAGGCAATATCGGTTTTTCGCTTCTTTCCGAAATTCCGCAAAAGTGGCAGGAATCGGATGTATTTCTGATAGACCGGATAGACAAGATGCCGTTGACAGAACTATTGCAAAGCTGTCTGTCTGGTTTGAAACCGGGTGGCATGATGCTGGTTGACGGCCAGACGGCCCGGCTGAACCCAGGGGTTATACGGGCGTTTGCGGATTCTCATTCGTTGGAAGCGACTGTAAGTAACGGATTTATCGTATTGAAAAGGAGGGATTGAGGATGGAAAGCTTTGATGTGGTCATTGTAGGCGGCGGCTTGGGCGGTTTGGCGTGCGGCGTGATGTTGAGCAAGGAGGGCATGAAAGTGTGCGTGCTGGAACAGCATTCGCAGATTGGCGGATGCCTTCAGTCTTTTTACCGTCGGGGCAGGATTTTAGACACGGGTATGCATTATGTGGGCAGCCTGCAACCTGGGCAGATTCTGCACCAGTATTTCAAATATCTCGGTGTGATAGACCGTCTGCGTCTTCAACAGCTCGATACGGAGGCTTACGACATCATTGTCGCCGAAAACGGTGCCCGTTATTGTTACGCCAACGGAGAAGAACGTTTTGCCGCCCGTCTTGCCGAATACTTTCCCAAGGAAAAAGCCGGTATCAGGAAATATTGCGACCTGTTGCGGAAAGTAGGCGGCCTTATTTCTCCGGAGGTGCTCCGCTCCGGGCATATCTCCAAAGGAGGACTTGAATACATGAATGTTTCGGCTTACGATGTGATAAATTCCTGCACGCAAAACGAAACCTTGCGGAACGTGCTTGCCGGCACGGTTTCGCTGCATAGCGGCGACAGGGAACGCACTTCGTTTTACGAGCACGGCATGATCATGTATTCGTATATGGAAAGCGCTTACCGTTTTAAAAACGGCTCACAGCATGTGGCCGATGCCTTGGCCGATGAGATAAGGAAACATGGCGGGGAGGTGCGTCTGAACGCGGAAGTGACGGGGGTTGAAATCAGGAATTCCCAGGTACGCGCAATCCGGATAAACGGCAAAGAATCCGTTTCGGCAAAATATGTCGTTTCGGATATCCACCCTGCCAGGATGTTGGATCTGTTGGAAGGAGAGAAGGTGATCCGTCCCGCTTATGGCCGTCATATACATTCTCTGCCCAACTCCTACGGTTGTTTTACAACGCATATCCTGATGAAACCCGGCAAGACCCCTTATGCCAACAGCAATTATTATTTTCATAACCGTCAGGATGCGTGGGCTTCCCAAGGTAACTACAAAGGTTGCAACCTTCCGGTTATCCTNTTGAGTATGCAACCGCCCGAAGAAGGGGCTTATGCAGACGCGGTTTCGTTGCTCACACCGATGTTTCCGCAGGTTTTCGGAGATTGGTCGGATACGGAAATCGGCAAACGCGGCGATGGTTACGAAGCGCTTAAAAAGCGTTATGCGGATGCCATGGTGGATTGTGTTTCCCGTTTGTTTCCGCAAATGGAAGCGCAAATCGAGTCGGTCTATACGTCAACGCCTTTGACTTATCGTGATTATACNTCAACGTTGGACGGCTCCGCCTACGGCATCATCAAAGATTGCCGGAACGCTTTGCTTTCGCGTATTCCCGTCCGTATGAAGATAGAGAACCTCTATTTTACCGGACAGAATATGAATGTGCATGGATGCTTGGGCGTTTGCGCCAGTGCCGCGGTAACCTGCAGCGCTTTGTTGGGGGAAGAATATNTGGTGAAAAAAATAGGAAATGCGTAGAATCTTGAAAATATCGGCCTGGTGTGTGGCCGCGGTTCTGGCGGTTCTGTTGCTGTTGGCGGCAACGGTGTGGATTCTGGCGGTAAACGCCGACTTGAAAAGGCCGGACATACGTGTGGAAGCCTCCGATTATACGCTTGACCTCGCTCTCGATACGCTCCGTGTGTGCCGTGGCAATACGCTGTACAGGAATCCTTATGGGATATGGGAAGCGGATATAAAGGGCGATGCGGTGGAACGCGGGATGGCAATGGGCGCGATGAGCCGGGATTTGCTCCGTTTTCAGGAAGATGTTTTTGTAAGGCAGATAAAGGAATTGGTGCCCTCCGATACCTATCTGGGCGTATTGCACAAACTCATGCTGTTTTTTAACCGGAAGATGGCGCGTTATATACCGGAGGAATACAGAGCCGAGATAGCGGCGTTCTCCGAATTCTGCAGCCATGATTTCGATGTTTTCGGAACACCGTATGAGCGGCAGCTCAACTATCATGCCGCCCACGATATCGGTCATGCCATGCAGGAATATATGTTGGTGGGGTGCAGTTCCTTTGCGGTATGGAACGAAAAAAGCGCCGATTCAACGCTTTTGATCGGCAGGAATTTTGATTTCTACATGGGCGATGATTTTGCGGTGAANAAACTGGTGAGTTTTGTAAGGCCTGCTTCCGGCTATCGTTATGTTTCGGTGGGATGGCCCGGTATGATAGGCGTGGTGTCGGGTATGAACGAGAAAGGGCTTACCCTCACCATCAACGCGGCCAAAGGCTCGATTCCCACCCGTGCCGCCATGCCAATCTCGCTGTTGGCGCGCCATATCCTGCAATATGCGGCCACGNTAGAAGAAGCGTACCGGATAGCGGACACCTGTCAGACTTTTGTTTCGGAATCCTTGCTGATAGGGCAGGCGGATGGCCGTTGTGCCGCCATCATCGAAAAGACACCGAAAAAACAGGCGTTGTATTCCGTGGCGAAAGCCCCGCTGATATGCACCAATCATTATCAATCGGAAGCCTTTTCCGAAGATCCCGCCAATAAAGAAAACATCGCACGGAGCGACAGCCGGTACCGTTATCTGAGGCTCGAAGAANTGATAAGGCAACAAGCTCCGCTTACGCCGCAGAAAGCCGCTTCCATCTTGAGGAACGATAAAGGATTGGAGGAAAAATCCATCGGATTGACCAACGAAAAATCCATTCATCAATATATCGCNCATCATTCGGTTATTTTTGCGCCCGAANAGAGGATGATATGGATTTCTACCGCTCCTTGGCAATCGGGTCGGTATCTTTGCTATGATTTGAACCGCATTTTCGGGGAAACGGATTCAGTTTCGTTTTCCCATGCGGAAAACGGACGTGATATCGCGGAGGATTCGTGTTTTCTCGAAAACGGCTATGCCAAGGTTCTCCGTTATCGGGAACGGGCGGCGGCNGTGCGGAAGGCCATCACGCAATCCGTGCGGCTTTCAGATGCCTATGTGGATAGTTTAACGATAGAGAACCCTGATTTTTACGAGGCCTATCTCTTGCAGGGCGATTACCGTTTTATGCAGGGAAACTTGCCGCAGGCGGAAGATGCCTGGAAAACGGCGCTGACAAAAGAGATTCCGAAGGAAAACCAGCGGGAGGAAATCGAAAAGAAGATAAGGAGATATGGTAAGAGATAAAGGGATACATTACCGCTCTCATGCGGAAATAAAGCGTTTTCAGGAAGAAAGATTGGCGGAAGAACTGCGCTATCTGCAAGCCAATTCCAGATTTTACCGCACGATGTTTGAAAGGCACGGAACAGATATTGCAAAAATCCGGAAAATAGAAGATCTGCAATCTCTTCCCGTCACCACCAAAGAAGACTTGCAGCTGCACAACACCGATTTCATCTGTGTTCCCAAAAACGAAATCATCGACTATGTAACCACCTCCGGTACCTTGGGCGATCCGGTAACTTTCGCGCTCACCTCCGCAGATCTGGACCGTTTGGCGTATAACGAAGCCTGTTCGTTTTCCGTATGCGGCTGCACCAATGAGGATGTCCTGCAGTTGATGACCACGATAGACCGCCGTTTCATGGCGGGATTGGCGTATTTTATGGGCGCGAGGGAACTGGGTTGCGGCGTGGTGCGGGTCGGCAACGGGATTCCGGAATTGCAATGGGATACCATCAAACGCATCGGGCCGACTGCCTGCATCGTGGTGCCGTCGTTTTTGCTCAACCTCATGGATTATGCCCAAGCCAACGGTATCGACCTGCACGATTGTTCTTTAAAGAAAGCCATCTGCATAGGAGAAGCCCTGCGAACTTCCGATGGAGCCTTGACCGCTTTGGGGGCGAGGATAACGCAGCGTTGGCCGGAACTCGAGCTTTTTTCCACGTATGCCTCCACCGAGATGCAGTCTTCTTTTACCGAATGTGCCTGTCATAACGGCGGCCATGTGCCGGCAGACTTGATTATCGTGGAGTTTCTCGACAACGACAACAGACCCGTTCCGGCAGGCGTTCCCGGAGAAGTAACCGTTACGACGATAGGCGTGCGCGGTATGCCGTTGCTTCGTTTCAAAACCGGCGATATCTGTATCCATTACGATGAACCCTGTCGTTGCGGCCGCAATACCGTACGTCTTAGTTCCGTTTTAGGACGCAAGGGGCAGATGATAAAATTCAAGGGAACCACGCTTTATCCGCCGGCCTTATTCGATATTCTGGACAATATCTCCGAGATAGAGAACTACATCGTTGAGGTCTATACCAATTCCATCGAGACCGACCAGGTGCAGATAAAGATTGGCAGTAAGAACCATAGCGATGAATTCGTCAAGCAGATAAAGGATATTTTCCGCTCCAAAGTCCGTGTGGCGCCCGATGTGGTGTTCGAGGCTCCGGAGATAATCGCCCGTCTGCAACGTCCGCCGGCGGGAAGAAAGGTGGTCAAGTTCATTGACCTGAGGAATGGGAATTAACAGAAAAATATTAACATATAAAACATAAACAGTATGAAAAAATTTTGTTTGGCGATTTGTTTAATCGTTGCCGGTTTTATGGCAAAAGCACAGAATGCCATAAATGGTGCTTCGTTAGTCAATGTATATGGAGTTGATTATTCGAAAGTTTGGATCAGGGATGCGGAAAAGTCGAAATTAAGCCAATTTATAAGCAAGGCGGAAACGGCCAAGGAGTATGTAGCTACCTTTGAAGATATCAATCTGTTATTGGTTCAGGATCCCAAAAAATACGATTTCAGAAAAATGCTTCATAAGCCGGTAAAACTTGATATAGAACCTGTCTGCAACTTGGTTCGGTATCGAGATACAGCAGATTTGCGTGAACGTCCGGAGCGTCCGATAAATATTTCCGAACAATTAAAGAGCTATGAATTGAAAGAAGCGGATGGTTTGGGTATGGTTTTTATCGCCACAAATCTGGATAAGAGAATGGGCAAGGGCACCTATGTGGTGGTTTGCTTTGATATTGCAACCCGCGATATCTTGTTCCGTCAGGAAATCACTACCTCGGCCGGTGGTTTCGGATTAAGGAACTATTGGGCCAATACCGTGGAAGATGTGATAGAGGACAATGTTTTGCGGAAGGAATTACGAGAGTTGATGAGATAAATCATTACGGTTATCCTCTATTCCAGTCCCGAAATATCCACTTTATAATATCCGGGAGCGGGGTCTTTCTTTTCGAGGAACATGGTCATATAAATAGGTGCGTAGATGATTTTTCCTTTCACCCGCAGATTGCCGTTATACAGGACAAGGGCTTCCGGCAGGTCGTATTCGTCTGCTTCCATGATGTTCGACAAGGCGCGGTGGGTTTCGTAGTCTTTTCCCGACTTCACCTCAATCGGCAATACCTTTCCGTCAAGTTCCAGCACGAAATCGAGTTCGCCCCGTTTTTTATTATTATAATAGTANGGGTCNACCCCGTGGGCGACCAGTTCCTGGGCGACGGCATTCTCGTAGACCGAGCCGAAATTGATGTTCTTGTCGCCTTGTATGATACGCAACTGGATGCCTTCGGCGTATTGGGCGGCCAGCAGTCCGATGTCGCTTTGGAAAAGTTTGAACAGGTTGCGGGAACGGGCAAGCAGCAAGGGNGTCTTGGGCTCCTCCACATTATAGACCGGCAAGGCCACGCCGGCGTTTTTGAGCCATAGAAAACTGTTCTGAAAACGCTCGAACTTGGCGTTTTCGTTGAGGCGTTTCAAGATGAAACGCTTGTTCCTGGCGTTGAGCTCGGGGGGTATCAGGTTGAAAATCTCCTCGATATAAAGCTTGTTTTGAGGGTCGTATCGGGCAATGTCGCGCTTGTAGAGCCGTATGATGTCCTGCTGTACGCGCAAGACTTCTTGTAAATTATTGCTTTCCANNTATTTGCTCACCGCCGCCGGCATCCCGCCAATCACGAGGTAGAGGCGGAACAATTCCATGAGTTTCTCGTGCACCACGGCATCCACTTCCGTGCGGTTTTCCCAAGCGTTCCGCAAGGCTTCCAGAACATTGCCGCCGACACCGATTGCCGAAACGAATTCTTCAAAATCAAGCGGATACAATTCCTTGACACCCATATAACCTACCGGTTCGGAGCGCAGGTCTTTCAAGGCCACCCCCAGCAGCGAGCCGCTGAGGATATAGCGGTAGGAACCCTCGTCCACCAAAAACTTGATAGCGGTTACGATTTCGGGGCATTGCTGCACTTCGTCAAAGAAAATCAAGGTTTCTCCTTTTACCAAAGGTTTGCGAACCAGTGCCGAGAGACGCAGCAGAATATCTTCGCCACCCTTGGCGTTCTTCAAGATAGAGGCGGCCTCGGGATTCTCCACGAAATTGATTTCCACAAAGTGGTTGAAAGACTTGCCGAACGTCCGTACAGAAAAGGTTTTTCCGGTCTGTCGTGCACCGGTAAGCAGGAGCGCATTTCGCGAACTTTTGTAGTAGTTTTCTAAATATTTTAAAATCTTTCGATTAATCATATTTTTGCCGCTTTTCCAAGGCAAATATAGGTAGTTTTTGCCGCTTTTCCAATACTTTTCAAGTGTGTTTTTGCCGTTTTTCCAGGGTTTTTCGTCAGATGAATGGCAACTTTTTTTAGAAAAACAATCTTTGGTGTATGGAGAACGGCGTAGTGTGTTATTTTTTGTATCTTTGAAACTTGTATGCCCGGATTGAAAAAAATAAACAATTAACAGTATATAACATGGATTTCAGTCTCACAAAACAAGAAACCCTTTTCTTGCAGATGATCAGAGAATTTGCAGAAAAGGAAGTGAAGCCTTTGGCCGCCGAAGTGGACGAGCAGGAAAGATTTCCGGAAGAAACCGTCGCCAAGATGGCTAAATTAGGCATTATGGGTATCCCTGTTCCCGTAGAATACGGCGGCGCGGGTTCCACCAACCAGATGTACAGCATGTGCGTGGAAGAGCTTTCGCGCGCCTGCGCCACCACCGGCATCATCGTTTCGGCGCACACCTCGCTTTGCTGCGCGCCCATCATGGAACACGGCACCGAAGAGCAGAAGAAGAAATATCTGCCCAAGCTGGCCAGCGGTGAATGGATCGGCGCTTTCGGCCTTACCGAACCCAACGCCGGTACCGACGCGGCTTCCCAGCAGACCATCGCGGTGGAAGACGGCGACAGCTACATTCTCAACGGTACCAAGATTTTCATCACCAACGCCAACTACGCGCACGTGTTCATCGTTTTCGCGATGACCGACAAGAGCCAGGGCGTGAAAGGCATCACCGCCTTCATCGTTACCCGCGATATGCCCGGTTTCAGCATCGGCAAGAAAGAGTTGAAGATGGGTATCCGCGGCAGCGCCACCGCCGAGTTGATTTTCGAAAACGT
>WFLX010026891.1_pt1 | contig 19060 bp, 17 predicted proteins | sample 4967041 | NCBI WGS metagenome assembly WFLX01 (sample SAMN12857096, study PRJNA449069) | gut metagenome | isolation source: stool from male and female vole | host: Microtus ochrogaster | place: USA:Florida | collected 2017
ATCCGGTAAATTGTCAAGGAGGCTGTTCAGTCGTTCGACTTCTTCAAGATCCAGAATATCATCTATTGAAGAATCCGGAATTTCATCATCTTTTACTGAGAGAGGTCGTACTTTTCCACCGGTCAGATAAAAATCTTCACAAAGATTATAGACGATACGGAACTCATATATTTTCAGGCTGACTAGATTGATGTTAGAAGTGTATGACTCCAAAATTCCTTTGACAGCTTCGTGCACGACATCTTCAGCATCCGACTTATTTCCAATTCTAATCGATGCAAAACGGACAAGGTAATTGAGATTTGCCTCAATTACATCTCCAAGCAACTGTCTTGTCTGTATGTCAAGCTTTTTCTTCACTATTAAAACTTCTGTCTCTATTATAAAGACTGAAAACTGCTAAAATCGACGAAATTAAAATGTTAAAAAAATAAAAATAACTCATATTTTTCAGTATGTGTGAGCAAAGTTAAGAAGCCGCTCACATGCGAGGAAAGACATTCTGTTTGATGATATTATAGAATTTTCGTAAATTTGCAGTCATCAATGACCTTAGAAGGAGACGCCGGGTATTGCTGCAGCCCTCAATAGGACATCAAGTTAGAGAAATGAATTGGCTTCTTCTCATTATCGCCGGGTGCTTTGAAACAGGCTTTGCTTTTTGTCTCGGCAAGATGAAAGGCTTAACCGGGACTCCGTGGTACCTTTGGGGCATAGGTTTTCTTGTTTGCCTCACCCTAAGTATGATATTGCTTTCAAAAGCGGTGCAAACCATTCCAATAGGCACTGCATATCCTGTGTGGACCGGAATTGGCGCGGTCGGAACCGTGATTGTCGGCATTATATTTTTCAATGAACCGGCAACATTTTGGAGAATGTTTTTTATAACAACTCTAATAATTTCCGTAATAGGATTAAAACTTGTGCACTGATGGAAAAGAAAATGCGACGCTTTAAGCAATTACTTTCGGAAGAAGAAAGTTTACATATACTCCGCTCTACGACATCAGGGGTACTTGCCTTATGTGGAGAAGACATGCAACCTTACGGCGTTCCTCTAAGCCATGTGTATGATAATGGAAAACTATATTTCCATTCGGCATTAAGCGGGCATAAGGTTGATTTAATCAAGCAGAATAACAATGCGAGTTTTACTNTAATTGCNAAAGATGNAATTCACCCGGAGNCTTACACCACATANTTCCAAAGCGTTATNATATTCGGTAAAATNCGAATAGTGGAAAACGACTCAGAGAAGAAACATCTTCTTGAGATCCTTGGGCGTAGATGTAATCCGAATGATGAGGAAAGTTTGANTGAAGAANTCAAGAAAGGCTTAAANCGATGCNTGGCACTNGAAATGACNATTGAGNGAATGACNGGAAAACAAGCAATTGAATTGGTAAATCACAAATAACTACTCGTCGTCCTCCAGGTCAAGGAGATTTCGGTGCGCGTTCTCAATGGCGAGCGGAGAACCTACCTGATCAGAACCTTGGCGACAGGAGAAAGGTTCGTGTTGCTGTTGGACATTGGGTAACACTCTTGAGATAGGGGAATTTCCCACAATTGATGTAGAGGATATCGAACTGTAAACCCGACTTCAATCTTTCAAAGCGCCGGATTTGATACTGTACGATTTAGCAGACAGTTGCAATGCTACATAAAGAAGCGGCGGAGCTGCAGGCAGATTATGAAGAGGGCTGTGCCATATACTACGGTCATGCCTAAGATGTCGAGAAGACGCGAATTGCGATTGAAGATACTTTTATTTTCCATAATTTCATGATATTTTTGTTAAGACGATGCAAAGTTACGGATACTTTATGCAATATCCTTGCAGTCTTATTTTAAAAATATTTAAATTTTATATCCTCACTTGATATTTTGCACTTCAGTCCGTTTAATGTGTGTTAAGATGAAGATAAGAATCAAGAATATGGTGTGTCGCCATTGCGTGGCGAAGGTGGCTGAAGTGGCTTCGCGTATTCCTCAACTGGAATTGCTTAAAGTAGAACTCGGCTCTATTACCGTGGAGGGTAATCCGGAGCCGGAGATTATTGACCTTCTTGACAGAGAACTGCATGGCGAGGATTTTGAGGTGATTCGTTCACGCGAAGAAGAAATAATTGCGGAAGTTAAAACCAAGCTCGTGGAATTATCCCGTACCGGAGAAGGTGTTCATGCCGATTTACCTTCGATGCTACAGAACTCTCTTCACATGTCATACCGTAATCTTTCCCGCATCTTCGCTTCTGTAGAAGGGAGAACAATTGAAAATTATTTTAACGCATTGAGGATAGAACACGTCAAGGAACTGCTTGCTGAAGACCGACTCACTCTCAACGAAATAGCTTTTGAGACCGGCTTCTCTTCCGTACCACATTTAAGCAAACGCTTCAAGCAGTCCACGGGCATGACACCAACGCAATTCCGGGAGATTGGTATGCGTATCTCCTTGACCGACGTATAACGTTTTGTCCTGAATATATAACACGCCTGCCTACCACTGCTGTTATCTTTGCATAAATATTATAAAGAATAAAGATAACATCATGAAATTTTTGGATTCACTCTTATATATGCTCAATGAGATGTCACCATACATCCTTTTGGGTTTTCTTATCGCCGGTCTGCTGCATGCTTTCGTCTCACGCGAGACGTTCGCCCGCCATTTGTCCGGCAAATCGCTTGGCTCCGTAGTTAAGGCTGCTCTTATCGGCGTGCCTCTACCGCTCTGTTCCTGCGGTGTCCTTCCGACGGCCATTGCTATGCGTCGCAACGGTGCGTCGCGAGCCGCTTCGTCATCCTTTCTGATTTCCACGCCACAGACCGGCGTGGACTCCATCGCTGCCACATGGTCTCTCTTGGGGCCGGCCTTCGCCGTCCTACGCCCTATTGCTGCTTTGGTCACTGCCGTAGCCGGCGGAGTTGCGGTCGGCACAACCGAAAAGGATGAGGACAACTCGGAGACGGCCGCGTCTGCACAGGCTGCTATGGATAAAAGACCGAATACAATCATCGGCAAATGCGTGGCTGCCATGCGCTACGGTTTTGTCGATTTAGTGGGAAGCATCGGACTATGGCTCACCATCGGTCTTATTATAGCAGCTCTGATTACGGTGTATGTTCCGGCCGACTTTTTCGCTATCTTAGGCCGTAATCCTCTTGTATCAATGATTATCGCCCTGATTGTGGCTNTGCCTATNTATGTCTGCGCCANGGNTTCTATTCCTATTGCATTATCTCTGATACTCAAAGGNCTCTCACCGGGAACGGCATTCGTTCTGCTCATGGCCGGACCGGCTGCCAATTTCGCATCATTTACCCTCATTTCAAGAGAAATGGGCCGCCGTGCCGCTACGGTTTATCTCGCCTCAATCATTGTCGGAGCCATCGCCTTCGGACTCGCTATCGACTATCTGATGCCCGTTCACTGGTTTGCCGTGGCAAAAGATGCCGTGATGCAAGGTGCTTGTCATCACCACTTCAACACCTTCTCCACTATTTGCTCCCTCATCCTCGCCACCCTGCTCATCTACTCTCTTATACGTAGATTTTATAATCCCAAAACTAATATTAACAGCGATATGACTAAAGAATTTGTGATCACCGGTATGAATTGCCCGCATTGCCAAAACGCAGTCAGAAAAGCGATTGCTGCCGTAGACGGTGTAGAATCTGTAGATGTCGACCTNCATGNCGGACTGGCTACCNTNGCCNGAAACGNCAACAATACCGCCATCATCGAGGCCGTACACGCTGCCGGCTTCAAGGCTGACGAGAAATAACATAACAGGCCAACAACAGTTACTTCTTGACGGATTAAAGTTTTTTTCTTAATTTTGTATTTCTAATCGCTTATCACTTCGCTTATCACTTTTGGAAATGAGTATTGAAAATATAATTGCACAAGGAGTGGCTGATGCTGTCAAGGCTCTTTACAATCTTGACATCGAGCCGGAATCCGTACAGATACAGCAGACTCGCAAGGAATTCGAGGGCAACCTTACCGTCGTAGTGTTCCCTTATCTCAAGGCCTCACACAAGGCGCCGGAAGCAACGGCTAATGAGATTGGAGAATGGATNAAAGAAAATGTGACAGCCATCGACGGCTTCAACGCNGTNAAGGGTTTTCTNAATCTTTGCGTNTCTCCGCAATATTGGCTATCTCTTTTGCACGACATTGCCGCTGATCAAAACTTCGGACTGACCCCCGTCACTGATCAAAGCGAACTGGTGATGGTGGAATATTCTTCACCTAACACCAACAAACCTCTTCACTTAGGCCATGTAAGAAACAATCTGCTCGGATATTCTTTATCCAAAATCCTTGAGGCCAACGGCAAAAAGGTCATCAAGACAAATATTGTCAACGACCGCGGCATCCATATCTGCAAGTCAATGCTGGCTTGGCAGAAATGGGGCAACGGTGTCACGCCGCAGTCAGCCGGAAAAAAGGGCGACCACCTCATAGGCGACTTCTATGTGGAGTTTGACAAGCACTTTAAGCAGGAAGTCAATGAGCTCATGGCCAAAGGAATGACCAAAGAGGAGGCGGAGGCTACTTCTCCACTCATGCTCGAGGCTCGAGAAATGCTGCGTCGTTGGGAAGCCGAAGATCCGGAAGTGCGCAATCTTTGGCGCACCATGAACGGATGGGTATATGACGGCTTTGACGAGACTTACCGCCGCCTTGGCGTATCTTTTGATAAGATATATTATGAGTCAGACACTTACCTGGAGGGTAAGGATCTCGTACTCGGAGGCATTGAAAAGGGTATGATGTATCGCAAGGAGGATGGCTCNGTATGGGCTGACCTTACNAANGANGGNCTTGACCATAAGCTCCTGCTACGCTCCGACGGCACCTCTGTATATATGACTCAGGATATCGGCACGGCCAAATTGCGATATGAGGATTATCCCATCGACAAGATGATATACGTAGTGGGCAATGAGCAGAATTATCATTTCCAGGTGCTGGCTCTCCTTCTTGACCGCCTCGGCTTTAAATGGGGCAAGGATCTCACCCATTTCTCTTACGGCATGGTGGAACTCCCCGAAGGAAAAATGAAGTCACGCGAAGGCACCGTAGTGGATGCCGACGATCTCATCGACACCATGATAGCGCAAGCAAGAGAAGCATCAGCAGAACGGTTTGCTGATATTGACGAAGCGGAGGCAGCAGAAATAGCTCGCGTCGTGGGCCTCGGAGCCCTGAAATATTTCCTCCTCAAGGTTGACCCGCGCAAGAATATGCTCTTCAATCCTAAGGAATCCATCGACTTCAACGGCAACACAGGTCCTTTCCTGCAATATACCTACGCTCGTATTCGATCGGTATGCCGTAAGGCTGAAGAGGAATTGACGTCATGCTCGTATTCGGAGGCTGTCGCCAACGAGAAGGAATGCGCACTGATACAAAAGGTAGCCGACTTCCCATCTGTCGTTGCTGAAGCCGGACGCAGTTACAGTCCCGCTCTCATAGCCAACTATAGCTACGACCTCGCTAAGGAATACAATCAATTCTACCATGACTTTTCCATACTCAAGGAAGAGAATGCCGCTACACGATGCCTGCGACTCAACCTCTCCGCTGTCGTAGCAAGAACACTGAAGACCGCCACTTCACTCCTCGGTATGGAGATGCNCGAAAGAATGTAAGNCCCCTTTCCACAAAANATGTTAACGNAGGNGTCTTAGANATTTTTGNCACCTTATTTGTTTACAATATAGGGGATATCGGTATTAAAATACATGAATTAATTTTTAAAACATAAATAAATATGGATTACAATCAATTTAACGGTCAGACGCCTCCCCCGTATCATGGATACGGACAGTCAGGGGCTCTAACCCGCCAGATGAACTCCGTTATGACCAAGGTCTATTTCCGCATGTTCATCGGTTTGCTCGTCTCTGCCTTCTGTGCACTCGGAGTTGCCTCCAGCCCGGCACTCATTCACCTTATTATTGGCAACCAGATCGTTTTCTGGGGTCTGCTTATCGCTATGCTAGTCATGGCTTGGGTGCTCCCCGCGCGTGCGATGTCAATGAATTCCACTGCTCTATTCGGATGCTTCTGTCTCTTTGCGGCTATAATGGGAGCCTATCTCGCACCTATCTTTTTGGTATATAAACTTGGCACCATCACATATACCTTCTTCATCTCAGCCGGTACATTCGGAGCGATGTCAGTTTATGGATATTTCACTAAGACAGACTTGACCAAAATAGGCACATACCTGATTATGGCGCTTATCGGACTCATCATCCTCTCCATAGTGAATATCTTCCTGAAGAGTTCTACGACGGAGTGGATTATCTCTATTGTCGGCGTTATCATCTTCATCGGACTCACCGCCTACGACACTCAGTATATGCGTCGCATCGCGCAGAGCCAGCTTGACCCGGCTGTGTCCGACCGTCTTGCCACCATCGGCGCGCTCAATCTCTACCTTGACTTCATCAATCTCTTCATCTTTCTGCTCCGCATGCTCGGAGGCGGACGCGATTAATGAGATTAATCTCATTAACCCCTTGTCCCGGAGGGACATAATCTCATTAACCGGGTACGCAGTGCCCGGATCATAACCATATAAAATTAGCCCCGACTTTTACAGTCGGGGCTAATTTTATGCATTAACGTAAGTGTTTACTTACCGAGACCGTCAGCAGGTTTGAATTTCACAGTCTTGCGGGCTGCAATTGTGATTTTCTCCTTTGTGCGGGGATTGATACCGGTGCGTTCGGGCTTCTCTACAATGCTGAATGTACCGAAACCGATAAGCTGCACTTTATCCTCATTTGCAAGTGCCTGAGCAATGCTTTCGAGACATGCATCAAGGGCTGCCTTTGCGGCTACTTTGTTTAAACCGGCCTTTGCGGCGATTTCGTTGGTAAGATCTGTCTTGTTCATATTACTATTTTATTAAAATGAGTTTTTCTATGCCAATTTTCTATTTCTAACGGCAAATATAATTATNAAATCGTTGTANCAAACTATTTAACAGCTTTTNTTTCNATTTTCACNGTTTTTTTATCATTTTTCACCTTTTTTCCGTACCTTTGNGANGTTATTTCCNCTCCGCTTCGTCTNATGCGGGGTTTTATACTGTAAAAAGATATAGGCTATGAACGGCAATTCTTCCGGCGGTTTCCTCGGACATATTCCGCCAGTCACAAGAAATCTTATCATAATCAATTTTCTTATCTGGGCTATCGAAACCATATTCCCCTCCTTCGGAAACACTATTATACGGACCCTCGGACTGCATTACGTGACCGCAAGCAATTTCAACCCTGCGCAGATTATCACGTATATGTTCGTACATGATGACCACACCGTGCTTCACGTATTCTTCAATATGTTCTCACTATGGATGTTCGGACGTGTGCTGGAGCAAGTATGGGGTTCTAAACGCTATCTCCTTTTCTATATGATTTGCGGCATAGGCGCAGCGTTCATCCAGGAACTCGTATGGAGCTTCACCTGGCAACAGGAATACATCGACGGCATTGCTAAAGTAAACGGTGTCACCTCAGGATATATGAAGGAGATAGTAGATCAGGCAGTCACTGCAGGCGATACTCGCTTTACTGACGCCATGATGCAATTCAAGCAGTCACTCGTCACTGTAGGTGCTTCCGGAGCCATATACGGTCTGCTGCTCGGATTTGCAATGGTGTTCCCCAATATGCCTCTTTATCTTTTCTTTATTCCGGTGCCTATCAAGGCTAAATGGATGGTACTCGGATATGGCGTGCTTGAATTCTTCCTCGGAGTCAGCAACACGGGAGGCACCGTCGCACACTTCGCTCACCTCGGCGGCATGCTTTTCGGACTCATCATTCTGCTTTACTGGCGTAAAAAAGGAACTCTGCGTGGCAATATCTTCTGACTACAGACATACGCGTCTCCACATCCCGCGACCTTCAAATGCCGTCGTCATCTTGATATCCATCAATGTGATGATATCCATCCTGCTATGGCTCGCTGACGCTTTCGACTCCCGGCCGCTCTCTGCCGGCGAACAGATCTTCGACTTGCTCACTCTGCCGCCGACATTCGAAATGCTCGCAAGACAGCCGTGGAGAATTGTGACATATATGTTCACTCAATTTTCGCCGCGTCATATTCTCTTCAATATGGCATGGCTCTATTTCTTCGGCATTTACATTAAAGAGAGATTCTCTAATTTNACCACATTCGCGCTTTACCTCACCGGAGGGATAGGCGGTGGACTCTTATTCATAGTCGCCAATCAGCATAGCGCTCTCTTTACTCCTCCNCTCGCCGGGGCTTCAGCCTCGGTANTTGCCATTATCGCTGCCATGGCCATTATGATGAATAATTTCCGNGTAAGACTCATCTTTTTCGGAAAAGTAAGGCNGCTCTGGATCGCTTTGGTGGCATTGATTCTGTCAATGGCCGAAGGCAACGGTACGGAAAATCCAGCATTTACCGCACATCTCGGCGGACTCATTACCGGCATGATCTGGGGTACGATCGCAGTTGTCTCCTCCTACAGCACATTGATAAAAGAGAGCATTCGTCACACCCGACATCGCCTCCGACTCTTATTTTACACCCGACAAAGACGTGATATCTTCATCGGCAATCCCACCGACCGCTCCATTAACGCAAGCAAAGGACGTGCTGAAAACAGAGAGCGACTCGACTTCCTCCTCGACAAAATACGACTCTCCGGATATAACTCACTCTCAGCGGAAGAAAAGGATGAGCTAATCATACTATCACGTAATCTTTAAGACCCCATTCCACAAACAATATAAGTATGCTAATCGTTAGTCCCGTATTAAAACTCATTCTCAAAATAGCCAGTCTGGTAATCTTCTTCCTTACGGCACTGTGCGCTTTCNGCGNATACGNGCCACCGGANATTATGGCGCTCCCTTCCGTAATGGTCCTGGCTCTCCCCTATATGGTCATCTTATCGGTTGTGGCTATATTAGGCTGGCTTATCAACAAGTCATGGTTTATTGCCGGCATCGGAATACTGATGCTCATAATATGCTGGACTCCCGTGCACATGAATTTCCCCTTCAACTCCTCTAAAAAGCCGACGGAAAACGCCGCAACCTTTACTCTCCTCACATGGAATGTGGCTCATGGTGAAGACTTCACCAAGCCCGACGCTACTTTCAACCGCACTTTCCATACCATTCTCGAAAAAGACGCTGATATTGTCTGCCTTCAGGAAATGATAGCATTCACCCCTGCGGCTATCCCGAATATGACGCAGGCCCTCTACGACTCCATCTGCGCTCGATATCCTTATCGTGAGAAATACAACGCTCATGATGTGCAGATTTTCTCTAAATACCCCTTCACGAGACTGCCGCAGGCTGAAGACAGATACTATCCCAATGCCCGCTTCGCGCGCTTCAAAATCAAAGGACACCCCTTTATGCTCTGCAACGTCCATCTCACATCATACGCCATCGACCCCAAAGACCAGAAGGTAATCAGCGGGATACGCAGTCCGCAGGGTCTCGAACACAGCCTTAAGAATTTTAAGAACACGCTCTATCATAAGCTGTCCAAGTCTTTCCCTCNGCGCTCGGGAGTTACNAAAAATCTTCTGTGGAATATCCGCGAATATCAGGGTCCGGTAATAGTCTGCGGTGATTTCAACGACGTGCCGGCCTCCTGGACTTACCGCCTCTTTATCAAGGATGGATTTCGCGATGCTTACGCCGACACCAATCCGTTTTGCACCGCCACGTTCTATAATAATTTCCTCTTCTTTCACATCGACCAGATTATGTATCGCGGCATGATACGTCCGTTGTGGGTAGACCGTATTGATGTCCGATCGTCCGACCATTACGGGCTCATCTCCGAGTTTGAGTTTCTATAAGGCTCTCATATTAGGTAATGATAACGGTCTAAGATTTTTTTAAGTCAGTAAGCGCTCCTTTACCGATTTTTTTAATATATTTGCACTATCTACGCATACATAATCACTCCTCGATATGAATAAAGAGCGACCGTATATCATACCATTCCCGAAAATATTTGACCCCCGAGGCAGCCTAAGCTTCGTGGAGGGTGGCAATCATATACCTTTTCAGATAGCAAGAGTGTACTGGATATACGACGTCCCCGCCGGTGAGGCACGAGGCAGTCACAGCCATATTCACAATAAGTCGGTTATCATTGCCGTAGGTGGCAGTTTTACGGTGCATCTCTCAGATGGCAAGAGAACTGAATCATTTACGCTCAACCGCCCGTACGAGGGGCTTTATGTTCCCACCGGATATTGGCGTACACTTGATAATTTCTCCTCCGGAAGTGTGTGCATGGTGCTCGCTTCGCATCCTTACAGTGAAGATGACTATATCCGCGACTACAACGAATTCCTAACCGCCTGCGAGAATGACGATGAGTAAGAAATACCCTTTTCTCGACCTCGCCGAAGTCAATGCTCCCTATATTGAGCAGCTCAAAGAGGCCGCCGCGAGAGTGATTTCTTCCGGCAGGTATATCGGCGGTGAGGAAGTGACACTCTTCGAAAATGAATTGGCACAATNTATTNGTGCGCCATANNCCGTCGGAGTCAGCAACGGCCTGGNTGCGCTCCGCNNTATTCTCAGAGCATGGGTTCTTCTGGGCAAACTGCAGCCGGGAGACAAAATCATAGTTCCGGCTAATACTTACATCGCCTCGGTGCTCGCCATCTCTGACGCGGGACTCACTCCGGTGCTCGTAGATCCGGACCCGCTCACCCTCAATATTTCCGCCCGCTCTGTTGAAAAAGTAATCACTCCTGACGTGAAGGCTATTATGCCGGTGCATCTCTACGGACGTGTCGCGTGGGATGATGATCTGCGCCAACTTATCCGCTCGCATAATCTGCTGAGCATCGAGGATTGCGCTCAGGCTATCGGAGCGCGTACACTCACACCGGGACTCTATGGAGGAAATATGGCCGGAGCACTTTGCGATGCTGCCGCCATAAGCTTCTATCCCACGAAGAATACCGGCGCACTCGGCGACGCAGGGGCTGTACTCACTCACTCCAAAGAACTCGCCGATACTGTCCGTGCTCTCGCAAATTACGGCAGCGACCGCAGGTATCACAACATTTACCGTGGCTTCAATTGCCGCCTTGATCCAATTCAGGCTGCAATGCTCCGAGTGAAACTACCTCATAATGATGCCGAAAACATGGCTCGTATCCAAAAGGCCGCTTTATACAACGCCCTTATCACGCGTCAGGACGTCATCACTCCTCCCCTCCTCCCCGACAGCACTGACTGCGTATGGCATCAGTATGTAATCCGGGTGACCGGTGGAAAGCGCGACCGGATGCAGCAGCTACTCGCTGAGCATGGCGTTGACACTGATATACACTACGCCGTGCCTCCCAATCTGCAACCTTGCTACAAGGGGCTCAATCATGATCCCCTTCCCGTCACGGAGCTTACGGCTACACAAATATTAAGCCTACCCATCGCTCGGGGCACTTCTCCGGAGGATGTCAAAGAGATAGCTGATATCATCAATCATATCAAACTTGACTGACAAAGCTTATTACCAACAATATTCTGCCGACAATTTCTTATACTTTAAATAAATGAAAAAACACCGTTTAATCAAATTTGCAGTTGCCGCTATTGCATGCGCTGCCTTTACTCCTTCGCTTATGGCACACGAAAATCCGCTCCTTAAGCCGTATCCCACCAAGTATGAAATACCTACTTATTCAGAGATACAGCTCGACGACTTTATCCCGGCCATCAAAGCCGGCATCGAGGAGCAAGACCGTAACATCATGAAAATTATACGCGTCAGAAGTGTTCCCGATTTTGACAACACTATCGTGCCGTTGGAAAACCTGTCGCCCATCCTCGAGCGCGCCGCTTCTGTCTTCTATCACTATCAAAGCGCACTCGCAACTCCTGAATTTGCCAAAATTGCGGATGAGGCAATACCATTGCTCAATGATGCAGCCAACCGCCTCAATCTCAACCAACCTCTCTTCCAGCGCATTCAGGACCTCTACGAAAATCGCGACAATCGTGGCATGAATGATGTCCAGAAGCGTCTCGTAGAGAAATATTACCGCTCATTCGCTGAAAGAGGCGCCGCTCTCCCCGAAGATAAGAAGAAGGAACTCATCAGAATTAATGACGAGTTGGCCAAACTCTTCATACAATTCAATAAAAATCTGCTCAACGCCACAAATGCCTTCTATGTGCTCGTAGAGAATCAAGACGAACTCGCCGGACTCTCCGACGCTACTATCGCCGTCGCTGCCGAAGAGGCTAAAAAACGCGGACATGAGGGCAAATGGGCATTTACTCTCCATGCGCCAAGCAGACTCCCCGTACTCTCCACAGCCGACAACCGTGAACTACGTCGTAAAATCTACGAAGGTTACACTTCACTGGCTTCTGCCGGAGATTTCAACAATATCCCCGTCATTGAGCAAATCATCAAACTCCGTGCTGAGAAAGCCAAGGTAATGGGCTTCGACAATTTCGCACAGATGATGACTTCACGCGTTATGGCCAAGACTCCCGAAGCTGCCGAAGATCTCCTCATGCAGGTCTTCACTCCCGCCGTGCATAGAGCCGCTGAAGAGGTGGCCGACATGCAGGCTTACGTCGACGCTCACGGTGGCGACTTTAAAATCGCTCCCTGGGATTACTATTACTACGCCGAGAAGGTCAAGGCTCAGAAGTATGATTTTGACGAGTCACAGATCCGACCCTACTTCTCTCTTGAAAATGTGCTCAAAGGTCTCTTCGGAGCAGCAGAACAACTCTACGGCATCAAAATGGTGGAAATGCCCGACGCTCCCAAATATATGGACCAAGTCACTGTATATGACGTCGTAGATGCCAAGACAGGGGAACATATCTCCGTATTTATGACCGACTTCTTCCCTCGCGACTCCAAGCTGCAGGGTGCGTGGATGGAACAGCTGCAAAGCGCCGGACTTTATGAAAACGGCGAGATGAAACGCCCCATCGTATATAACGTTGGTAATTTTACTCCCCCGACAGCCGACACTCCCTCACTGCTCAGCATCGATGAGGTAGAGACCACCTTCCATGAATTCGGACACGCTCTGCAAGGTATGCTCACACGCGCTCCATACAAATCACTGGCCGGAACCAACGTTGACCGTGACTACGTGGAAATGTGCTCACAAATCAATGAGCACTGGGCTTTCTCACCCGAATTGCTCCGTCAGTATGCACGCCATTATCAGACAGGAGAGATAATCCCCGACTCGCTCATCAATAAGCTTACTGCTTCCTCCAAATTCAATCAGGGCTTTGCCACCACCGAACTCGCCGGCGCCGCCCTCCTCGACCTCGCCTGGGGTAAACATAACGGCGAAAACGTAGATGTCGTTGCCTTTGAAAAGGAAATTGCCGACAAGATCGGAATGCCCGAAGAAATCACCTTCCGCTACCGCTCTCCTTACTTCAAGCACATCTTCGGTGATGACGGCTACGCTTCCGGCTACTATACTTATCTCTGGAGTCAGGTGCTCGAAGCTGACGCTTGGGAAAAATTCCTCGAAAACGGCATCTTTGACCCCGAAACTGCCGCCTCATTCAAGAAAAACATTCTTGAGAGCGGTGACACTGAGGATGCTATGGTGCTCTTCGAACGCTTCAGCGGCCATAAGCCCGATCCCCACGCTCTGCTTCGCCTAAGAGGTTTTGAATGATATTATTGCGTAAGTAAATTATCTTTATGACAGATATCCAATTAATGAGACGCGCCCTCCAACTCGCTAAATGCGGAGAGGGGCGCGTCTCTCCCAATCCTATGGTAGGCGCTGTTATAACAGCCAATGGAAGAATTATCGGCGAGGGATACCACCGGCACTGGGGCGGCCCGCACGCTGAGGTTAATGCCATCCGCTCTGTGGCTGAGAAAGACCGACATCTCCTGCACGAGGCCACTATTTACGTCACTCTCGAACCCTGCTCACACTACGGCAAGACGCCCCCATGTTCCCAACTCATCATCGACATGGGCATCCCGCACGTAGTAGTCGCCACACTCGACCCTTTCGAAAAGGTAAGCGGACGTGGAGTCGCCATGCTACGGGATAATGGCATTACCGTCGAAACAGGACTCCTGCGCGATGAGGCAATACGGCTAAACAAAGCCTTCATCACCGCCCACACCCTCCATCGTCCTTATATCACCCTGAAATGGGCCCAGACTGCCAACGGATACATCGGCTCTGCTCCCTACCGGCAGCGACTGATCATATCCAACCCTCTGTCCATGGTGCTCATGCACCAGACGAGAGCACATTACGACGCTATATTCGTAGGTTCTAACACTTTGCGTCTCGACAATCCCCGTCTTGACTGCCGCTTGGCGCCGGGACGCACTCCGGCAGCCGCCACATTCGAAGACGCCCTCAAAGACAGCAACGCTAATATCCTCGATGGCAGAAAATTACTCTTAAGAAAACACGGAGAGTCGCTCGCCGAGTTCCTACATAGGATATATGCGTCAGACTCTATCACTTCACTCCTCATGGAAGGTGGCAGACAGACTCTACAGGAGTTTATCGACGCGGGCATCTATGACGAGGTCAGAATTGAGACCTCTCCATTCCCACTCAAAGATAAAGAGGGCGTCAAAGCACCCGAAATCGACCTCTCAGACATGACGGAAATATCAAATTTCAATTGTAATGGCAATATCATAAGGATATTTCAGCATTAAATGTTATCTTTAATATAAGGATATTTCAGCAATAAATGTTATCTTTGCAATTTGAATAGTAGGACTGCTCCGGATTTTCTCTCGGGCATCCTCTCACAGCATTAATCCTCGTCCGGCAAAGGCGATATCTTTTATGAAGCATTATTCTATTTACAATACGCTTATACTCATATTTACAGGTCTCATGGCTACTGTCGCCATGACCTCCTGCAATGAGAAATCTGAAGAAAACGAACCGGCCTATCAGCCAAGCCTCTCCGTGGCTGTCAAGTCGTTCAAACTCAATCCCAACGCGCGTGTGCTCGCCAATCTCGACTCGGTATTCTTCTCTATCGACCTTGACCGCGCCATCATATTTAATGCCGACTCGCTGCCTAAAGGCACTAATATCGAAAAACTTGTGCCCGTGATTTCTTTCCCCTCCACTGTGGAAACGGCTGAAATCATCATGGAAGGCGGTAATTTCAGACAAGGTACGGTCAACTACAAAACCAACCCCTCCGACACCATCGACTTCTCAGGCCGTGTCACCCTTCGCCTTACTGCCGGACAAGGCTCTCTCACAAGAGACTATGATATTCGCGTCAATGTACATAAGGCTGTGGCCGACTCCCTGATGTGGGATCACCTCGCCGACGCTTCACTCCCCTCAAGATATCCCAATCCTCAACATCAAAAGACGGTGGCTTTCAAGGATAAAGTCTACTGCCTTATCGAGGAAAACAACGGCTCGAATACTCTGGCCACTACCGCCGACATCGCCGCTCAGCAATGGAATAAGACGGTCGCCAATCTCCCGGCTCAAGCAGATATATCTTCTTTCACCGCTTCCGAAGACTCACTGTACATTCTCTCAGTAAAAGGAGTTCTCTACTCCTCCGCCGACGGTATGACCTGGACCGCAACCGGCGCTACCGACTGGCTCCATATTCTCGGCGGTTACGGCAAGTCCATTCTTGGAATTTCAAAAGCACAAGACGGCACATACCTCCACGATATGTATCCGGCTCCCGACGGCTTCCTGCCCACCGCGCTTGAAAGCGATTTCCCTCTCGCCGCCACCTCCAATGTCCTCTCTTTCTCTTCAAAATGGGCCGACCGTCCTTACGCTTTCTTCACCGGAGGACAACGCGACGACAAGACCATGGCCGACACCTGGGCTTACGACGGCAATTCGTGGGCTAAAATCTCAAATACTCCCCTCCCCGCCATGTCCGGAAGCCTCCTCGTGCCATACTTCGTGTATCGAAAGACTTCCACCTCCTGGATTCAGACTGAATATAGCGTCACGCTCTGTCTCGGTGGCCGACTCGCGGATGGCAGGCTCTCCAGAAAGGTATACCTCTCTTACGACTCAGGCGTCAACTGGACAGAGGCCGGAGCCCTCATGCAGCTCCCCGATGTCCTCCCCTCATTCTACGCCGCTGACGCTGTCGTGCAGACCTCACCAATGCAGTCTACTATAGATATATGGGCTAAACACGACACCCCACAACCCGTGGGCGCGAAAATAAATTACTTCGTCGACGGCTCGCAAGTGGAATGGGATTGCCCTTACATCTACATGTTCGGAGGATACAGCACTGACGGCCGACTCTCACCCACCATCCGGCGTGCCGTCCTCGCCCGACTTACTTTCTCTCCCCTCTTCTAAAATACGAAATGCAGTAAATTCGCGTTTTTTGAGATAAAACATACATGAAAAGATTAATCTTCATACTTTGCTGCCTGCTCCCTGCTCTCTTCTCTGCAAGAGCANAGGAAGACTACCGNTTTGACNTNGGCGGCNGCATCGGCATGACCNGATATCTCGNAGACGCNAACACCTCTATNCTTNACCNANACCCTTCCTGGGACGCGGAATTACTCCTTAGATATATCGCCAATCCCAGATGGGCCTTCAAGACAAATCTCTACCTCGGACAACTGCGCGGCGACACCTCACAGATGACCAACGTATATCCCGACGGACAGCAGTTCAAATTCTCCACCACTTTCTACGAACTCGGAGAAATGGCCGAATTCAATTTCTTCAACTATGGAATGGGAGAGACTTACCGCAAGCTAAAGCGCTTCTCACCATATATCACCGGGGGACTCTCCGCCACACTGTGGACCGTCGACGGACATACTTACGCGGCATTTACTCTCCCCTTCGGCTTCGGATTTAAATTCAAAGTCAACAAGCGACTCAATTTAGGACTCGAATTCCTCATGAAAAAGGTCTTCAACGACCGCCTCGATGGGGAAAACCTCAAAGACCCGTACAACATCAAGAGCTCTTTTGCCAAAAACACCGACTGGTATTCGACGCTCACTTTTACCATATCTTACGAATTTTCCAAACGATGTGAAGTCTGCCATTACAAAGACTGACCTCACATCATCTTTATATCATTATGGATAACCTGAAGGAATATCTGAATAAAATCGACTCTGCACGCATCCCGCGCCACGTGGCCATCATCATGGACGGCAATGGGCGTTGGGCCAAACTACGTGGTAAAGACCGCTCCGAAGGACACGCCGAAGGCGTCACCTCCGTACACCGCGCCGTCGAATTTTCTTCTGATATGGGCATCGGCTATCTTACTCTCTACGCGTTCTCTACCGAAAACTGGAACCGCCCGCAAGCCGAAGTAGATGCCCTCATGCACCTCATCGGATGGGCCATCGAACGCGAACTCCCCGAACTCCTCGAAAACAACGTCCGCATCCGCCTCATCGGTGATATCGACCGCATTCCCCACGAGGCAAGACAAAAACTCCTCAACTCACAGAATGCTACAGCACATTGCACCGGACTCACTCTCTGCATGTGTCTCAGCTACTCCTCACGCTGGGAAATCACCGAGGCTGCTCGANAATTCGTAGCCCTCGCCAACAAGGNCGAAATTCNCCCCGAAGATATCTCCGAAGAGGTCTNCGCCTCCCGACTCAACACCGCCGGAATTCCTGACCCCGACCTCCTCATTCGCACCGGCGGAGAAGAGCGTATCTCCAATTTCCTCCTCTGGCAGATAGCTTACAGCGAACTCTATTTCACCGACGTCCTCTGGCCCGACTTCGATAAGATACAATACGCCAAGGCTATCATCGATTTCCAAAGCAGAGAACGACGCTTCGGGAAAACCTCCGAACAGATATCTCACCAATCAAAATAACTGCTGACATCGCTAAAACAAATCAAGATACATCCCCACTCCTCCAGGAGTGACAATATATGACAATGACACGATTTCACTTTCTGACAATACTTATATGCCTTCTGGCCGGATACATCTCAGCCTCCGCACAGTCTTTTGATGCTGACACCATCTANGCTCCGGAGNTCATTTACTCCCCTATACCCAAACAGTATGAGATAGCCGGCATATCCGTCTCCGGCATCTCTCACGTCGAAGATTACGTCATCATCGGATATTCCGGACTCAACATCGGAGAAAGAATTGAAGTGCCCGGCGACGCCATCTCCAACGCCGTAAAACGCTTCTGGAGACAAGGTCTATACTCTAAAGTCAATATCTCCGTCACTAAAATCGCCGGTGATAAGATATGGCTCAATATCGACCTCCGCCAGCAACCCAGAATGTCTGTCATGAAGTTTGAAGGTTTTAAAGGCGGTGAGAAAAAGGATATCGCCGAAAGGCTCGCCATGGTTCCCGGACAGCAAATCACTCCCAACGTCATACAGCGCATCAAGCAGATCGTAGAAAAATATTTCGCCGACAAAGGCTTTAAAAATGCTAAAGTAGACGTCATTCAGCAGCCCGACCTCTCCAAAGAAAATGAAGTCATACTCACCATCCGGGTAGACCGCAGAAATAAAGTCAAGGTTCACAAAATTTATATCGACGGCAATGAAGTGCTCTCCGACAGAAAGGTCAAGGGCGCTATGAAGAAAACCAACGAAAACGGCAATCTTCTCAACCTCTTCAAGCAGAAAAAGTTTGTTATGTCCGACTTCAATGATGACAAAAAACGCATCATTGACAAGTATAACGAACTGGGTTATCGCGACGCCAAAATCACCTTCGACTCCGTGGCACAATATAATGACGGCGCCGTCGATGTATATCTAAAGGTGGATGAGGGCAAAAAATACTATATCTCTGACATCACCTGGGTAGGCAACACCGTCTATCCCACCGAGACGCTCAATCAGGTGCTCGGCATTTATCCCGGCGACGTATACAATCAGAAGCGTCTTGAAAAGAGAACCCGCGAAGATGACGACGCTATCTCCAACCTCTATCTCGACAATGGCTACCTCTTCTTCGACCTCGTGCCCATCGAAGAAAACATCAAGGGCGACTCCATCGC
>WFLX010071787.1_pt1 | contig 19060 bp, 10 predicted proteins | sample 4967041 | NCBI WGS metagenome assembly WFLX01 (sample SAMN12857096, study PRJNA449069) | gut metagenome | isolation source: stool from male and female vole | host: Microtus ochrogaster | place: USA:Florida | collected 2017
CAACCGCCTGCATCTGGCGCTGGCACTCAAACAGGAAGGCAACGTGCTGCTGCTCGACGAGCCGACGAACGACATCGATGTCAACACATTGCGGGCGCTGGAAGAAGGTCTTGAAAACTTTGCGGGCTGCGCCGTGGTCATCAGTCACGACCGTTGGTTCCTCGACCGCATCTGCACCCACATCCTCGCCTACGAAGGCGACGGCAACATTGTTTACTTCGAAGGCGGCTACACCGACTATGAAGCCAACAAGCTGAAACGTCTCGGACTTGAAGAGCCCAAGCGCATCCGCTACCGCAAGTTGATGGAGGACTGAGAAACACGCNTGGCGGCGTGACGCATCAAACCGCAAGGCAGATTTTTCCGCCACCGCAGCTGAAGAAAAGTCCGCAGCCGCCTCTCCGAACGCTTCCACCTCAGGGAGGTCGCTCAATGCGCCGGCACAACCAAGACTCACCACCATCCACACCCATTTCCGAACCACGATATCCCTTTCCACAATGATTGAAATTACAGATAACGAATTTGGCGGCGAACGCCCGCTCTATGCTCTGCACAACGCCAAACTGGAGCGCGTGACCATCCATTTGGGNGAAAGCAGCATCAAGGAAGGTTCAAACATAGAGGCTAAGGACTGTACGTTTCAGGGCAAATACGTGTTTTGGGAATGCCACAACTTCCGGGCCGACCACTGTCGCTTCGAGGCTTCGGCACGCTCTTCCCTGTGGTACAGTCAGGACGGACGCCTCACCAACTGCCGGATAGACGCACCCAAGATGTTCCGCCGCATGCAAGGCATCACACTGGACAACTGCCACTTCTCCGATGCGCAAGAGACCATGTGGGACTGCGACAAAGTCAGCATCAGCAACTGTCGCATAGAGAACGCGGACTATCTGGGCATGCGCACCGACAATGTCGCCATAGAGCATCTGCATTTAGAGGGCAACTACGCCTTCCAGTACAGCAAAGGCGTGACCATCAGCAATTCGTTGCTCAACAGCAAGGACGCGCTTTGGGACAGCGAGAACGTCACCCTCACCGACTGCGAGATAAACGGAGAATACTTCGCCTGGTACAGCAGAGGGCTCACCCTCGTCCGCTGCCACATCACCGGCGAACAGCCGCTCTGTTATTGCCACAACCTGAAACTCGTGGATTGCACCTTCGGCGAAGATGCAAATCTGGCTTTCGAATACAGCACCGTCCAGGCTACAGTCAGGGGCAACGTAACCAGCATTAAGAATCCCACCAGCGGCAATATAAGCGTAGAGGGCAAGATTGGCGAAATTATCCTCGACCAAAACCAGAAGGCACCGGCCGATTGCATCATCCATGAGCTACGCACAGAGTAAGGACCTTCTGCTGGCACGCATAAGAAAAGGCGACGAGTTTGACTTCCTGTCACAGGTCAAGCTCGTCGCCTTGCTCAGTTTTCCGAGCATGATGGCACAACTGGTCCACATCATGATGCAGTACATCGACGCAGGCATGGTAGGCAGTCTCGGCGCCGGAGCCAGTGCAAGCATCGGTCTGGTCAGCACCACCATTTGGCTGTTCAGCAGCCTCTGTTCGGCGGCCAGCGTGGGATTCTATGTTCAGGTGGCACACAAGATTGGGGCGAACGACTTTGTCGGAGCCAGGCGCATCTTCCGACAAAGTTTCATGGCCTGCTTGCTCTTCTCCGTCATGCTGGCCGCCGTCGGTGTAGGCATCAGCGGTGCACTACCCGAGTGGTTAGGCGGTGGTGATGACATCCGCCACGATGCCATGCTCTACTTCCTGTTCTTTTCCCTCTGCCTGCCTTTCTCACAACTCAATTCGCTCTGTGCCGGCATGTTGCGCTGTGCCGGAGACATGCATATCCCCAGCCTTCTGAACATCATACTCTGCCTGTTGGACATCATCTTCAACTGGCTGCTCATCTTCCCTACACGCACCATCGGTGGCATAATGGTACCGGGAGCAGGGATGGGCGTAGCAGGCGCCGTGCTCGGCACTGCCATAGCCTACGCCATCTGCTCTGTGCTGATGTGCTACTTTGCTGCAGTGCGCTGCAAAGAACTTTCGCTGTTTCGGGAAGAAGGTTCCTTCATTCCCCAAAGGAGCGTGCTGCGCGAAAGCATTCACATCGCAGCGCCCATAGCGGTGGAGCACGTCATCCTGTGCGGGGCACAGATAGTCAGCACCGTCATAGTGGCGCCGCTCGGCACGGTGGCGATTGCCGCCAACAGTTTCGGCATCATAATCGAAGCGCTTTGCTACATGCCGGGCTATGGCATTGCGGATGCCGCCACAACGCTGGTAGGCCAAAGCATCGGAGCGGGCCGCAGCACGCTGGCGCGCAATCTCGGACGCATCACACTGGGCATGGGCATGGGCCTCATGGGCGCCATGGCGGTGGTCATGTACACCGCCTCGCCGGCACTGCTCAGCATCATGACACCGCACACCGACGTGCAACGGCTCTGTGTCGAAGTGTTGCGCATTGAAGCATTTGCAGAACCGATGTTCGCCGCCAGCATAGTCTGCTACGGCGTCTTTGTCGGAGCACGCGATACGCTGGTGCCCTGCACCATGAATCTGACCAGCATNTGGCTGGTGCGCATCACGCTGGCTGCTCTGCTGGCCTCGCGCATGGGGCTGCAAGGAGTGTGGATAGCCATGGCTGTCGAACTCACCTTCCGCGGCATCATCTTCCTCATCCGNTTCCGGAGCNACAGCTGGTTGACGCGTTCGCGGTAGTCATTTCCCCCGGCTTGCCTGCCCTGTGGGAAATCCGTCCCGCCGCCACCCTTANGCTTTGACCGAAATGCAGAGTTCGTCGAGCTGTTTCTGGTCGATAACACCGGGAGCATCGAGCATGACGTCGCGGCCGCTATTGTTCTTTGGGAAAGCTATGCAGTCGCGAATGCTGTCGAGTTCCGCAAAGAGGCTGACAAAACGGTCCAGTCCGTAAGCGAGACCGCCGTGAGGAGGTGCGCCGAACTTGAAGGCGTTCATCAGGAAGCCGAACTTCTCCTGTGCTTGTTCCGGAGTGAAGCCGAGAATCTCGAAAATCTTCTGCTGCAGCTTGGCGTCGTGAATACGGATGCTGCCGCCGCCCACTTCCACACCGTTCACAACCATGTCGTAGGCATTGGCACGAACGCTGGCCGGGTCGGTGTCGAGCAGGGGTATGTCCTCGGGCTTGGGCGAAGTGAACGGATGGTGCATGGCCATGAGGCGCTGCTCCTCGTCGCTCCACTCGTACATGGGGAAGTCCACCACCCAGAGGCATGAGTACTTGCTCTTGTCGCGCAGCCCCATGCGGCTGCCCATCTCCAGACGAAGCTCGCAGAGCTGCTTGCGCACCTTCATGGCGTCGGAGCCGCTAAGGATGAGGATGAGATCGCCGGCCTTGGCGTCCGTCTTCTCCTTCAGCACCTGAAGCGTGTCCTGCGTGTAGAACTTATCCACAGAACTCTTCACGCTGCCGTCATCTTGCACTCGGGCATAAACCAAACCTTTGGCGCCCACCTGCGGACGCTTCACGAAATCGGTCAGCTGGTCGAGCTGCTTGCGCGTATAGACTGCTTGACCTGCGCAGCAAATGGCCCCGATGTAGGCAGCCTCGTCGAACACCTGGAAGCCGGCGGGGAAGATGCACTCCACTGTCTCGCGCGAAGCATTGTCCGGCTGAATGTTCTTCAGTTCCACAAACTGCATGTCGAAACGCGTGTCGGGCTTGTCGCTGCCGTAGTACTTCATGGCATCGGCCCAGGTCATGCGGGGCAGAGCAGGAATGTCGATGCCTTTCAACGTCTTGAAGAGGTGACGGCTCATGCCTTCGAACATTTGCAGAATGTCCTCTTGCTCCACGAACGACATTTCGCAGTCTATCTGCGTGAACTCCGGCTGACGGTCGGCACGCAAATCCTCATCGCGGAAGCACTTGCAGATTTGGAAATAGCGATCGATGCCTGCCACCATGCTGAGTTGCTTCAGAGTCTGCGGACTCTGCGGCAGAGCATAGAACTGACCGGGATTCATGCGGCTGGGCACCACGAAGTCGCGTGCGCCCTCGGGAGTGCTGTTCACCAGAACCGGCGTCTCTATCTCAAGGAAGCCCTGCTGGTCGAGGTAGCGGCGCACTTCGAAAGCGAACTTGTGGCGCAGCTCCAGATTCTTGCGCACATTGGGGCGACGCAAGTCGAGGTAGCGATACTTCATGCGGATGTCGTCGCCGCCATCGCTTTCCTCCTCGATGGTGAAAGGCGGCGTCAGGCTCTCGTTCAGCACATTGAGTTGGTCAACAAGAATTTCTATCTCGCCCGTAGGGATATTCTTATTCTTGGAGTAGCGTTCGGCCACTACGCCCGTGGCCTGTATCACAAACTCACGCCCCAAGCGGCCCGCCTTCTGACGGAGCTCCTCAGGCGCCTCTTCGTTGAAGGCCAACTGCGTGATGCCATAGCGGTCGCGCAAATCAACAAAGGTGAGCGCACCCAGATTGTGAATGCTCTGCACCCAGCCGGCGAGGGTCACCGTCTCGCCCACATTGGCGAGACGAAGCTCGCCGCAAGTCTTTGTTCTGTACATTATATTATATGTGATATGATGTGATGTGTCAGTCGTAAGTCCCGCACCGCTGTGCGCCGGCCCGCCACATGCTGTCCGGCATGCGCCTCCGGCCGAAAGGTGAGCAAGCGGGGAGAGACGTTTCTACGCAAAAAGGATGAACTCCCGTTTCCGGCAGCCCATCCTTTATCCTGTACGCCCTCAGGGGCTCGAACCCTGGACCCATTGATTAAGAGTCAATTGCTCTACCAACTGAGCTAAGGACGCATGCAAAACCTGTGTACGCCCTCAGGGGCTCGAACCCTGGACCCATTGATTAAGAGTCAATTGCTCTACCAACTGAGCTAAGGACGCGTATTACCGTTGTTTTGCGGGTGCAAAGGTATGAACTTTTCCCGAAAGCGCCAAATCTTTTCCCGATTTTTTCTTAATTATTTCAGCGGATGCACCGTGTTGTGCCGGTGGACATCCCATGCTGCACGGGCCGACGCAGCACGCCGCGTCGGCCGATGCACCGTGTCAGGTCAGTGCATGCACCTCCGAGGGCGACTTGCGTTTCAAGATGTCGAGCTTGAAATCGACGCCGGGAATGATGCCGTATTCACGCAGGATGCCTTCCACAGTCTTGCGTGCCAACTCCGGATGATTGTTTTCCTCGCTCAGGTGGCACAGCCAGACATGGCGGAGTTGGGGTGTGGCATGTTCTGCCAGCAACAGGCCGGCCTTGTCGTTGCTCAGGTGGCCGTTGCCGCTGCTGATGCGCTCTTTGAGGTAAGCGGAATAAGGCCCCATGAGGAGCATCTGCACGTCATGGTTCGACTCCAAAACCAGATAGTTGGCCTGCTCCACTTGCTCGCAGATGGTTTCGGTGACGCGCCCGGCGTCCGTAATGAGGCAAAAGCGGACACCATCCGCTTCGACGGTATAGCCCACGCAGTCCCGGCTGTCATGCGGCACGTCGAACGGCCTGACGCAGAAACTGCCAATCTCCACCGGCCGGCCTTTTTCCAAAAAGGCCATCCTGCTGGCCGGTATCTTGTTCGTGACGCAGTGATTGCGCGCTATGCCCTGATGCACAAGCTCGGTGGCATGGATAGTCTTCCCATAGTCGTTCGCTATACTCCCCACTGCCTTGATGTGATCGGCATGATCGTGCGTAACAAACACGGCTGCAATGTCATGCTCCAGACTCAGTCCATAGTCCTTAAGATACTTCTTCAAAGGACGGATGCCGATGCCCGCATCAAGCAGAATGGAGGTATCTCCCGACTGGAGAAGGTAGCAATTGCCGCTGCTTCCCGAACCCAGCGATATGAATTTCATCCTTATTCTGTTTATTTTATCTGCAAAATTAGCTCTTTGCACAGAACAGAACAAATTTTCGTGCACTTTTATATGACTTTTCAAAAAAAATTGTTTAATCCTTTTGAGCGGATGTAAAAAAAACGTTACATTTGCAAAAATTAACTACTATTATTAACCTAAACAAATTCAGTACATGAAGAAATCTTTACTTTTGTGCGCAGCTGCCCTTTGCTCTCTCATGGCAAGTGCAGGCGACGGCATGGTTACCGTCGGCGCTAACGTCACCGTGCTGCCTGCCTCGCAGTACGACGGAGATGTGGAATGGAAGGCTTGGACATGGGTTTACAACACCGGCGTGGACTACGGTGAACCCTACAATGAGGACAATCCTTTCTACAACACAGTGTTCGGCATCCCCAGTCAGGACGCTAACGGCAACGAATGGTACATGCCGGAATACAACATGGAGGACATTGAGGACGAGAACGAAGACACTTGGGAAACGATTACCTGGCAGGAGCAGACCGCACCTTTCAGCTCCGATGCAACCTGGAACGGCCGTCCGTCATACCAATGGACAACCAGCAACATCATGGCCGACATCTACATCCGCCGCACCTTCACAACAGACCAACTGCTGTCCGGTCCCGTTTATCTGGCTTGCGGTCACGATGATGCACCGAGCGAATACTACCTCAACGGTGAGCTTATTTACAGTGTCTCCGACGGCTGGAACAACAACGATTCATACCNCCTCACCNACGAGCAGAAGGCGCTCATCAAGCTCGGCGGCGAAGAGAACATCCTTGCTGTCCATGTCCACCAGAACTGGGGCGGTGCCTTTGCCGACTGCGGCCTCTACACCAAAGTCGAAGGCGGTCTCGAAATGGGCTATGTGGAACCATGGGAGGGCAAAGTGCTCTTCAACAACCATGGCGGCTACAACAACGACATGAAGACACCCAGCAACAACCCCAAGAGCCCGTGGTCGCGCCTGTATGAGGCTCAAGAGGGCGACGAATACACCTTCACCATGGAGGGAGCCACCGATGAGGACAACCCCTGGATGGAGCAAATCCACTTCAAGACACCTATCAGAATTGAAGAAGGACGTGCTTACAACCTGTCGCTGAAACTCACTGCCGATAAAGACTTCAGCAATATCATCGTCAAACTCTGCGACAACAACGACGACGATTTGATTCTCGAAGAAGAGTACCAAACCATCACCGCAGGNGAAGAGACNGANGTNAACANCTCGTTTGAAGGTATCGACANCNACGACTTGAAGATTGCCTTCGACTTCGGCGGCGGCGAGAGCGGCGCCACTGTGACCATCAAGGAAATCTCTCTGACTAACGACGAAGACAAAGAGCTTTGGGTGGGCACGCACTACTTCAACTACTTCTACATGTGCAAGGCCGACACAGCTTACTGGTTCTACGATGAGGAAATCGGAGATATCCGTCAGGCAGTAACCGAAGAGGAGAAGGAAATGTCCGACATAGAAATCACATATGAACAGGCTGACGCACCNGAGATATACGGTCGCAAAGAGACGATGGCATGGACATTGCCCGACTTTGACGACAGCATGTGGAACGATCAGATGATGCCCGTCGGCAACATGGGCTACAACCCGAAGCCTGCATCTAACTGGCCGGGCAACGACTACAACTTCTATTACGAGGGAGACGGAGGAGAAGGCCACAACACGAACTACTGGATTCGCCGNAACTTCACCCTCGACAAGGTTAACGAACGCCTGTCATACGCGCTTAACGTTTGTCACGATGACAACTACGAGACCTACGTTAACGGTCACCTGCTACAGCAGTTCAGCGGCTGGACCAACGGCAAGAACCCCAAGCAGGTTCACATCCCCGCCAAGTACCTCCGCGAAGGCAAGAACGTAATTGCCACCTACATCCAGCAGAACTGGGGCGGTCGCTTCTACGACTGCGGCATCAACGTTGAAGAGGTCAACTACGACGAATGTGCAAAACTGCTCCGCGAAGCCATTGCTGCTGTTAAGGTCGACACCCTGCTCACCAACAGAATGAAGCAGGACGTGCAGGACCTCATTGCCGAAGCTCAGCACGAACTCAATACGAACAAGGACGCAGCAGAGTTGAAGAACTTTGCCAAAGAGTTGAGAGAAAATGTCCACGCCATTTTTGCTTACAGCAGTAGCGTGAAGACACTGAAGGACACCAAGGACCTCTGCCAGAAGATGGACGAACAGAACTACTTCGGCACGGCTCTCGACGACGCTGTCGCAGCACTCGACACCTGCAAGAACAGCAACGAGCTGACTCCTTACCTCAATGCTCTGCGCGTGGCACGCAAGCGCAGCTCTCTCGAGCGCCACACAGAGAAATATGTAGGTTGCACTCCCGAGGTAGCCGAAATGGACTTGATTGGCGACGAGAGCGCCCCCAACAGATACTATATATATAATGTAGGAGAGAAGCTGTTCCTCGGCGGCGGCGACTCATGGGGCACTCACGCAGCACTTGAATACGTCTCCAACCCATGGATGCTGGTGCAGAAGACCGATTTCGACGAAGAGACCGGCGAAGAAACACCCGCAGGTTTCCGCATCGAGACCTTCCGTCCTAACGGTTCAGTGGGCGTGATGGACTTCCTGAACTGGGGCGGTTTTGTTGACACATACATAGACAACAGCGACAACAGCTGGGAGCTCATCCCCGTTGAAGGCAAGGAGAATGTGTACAACATAGCCCGCTACGGCCAGGCTCACGAAGATGGCACCAAGATGTTGCTCGGCTTCCGCAACGGCACTGAGAACGACTATGCGGCTTCCGACATCGTGGTCGACACCGACATGAAGACTCCCGAACTGGAAAGCAACCAGTGGATGTTCATTAGCCGCGACGAGATGCTCAGCTTCATAGCCACTGCAAGCGAGGAGAACCCCGTTGACCTCTCATTCCTTATCACNAACCCGGGCTACGACCAGCGTCTCNCCGACAATGACGCATGGCCACGCGATAACGGAAATATCTTTGGTCGTGGTGCAAACTACTCTAACTTCGCATTTGAGTCATACAACAGTGAATACTTCTACACCNCACANGAAATGTGGCCGGAAGAAGAAGANAAAGCACTGCCTGCAGGCACTTACATGCTCACCGTACAGGGTTACTACCGCGACGGTAACGAACAGACTCACTTGGAGAAAGTAGCCAATCAAGAGCCTGTTGCCCAGCGTGCACTTATGTATGCCGACCTCGAAGCCTATGTCATCGGCAACGATGAACCCGCATTCTCTATGCCTCTCATGCCCATACACATCGAGGCAAACAAGGTGCCCGGCATCGGTTACAGCTACGGAGGCATGCGTGTACCCGGCACATACGGCGGCCAGCCGATGGCAGCCTGCGCACAGGCAGCTGTTGAATACTTCAACTATGGTCTCTATCAGAACAAGCTTGTCTTCACCATTCCTGAAGATGATCCGGGCCACATCTCCATCGGTATCTACAAGAACTACGCAGAAGACATAACTCCCGGCGACTGGATTGTATTCGACAATTGGCGTCTGAAGTACTACGGCAAGGCTCCCATCGATGAGGATGCAATCAACGACATCACCAGCGATGAGATTAAGAAAGGACAAACAGAGAAGGCCATCTACAACCTCCTCGGCCAGAAGTTGACAAAGACCCAGAAGGGCATCAACATCATCAGTGGCAAGAAGGTTGTCAAGAAGTAACCTTGTCAATACATTCCCAACACACTATCAAGCGGACTTGGCTATTTGCCGAGTCCGCTTTTTCTATGGGGAACGCGCATCCCGACCGCACAACGTGCGGCAACATGCGGCGTGCGAGGCCTCCCGCAACAGGGAACCACACGCACAAAACTCACAGAGCCACAGTCCTTACGGGGTGTTGAGAGCAAAAAAACTACAAATTGTAGAGAAAACAATGCCGTAGTTTGCAAAATGTAACAAATAGTCGTAACTTTACGCACAAATCATGCAAGAACCTCATTAAAATCCTCATTCATGAATTGTCGAACCACTTCGTTATTAGTTGCAGCACTTCTGCATCTTCCCCTCATGGCACAGCAATCGTCGGTGCCCCAAGCAGAGATGGTAAAGGCCGGCGACATCAAGGCCACTGCTTCCCTGTACGTCAACAACCGTGCTCCTCTGCCTGCCAACCCCTTCATCAAGCTTGCACCCGCCGCCGTCACGCCACGCGGCTGGGTAGGCGAAATGCTACGCCGCCAGAAGGAAGGGCTTTGCGGTCACTTGGGCGAAATAAGTGACTGGCTGGACAAAGCAGGCAACCAATGGCTCGAACCCGGTGGCGACCACGGATGGGAAGAGTTGCCTTATTGGCTTCGCGGTTATGCCAACCTTTCATACATCCTCAACGACAAAGCAATGCTCAGTGAGACGAAGCTCTGGATAGAGGGAATCCTGAAGAGTTCACAGCCCGACGGGTTCTTAGGTCCCGTCAATGAACGCAACGGACGCCGCGAACTCTGGGCCAACATGCTCGCTCTGCAAATCCTGCAAGACTACTATGAGTGGTGCGGCGACGAGCGCGTCATCCCTGTTCTCACAGCATACTACCGCTGGCAACTGAACTATCCCGATGAGAAATTCCTGCGCGACTACTGGGAGAACAGCCGCGGAGGCGACAACCTGCTCTCCGTCATTTGGCTCTACAACCGCACGGGTGACAGTTTCCTGCTTGACCTCTGCAAAAAGATTCACCGTTGCACAGCCAACTGGATGCAGGAGAGCGGACTGCCCAACTGGCATAACGTGAACGTGGCCGAGTGCTTCCGCGAACCCGCTGAATGGTATCTCGTCAGCGGCGACAAAGCAGCTCTCAAGGCAACATACAANNACTACTGGCNNNTCCNACGCATCTACGGACNGGTGCCCGGCNGCATGTTCGGCNGCGATGAAAACTGCCGTCACGGCTACATCGACCCGCGTCAGGGCACCGAGACATGCGGTTTCGTGGAGCAAATGCTCAGCGACGAGATACTGATGGCACAGACGGGCGACCTGCTCTGGATGGAGAATCTTGAAGATGTNGCCTTCAATGACTACCCGGCAGCACTCACCGAGGACATGCGCGCCCTGCGCTACATCACCTGTCCCAATCAGGTTCAGGCCGATGCCAACAACCACCATCCCGGCATCGACAACTCCGGTCCATTCTTCTGCATGAACCCCTTCAGCAGTCGATGCTGCCAACACAACCACGCCATGGGCTGGCCCTACTATGCGGAGAACATGGTGCTGGCCAGCGCCGACGGCGGAGCAGCCCTGCTCATCTACGGCGATTGCACGGCAAAAATAAAAGTGGCCGATGGGCAGGAAGTAACGCTTGACGAACAGACACACTATCCTTTCAGCGAAGACATACGGGTCACCTTGTCCGGACTCAAAAAGAATACTGCCGCCACCTTCCCGCTCTACCTCCGCATCCCCACATGGACCTGTGGCGCCCACGTCACAGTGAACGGTGAGACTGTCAACACGAAAGTGCAGAGCGGTCTGCTCCGCATCAGCCGCAAATGGCAGAACGGCGACGAGGTTTGCCTGCACTTCCCCATGCAGTTGACAAAGCGCGTGTGGACGCTCAACAAGAACAGCATCTCCGTCAACTATGGTCCGCTCACCATGAGTCTCAAGATAAAGGAGCGCTACGAAAAGAAGGACAGCCGCGCCACCGCCATCGGCGACAGCCATTGGCAGAAGACTGCCGACCCCGACAAATGGCCGTCATTCGACATCTATGCCGACAGCCCGTGGAACTACGCCTTGAACGGCAACCTCTGCAGCATGCAGGTGGAATTCGGCACATGGCCCGAGAATGACTATCCATGGAACCATGCCGGCACACCTATCAGTGTCAAGGCATGCGGGGCACGCGTAGAAGGTTGGGGGCAGGACGCCACCGGCTTGTGTCAAATACTGCCCGACAGCGATGCGCCCCGAGGCACGACAGAGGAAATCACCCTCATCCCGATGGGTGCCGCACGCCTCCGCATCAGTGCCTTCCCACCCATGAAATAGCCGTCAGAAGGGAAGGATGGAAAAGGGGAAAAAGCCCCTCACCGCCCTTCACACCACATCTGCCTTCAACCAAGAAACTAACATTATTTATATAAAACTAAACTACACTTTATGAGAAAACATCTTATCTCTGCACTTCTGGCAGTGAGCGCNATNNCCTCAGCCCAGACTGCCGACGNCTTCAAGCNCTATGCGNNCACCGACCTCCGCCTGCCATCAGTGCCCTTGATTGTCAACGATCCCTACTTCTCCATCTGGAGTCCTTACGACAAACTCACCGATGGAACAACCCGCCACTGGACTAACGACGAGAAGCCACTGCTCGGTCTCATTCGCGTTGACGGCAACACCTACCGCTTCTTAGGTGCACAGCAGGACTACATTCTCTCCGCCATTGCTCCTATGGCCGACGAAGAGAGATGGGAAGGCATGGTAAGCCGCGACAAGCAGGACAACGAGAATTGGACAGCCCCCGGCTTCGATGCCAGCTCATGGAAAACAGAGAAGGCTGCATGGGGCAGCGAGGGCGACAACATCAGCAGCCGCTGGAGCCGCGCCGGAAGCGACATCTACATCCGCCGCAACATCAACATCAGCGAGCTCGACCTTCAGGAAGAACTCTACATAAAGTACAGCCACGACGACGTATTCGAGCTATATATCAACGGCAAGCAAGTGGTAAGCACCGGCGAGACCTGGCTCAACGGCGTGGTNCTGAAGCTCGATGACGACATGAAGAAACTGCTCAAGAGCGGCAACAACACCATCGCCGCTCACTGCCACAACACTACCGGCGGTGCCTACGCAGACTTCGGTCTCTTCAAGAACATCAAGCCCAAAGGCCAGGACATCAAGGTGGCTGAGCAGAAAAGCGTCGACGTGCTCGCCACCAACACATACTACACCTTTGCCTGCGGCCCGGTGGAACTCGATGTGGTCTTCACCGCTCCCATGCTCATAGACGACTACGACCTCATCTCCACCCCCATCAATTACATTTCATATCAGGTCCGCTCTACCGACCAGAAGAAGCACAACGTGCAAATCTACTTCGCTGCCAACCCCTTGCAGGCTGTCAATAAGGACACGCAAGCCACTATTACCACGATGGGTACAGAGAACGGCGTCCGCTATGTCCGCACCGGCACCATAGAGCAGCCCATCCTTGCCAAGACCGGCGACGGCATCTGCATCGACTGGGGCTACTTCTACATCCCCGCCATCAACGGTCAGGTGATGATGGGCACTGACGTTGAGGACAACTTTGTGAAGAGCGGCAAGATATTCCCCTCCCGCCAGCAGGGCGCACGCCCCCAACAGGGTGCACGCGGCGGCTTCAACTGGAACCGCGGCANCGTGGCCCGCAAAGCATCCGACATGCCCACACTGGCTTACAGCTATGANTTCGGCACAGTAGATCAGGCTGCCAACTTCATGATGATGGGCTACGACGAAATCGAGGATATCGAATACTTCTACAACCGCTACAAAGGCTATTGGGCTCACGGCGGACGCGTCACACTCTGCCAGGCATTCAAGAATATGCAGAGCCGCTACGCAAACATCATGAACCGCTGCCGCCAGTTCGACAAGATGATTTACGACGATGGCATGAAGAGCGGCGGCAAGGAATATGCCGAGATTCTCTCCGGCTCATACCGACACATGATGGCTGCCCACAAGCTTTTCGAAGACAAAGACGGCAACCTCCTCTGGTTCTCTAAGGAGAATAACTCTAACGGATGCGTCAACACTGTTGACCTCACCTACCCCGAAGCACCTATCTTCTTGGCCTACAACACAGAGTTGCAGAAGGCCATGATGACCTCCATCTTCGACTACAGCTTGTCCGGACGCTGGACCAAGCCCTTTGCCGCACATGACCTCGGCCAGTATCCACGAGCCAACGGACAGGTCTATGGTGGCGACATGCCCCTCGAGGAGGCCGGCAACATGATTACACTGGCCGCCACCATTGCCATTATCGATGGCAATACCGCNTACATAGAAAAGTATTTCGACCTGNTGGGCACTTGGGCAGANTACNTCNCAGAGAACGGTNTGCACNNNGCCAACCAGNNCTGCACCNATNNCTTCGCCGGACACTGGGCCGGCAACTGTAACCTCGCCATCAAGGCCATCATGGGCGTACAGGGTTATGCCGAAATGGCCAAGATGATGGGTAAGCTGGACCTTTACGATAAGTACCACGCCAAGGCCAAGGAGATGGCAGCCGCCTGGGAAAGCGAGACCAAGGTGGGTGACCACTACGAACTGGCCTACGGCGCCGGCAAGGACACTTGGAGCCAAAAGTACAACATGATTTGGGACAAGCTCTGGAAGTCTGACATCCTGCCCAACAACGCCATGCAGACGGAGGTGAAGTACTACCTCAAGAAGCAGAACAAGTACGGACTGCCACTCGACTGCCGCAAGGAATACACGAAGAGCGACTGGATTATGTGGTCTGCTGCCATGGCCGACAACGACAAGGACTTCCGCGCCTTCGTTTCGCCTGTCTACAAGTACATCAACGAAACGCCCAGCCGCGTGCCCATCTCCGACTGGCACGAAACGGTGAGCGGACGCATGACGGGCTTCAAGGCACGTAGCGTGATAGGCGGCTACTGGATGAAGGTCTTGGTTGACAAGATGAAATAGTTCGCCCTGAACAGACTTTCGGGCAGAAGGAAGACGACGGTTCTTCTTTCTGCCCGAATTTTTTTACACACTCAGCAAACAATCAAGCCATTCCCAAAACTATCTCTATGAGAAGACCCTGAACACTGAAGGGGCACTGAACTTCGATGCTGAAGACGATGCCGGCGGCCCCGGCCGATACGGCATCGCCCATCGCGTCCGGTAGGGACATGCAGAAAGGTGCGGGTATGTTCACTATGCCGCAGTGGGTGGCACGGGAATAAACACGGCGGCTCGTCAGGAAACTCCCATGACGGTGCATAACATCTCGGGGCCAACGCGCACAGAGACCGCAAAGTGTCTGCACATCGCGAACGGCAAGAAGAGACACTGCCGAGAGAAGAAGTACAGACAGACCAATCCCCCTGCGGCCGGGAACACCTGCAGGGGGATTGATGTTATTCAGAAGTCAAGTGTCACGCCGCCCATGAAGGTGGCCTTCGGCATAGGGTAGCCTTCGTTGATTTCATATTTCTGTGCGAGCAGGTTCTCACCCTTTGCCCACACTTTCAGCACGGTGCAGAAGCGATAAGCGCACGTTATGTGGAGCAGAGAAGCGTGCTCTTTGCGCGCATGCGGCACGCTGTTCGTGCAGAGGCCGGCAAGCTGCTGGAGTCCGGCCGTGGCAGAGAACTTGCCATAGAGGCAGTCGGCACCGATGTAGCCCTTGTAGTCGGANGCACCGACAATGGGNTTGTCCGTGTGCAAATAGCTGTGGTTCGTGCTGAAACGCCAGTGTTTATTGGCTTGCCATGCCGCCTCAAGCTCAATGCCCTTGTTGCGGANCTCTCCGATGTTGACGGCAGGCGTCATGGGNACCACCACCTGAATCATGTTCCGTCCGTCGATGAGGAAGAGGTTCANGCCGTATGTAAGGCGCCCGNNGAGCAGGCGCTGACGCCAGCTGACCTCGTAGTTGAGCATGCTTTCCGCTTCGAGCATGGTGCTGGCAGTCCGGTAGAGATACATATCTTTCACCGACGGATTACGGAATCCCTTGCTGAACAAGAACTTAAATTCGCCTGTTTCGACGGGGCGAACCACGAGTCCCGCCTGCGGTATCCACTCGCCGCCTGCCACGGAATGGTGGTCGTAGCGAAGGCCGGCATTGAGGGTGACGTATTTCGTCAGCTCCTGACTGACGTCGGCATAGCCTGCCACTTCGTCCTCGTGAGCGCATGCGCTCTGCATCTTTCGCTGGCCTGTCGTCACCGTGGCACCCGTCTTTTTGTCCTCATACCAGGCATGACCATAGATGTGCCGATAGTCAAAACCGGCCGTGATGCGTGTTGAAGAGGTGGCCAAAAGACTTTGATAGAGGNTCGCCCCTGCCACGGCATCGCGCGAACGGAAGTAATCCGTCTGCGGATTCCTGCCCTGTTCGTAACCGTCATCGATGTGATGATTCCCGAAATTGTTATAGATGCTCAGNGCTCCGGCGGTCCTGTCGTACTTNTTCTCTATGACAAGGCTTGCCGAGCCGCGCGTAATGCTCTGGTCATTATCGAACTTGTGAACCGNAAGCGTGCCGGGATTNCTTGCATTGAAGTGCGNTATGNCGGCCNTAGNGTCGGCGTTCCAGTGGTCAGAAAGCCGATAACCGAGGCTGACNAAGCCGCCATACTGCTCGAAGCCCATGTCCGGACGGTGGTTGTCCGAACGCTGGTATTGGGCGGCAACGGTATTCGTGAAGCGCCCGATGCGCAGCTGGTTACAGCCCTCCGCCTGCACCGTGCCGTAGCTTCCGGCACCGGCTCTGACAGTAGTATGCCGGGAGCACGAGGAGCCGGCCGCAAGGGGCAAAGAGCGCGTCACGATGTTCACAACGCCACCCATCGCGTTGGAGCCATAAAGCAACGAGGCCGGCCCGCGAAGCACCTCCACCCTGTCGGCAATCAGCGTCTGGTAGCTGTCGGCTATGCTATGCCCGAAGATGCCCTGATACTGCGGGTGCCCGTCGATGAGCACCAGCATCTGCCCGCTGCCGGAACTAAGTCCGCGCACATTGATATTGCCGGCACTGCCCGTACTCACGCCATAACCCAAAACGCCGCGACTGGTGACAAGCACTCCCGGCACCTCCTCCATGACGGTCGGCAGCACACTGACACGTTCATTTTGCGTGAGCTGTTCGCGGCTGATGGTGTTGACCGTCATGGGCAGGTGGCGCACATCGGCCGGCCCGCGGCTGCCTGTCACCACAACCTCCCGAAGGTCCGACGGCACAAGGAGCGAATCGACAACAGGCGCATCGGCATCATTTGTCAGGACAGACGCGTTGGCAGAAAGGGAAAGAGGCAGTGCGACAGCCCATAGAGAAAGAAATCCAGACCGAAATACGGCCTTAAGCATTAGTTTGTTCATTACATTATAGCATTTATTCACATTTTTCATAAGCGTTGCAAAGATACGCTTTTTAAGCCGATTGTGAAGTGCCTGCCGCCTTTTTTCAGATAAAAGTTTGCGGTTTTGCTCTTCTTGTCGTAACTTTGCAAGGCAAACAATCATATATTAGAGAACATACCCTCTGCAACACGACAGAAAGCCATGCCTAAAATATCCGTCCGAGGCATAGAAATGCCTGAATCGCCTATCCGAAAACTGGCGCCCCTTGCCTATGCAGCAAAAGAGAGAGGCACCCACGTTTATCACCTGAACATCGGCCAGCCCGACCTGCCGACACCGCAGGCCGCCATCAACGCCATCAAGAACATCGACCGCAACATTCTGGAGTACAGCCCCAGCCAAGGCTACCTGAGCTACCGCAAGAAGTTGGTGGGCTACTACGAGAAGTATAACATCCACCTCAGCCCGGACGACATCATCATCACCAGTGGCGGCTCGGAGGCCGTGCTCTTCTCGTTTCTGGCATGCCTGAACCCCGGCGACGAAATCATCGTGCCGGAGCCGGCATACGCCAACTACATGGCGTTCGCCATCTCGGCAGGTGCCGTCATCCGCACCATTGCCACAACCATCGAGGAAGGCTTCGCCCTGCCGAAAGTCGAGAAATTTGAAGAACTTATCAACGACAAAACACGCGCCATCCTCATCTGCAACCCCAACAACCCCACCGGCTACCTCTACACCCGGCGCGAGATGAACCAAATCCGCGACCTGGTGAAGAAGTATGACCTCTACCTCTTCAGCGATGAGGTCTATCGCGAATTCATCTACACCGGCAGCCCATACATCAGCGCCTGCCATTTGGAAGGCATCGAAAACAACGTCGTTCTCATCGACAGCGTCAGCAAGCGTTACAGCGAATGCGGCATCCGCATCGGCGCCCTCATCACTAAGAACGAAGAAGTGCGCAAGGCTGTCATGAAGTTCTGTCAGGCACGTCTTTCGCCACCACTCATCGGGCAAATTGCCGCAGAGGCCAGTCTGGACGAGCCAGAAGAGTACGGACGCGAGGTCTATGACGAATATGTGGAAAGGCGCAAATGCCTCATCGACGGGCTGAACCGCATTCCGGGCGTCTATAGCCCCATCCCGATGGGAGCCTTCTACACTGTGGCGAAACTGCCCGTAGACGATGCCGAGCGATTCTGTGCCTGGTGCTTGAGCGACTTTGAGTACGAGGGAGAGACCGTCATGCTGGCTCCTGCCGCCGGCTTCTACACTACGCCCGGAGCCGGACGCGACGAAGTGCGCTTGGCCTATGTGCTGAAGAAGGACGACCTGAACCGCGCCCTCTTCATCCTGCGCAAAGCGCTGGAAGCCTACCCGGGAAACCCCTACAAGAACACATAACCTGACCTGAATAACCCACACGAAGCATGTTCACCTGGTTTGTGGCAAAACGACTCTTCACGCAAGGCGATGGAGGCGGGCAGGCATCCCGTCTGGCTACCGGTATCGCCACCTTTGGCGTAGCCGTCGGTCTGGTTGTCATGCTGCTTAGCATAGCCATCGCCACAGGCTTCAAACAAGAGATTCAGGACAAGGTGATGGGCTTCGGCGCACACATCAAGGTGATGAACTACGCCAGTTTCGGCGCGGAGGAATCGAAACCTATCGTCATCGACGACTCCATCACCCGCCTGCTCACCGACATTCCCAACGTGGCCTCCGTGGCACGCTTCTGCGCCAAACCCGGCATGCTGAAGACCGACAGCGACTTTCGCGGCATCATCTTCCAAGGCGTCGGGCAGGACTACGACCTCAGTTTCATCCGCCAACACCTGACAAGCGGCGAAATACCGCAGTTCAGCGACACTGTCAGTTCCGGAAAGATAATCATTTCGGAAACCATAGCCCACGAGATGCAGGTGCAGACTGGCAGCACCATCTATGCCTACTTCTTCGAGCAAACCGTCAGGGCACGCAAGTTCACGGTGGCCGGCATCTACCGCACCAACCTCACGGACTTCGACAGGAACTTTGCCTACACGGACTTGCACACCGTGCACACACTCTTGG
>WFLX010017501.1_pt1 | contig 19056 bp, 18 predicted proteins | sample 4967041 | NCBI WGS metagenome assembly WFLX01 (sample SAMN12857096, study PRJNA449069) | gut metagenome | isolation source: stool from male and female vole | host: Microtus ochrogaster | place: USA:Florida | collected 2017
CTCAACCAGCTCCTTGACAACGGAAGCTGGTCGCTGAATCACCTCTCCTGCAGCAATCTGGTTTGCAACGGAGTCGGGAAGTAAACGGATAATATCACTCATCTGTATCTAAACTCTTGACGGCGGGAGGTGCCGGTTTTAGCAGCACAAAATTACTATAAAGCACCCCTTGAGACAAAAAGAGTTTTCTACAGGATGTTAATAACTTTTTTATTATTCAGCCGTAAGGTCACGGTTATTTCCCAGTGGGCGGAGTATTTGTTGTTTCAGGCAGTAAAGCTCACTCTCTTCAAAGTACCTTCTGTCTCTCAGTATGTCAAATACGATTTTCTGCATCCTGCCATAGCAAGACAGGATGCAGTGATGAAAATGAATGGAATGAGAAGTCTTTTTATTTTGTACGAGTTTTAAAAATTGTAGCCTACGCTGAAAGTTACCCGGTTTTCATGGAATTTTGCATCAGAGCCGCTAAGCATATTAAGCATGCCAATCCCTCCATTTGCACTAAAGTAGAAATGTTGGTAGGAAATGCCTGCGCCGATGCCCCAAAGTACATTCACTCGGTTCATGCCTCCATTATCTCCATAAATACTTTCCGACATTTCAATGTTATGACCATTGATATATTCCTTACCTGAAAAACCAATNTCTAACTCAGGTCCGGTAAATACCGAAACCTTAATATCTTTGGTGAAGTCAAAGTGATAACCCGCCATGACAGGTATGCGCATGCCGAATTTCTTCAGCGTCATACTATTAAAAATTATATCATCTTGGAGAACTTCGACAAATTCTTTCTTGAGGGAATAAGTATTGTAAAAGAATTTTAGACCGGGTTCTATGTAGAAGTTGGCTACAACAGGTATGTTGTATATTCCACCTAACTCCACGCCGCCACCATTATTGAAGACACTAATTCCCACATTGTGCTCAGTAATTTTACCTGGGCATGTGATTTCTCCCCCGACACGAATGCCAAAATAGGCTTTATTGTCAGGGTTGTTTACGATTGTGTTTTGCGCCATAACAGATATGCTGGCGGCAGTAACAAACAGGATTGATAAGAGAAACTTTTTCATAATAACTATTTATCCCCTGACTCTAAGGATATAAAGTCTATATGCAGAAACGTGAGCCAACTATGCCACGTTCTAGTTTGAAGGTCCTGAGAAAACCTATGAGCAGATGTAGCAACAGCAGCTCACGCTATACGCGTGAGAACCACTATGCTATCTCTTGCTCTGTTTATGAATTTCTCAGGTTCTCAAACTACAAGATGAGCATAACGCTTCTTATTTTGCTAAAATGTCATGGAACAACTATTTCATTCCTCTTGCAAAGATAATCAAAACAGTTGGATCGCAAAGAATCAGTGCAAAATTAGATAAGAAAGGTTGTTTATGCAGCCGCTCCAATTTTTATTCTGCTGCGGTAGATCCGGCATCGTCTTCGATGTAGGAATCATCCTCAGTTGCGGCGATGTTTTCCTTTACAAGCGTATCGGGATTNCCATCCTCCTTTTTGCGGTCATCCTTGGNTCCTTCTTCCGNGGTAGGCTCTTTTTTCTTGACTTTTCTTTCGCGTTTTACAATACTTGCTGCGGGCGCTGAGTTAATCAGCTCTACCATTGCTTCCGGCACAATAAAGACATCTTCCGGCGATGTCGGGCGGATTTCTTCAAACCAAGCGAATTTCTGGAGGAAATAACTGCCTTTTTTTGCCAGATAAAGCGGAGTGACCTTAGCCGAGGTCTCGGGGGTGAAAAGAACTCTTTCTATATCGTTGTTAAGAAACCACGCATCCATTGTGCTACTCTCAACATACGCGTATTTATTATAGGTGGAGTCGTTTTCCATAGGGAACATAATCAGCATTACATTTCCTTCGGCATAAAGGTGACGGATGGTGGAGTCGTTGAACCACGCTGTCATTTCAGTAGCGCTCATCTGCTGGAAGCAGTCTTCATCTATATGCTCAGCCATGAATCCGAATTCCGGCAATTTCGCCCAGTCGACAGTTGAGTCGTTCATGTGCACATGAATGACATTACCGAAAATCTGCTTGTCTTCGTTCCAAACAACCGGGTGCCTGTACATATATATTATTGAGTCACGCTCTGTGGAGCTAAGTGAATCACATACTCCCTGAAGGTCTGAGCGATAGAAACGTACTTTGTGGTAGATATTTATGACTCTTGTGGAGTCTTCCGGATCAATGTACGCGAAAATGGTGTCGCCATGCATATATAAGGTGTCACCTCTGGAATATTCCTTGGCGAGTGCTCGCCCGGTAACAAACGCACTGTCGGCATTGTCGTCATAAAAGCCGTAGTCACCATGCAGTGATGTGCTATGGGCTGAATCAGTNAGAATCATGTTGCCGAATGCTTCACCGAAATTGCGGTCGCGGTCGTAGAAAAGGGTGTCNCCGGTGAGTGTGTTCCCACGGTTGGTGATTACAAGCGATCTTTTATATAAATCGGCAAGTCCGGTTTCAGTATTATATGTCCCGGAGGTAGAGAGTATCTCACCATCGGCATTTATTATGCGGGTGTCAGCGATTAGTTCCGCAACATGGGTTTCGGTATTGTAGTGGAGGGAATCTGTGAACATCTGGAGGGTATCGTTGCCGTTAAGGCTGTTCAGCTCCACATCAAGATAAAAATTAGCATCTTTGGAGTTGGGGTAGTACTCTCCCTGGAGTGAACTCAGGGTATTCTGGGCATCGCTGAGAACTCCTCCTACCTCATAGAAACCTCTCTCTTCAGCAAGGCTGTAATTGAATACGTCTGTTTCGAGCTTCACGTCGCGGTTTATGAGGCGCACTTTCTTGCCATTGTCTGCGTAAAGGACTGCAAGTTCGTCTATTCCATCGTAGTTGAGTTCGTCAGCATACACGAAAAGTGTATCGCCCTGCTCCATGCGTACGTTTGAAAAAGCATCGAAAGAATTAGTCNGTTCATAGAAGTGAGCNCTGTCGCAGTACATATACATGTCNTTTTTGCGGAAAACGACATTGCCAACAAGTACCTGGAATTGCTCCTCCTTTTCCACTCCNGGCTGCTCCTGATAGCGCCANACATCGGCGTGCTCAAGGAAAACCTTGCCTTCCTGATAGCGGTTAGCCCCGGGAATGATAGGCTTGATGTTTTGCGGCGTCTGCGGTGTCTGGCGGGTTTCTCCCGGTGCCGGTGCGGTCCATGCAGGCAGGGCGAGCCCGAGGAATGCAGCAACCGCAGTTGCCCCCGGCAGAAATCTGCGGAATTTATGAATGAACCTGACCACGCGGCATGAGTTTAGTCAGCGTTATTTATTTTTCTTTAATCCAGCCTTTGTGGGTGAACTCGCAGTTGCGCCAATTTTCATCAATGCGCACATAGGTCTCGTTGATTTTTTTAGCAAGCCAATCTCTAAGCACCTGTTCGCGCTGGTGATTCTCATACATTGATTTGAGTGTCTGGTAGTCCTCAGACAGATTTGCCTTATGACCTTCGATGCGTCGTGTGAGTTTGACAATAGCAACAACTTCGCGGTTGAGTTTCGGATCCATCATGACAAATGCTTCGGAAATGTCGCCGGGCTGCATATTGGCAATTTTCATGGCGACTTCCTGTGGAAGTTCCGCCATTGTGAAGCGGGTTGAACCGGCGCGCTCACTTTCCCTGTCGGTGTTAACCATCATGCCACGGTTTGCCCTTGTGCCTTTGTCCTGTGAAACGAGACCGACAACATCGTTGAATTTCACTTTGTCGGCAATAATGTCGCTGCGGAGTGAATCGAGCCTGACAACAGCTTCCTTAAGGTCGTTGTCTGANACTTTCGGNCGAAGGAGAATGTGGCGCACATTGATTCNNTCGCCGCGTTTTTCAATCAGCTGGATGATATGGAAGCCNAACTCGGTTTCCACGATTTTGCTGACCTTTTTCGGATCGTTGAGGTTGAACGCCACTGCCGCAAATTCGGAGTCAAGTGTGCCTTTGCCTCGGAAGCCGAGCTCTCCGCCCTGCATACTGCTGCCGGGNTCCTCCGAGTAGAGGATTGCCAGTGTAGAAAATTCGCTTTGCCCGCTGGTGATTCTTTCAGAGTAGTCGCGGAGACGTGATTTCACATCCTCGATTTCCTGACGCGGGATAACAGGATTGATAGTAATNATCTGAGCCTCAACCTGCAGAGGAATGAACGGCACGCTGTCGGCGGGGATNGATTCAAAGTAGCGGCGCACATCATTTGGAGTACTCTTGATGTCAGCAGTGAGGTTTCGCTGCACTTCGCGTACACGGTAGCTGTTGCGCACCATATCCGTGGTTTCCTGACGGAACTCAGCCATTGGCTTGCGAACATACTCCTCAAGTTTCTCTTTTGTCTGGAACATAGAGAGGTAATATGACATTCTGCTGTCTACTTCCGCGGTTACCGCAGCTTCGTTAGCCTCAATGGTGTCCATATCCGCCTGATGGAGATAGAGTTTTTCAACTGCAATCATTTCCGGGATTATGCAGTAAGGGTCTCCCTGGATAGGAGTTTTCTCACGGAGGTAATTGATATACTGTGCTTCGATTTCAGATTTCCAAATCGGCTGGTCTCCAACGACCCATGCAACCTCTTCAACAATATTGTTGCTCTGTGCGCTTGCAGCGAGCGCTGTCAATGCCATTGAAGCGGCAATTATGATGCTTTTAAATTTCACGCTGAGTTATTTAAGAATGAAAAATCGGCTCAAAATTACAAAAAAAACATTGCGGTGAAGCGTAGATAACTCTAAAAATAGCTAAATCGGTTCATTTATACGATTTAGCGGTGATAAGTGCCACTGTTTCGCGGTCTATTTCCACTGGCAGGGCAGTTGCAAGGCTGTCCATCCAACGGTGGTAGAGTGAATCGGTGAATACTGTCACAAAAAGCTCTCCGGCATCTTCCGGCGATAGCGGTGAGGTGAGTACACGTCCGGAAACTGCCGCCGCTGCTGTCCAGCGTTCCTGCACAGGAGGATTTTTGCCGCCAAAGACGGCGAAATCAACAAACGGGTTTTCTCCATGTGCCGTGTTGTACTGAATCACCCGGACTTCTTTGCCGAACAAGCGTTGTGCAGCAGATACTGCCGTGCGGTAGTCTGTCTTTACTCCGATTTCCTCACGGAGCGCATCGGCAGCGACCTGTGCATCTTCAAGTGACGGTGCCAGCAAAATTGTGCCTATGAAGTGCGGGGCGCTCCAGTTGAAATCGCCGCGGTGCCTGTTGAAAAAATCTATCCTTGCGGCGGAATCGTGCAGTGCAATCTCGCGTGTGCGGAGTTCTGTGATTTCAAACACAGCAAGCCCTTCAGCGATGNGTCGTTCGCTCTCCGTAGCATTATCGGGAACTATTTTCCCAAACACGGCTTTCGCATCCTCAAGTTTCCTCAGGTATGCCGCAAGCAGTGACAGGATGGAATCATTGGGGACGGTTTCGCCGAACAGTGCCTTATAGTCCCCTATAGAAGCGGCACTGCCTCCGACTCTCATGAGCACCCGGTCGGAACCGGGAGCTGCGGAGGTCAGAAGCAGCACAAACACTACGGCACAAGCCGCGAGCTTACTGATGCGATGCACTATAGTTGGGTGCTTCGCTTGTTATTGCAACGTCATGCGGGTGGCTCTCGGCTACGCCTGCATTAGTGATTCTGGTGAACTTGGCTTTGTGGAGCTGGTCGATGTTTGCCGCGCCGCAATAGCCCATGCCGGCTCTGAGTCCTCCGAGCATCTGGTAGGTGACCTCGTAAAGTGAGCCTTTGAAGGGGACACGTGCCGCGATTCCTTCCGGAACGAGTTTCTTGACATCGCTTTCTCCTGCCTGGAAGTAACGGTCTTTAGAGCCTTTTTCCATAGCTTCGAGTGAGCCCATTCCACGGTAAGCCTTGTATTTTCTTCCATTATATATAATGGTGTCGCCGGGGCTTTCCTCGACTCCGGCAAGCATTCCGCCGAGCATGACGCAATTTGCGCCAGCAGCAAGCGCCTTGACAATATCGCCAGAGTAACGGATGCCGCCGTCAGCTATGAGGGGCACACCAGTGCCTTCAAGAGCTTTCGCAACATCATAAACAGCGCTGAGCTGCGGCACTCCGACGCCGGCAATAACACGGGTTGTGCATATTGAGCCGGGACCGATGCCGACTTTTACTCCGTCCGCGCCATTTTCAGCGAGATATTTAGCGGCTTCACCGGTGGCGATGTTTCCGACAACAACGTCAATGTTGGGATATTTTTCCTTTACGGCACGAAGCACTCCGATAACACCTTTGCTGTGTCCATGCGCAGTGTCAATCACGATAGCGTCAACTCCGGCTTCTACAAGTGCATCAACACGTTCCATNCTGTCTACGGTAACACCGACACCTGCAGCAACTCTCAGGCGGCCTCTGCTGTCCTTGCAAGCATTAGGTTTGTCTTTCGCTTTGGTGATATCCTTATATGTGACAAGTCCAACAAGGCGACCGTTATTGTCGACAACCGGGAGTTTTTCAATTTTGTGTTCCTGGAGAATCTGTGCAGCTTCCTCAAGATTGGTGCTCTGCTGTGTCGTAACGAGGTTTTCTGTGGTCATGACCTCGTCAATGGGNCGTTTGAGGTTTCTTTCAAACCTGAGGTCACGGTTGGTAACGATGCCAACGAGCTTGCGGTCATCATCAACCACAGGTATGCCGCCGATGTGATATTCCTCCATCATTGCAAGAGCGTCAGCCACGGTGCTTCCGCGCTTGATGGTAACAGGATCGTATATCATACCGTTTTCAGCTCTCTTGACTGCATGAACCTGACGTGCCTGTTCGGCAATCGACATATTTTTGTGTATTACACCGATACCGCCTTCGCGCGCAATTGCAATAGCAAGCTGCGCTTCAGTAACAGTGTCCATAGCCGCAGAGACAATGGGCACATTGAGCTCGATGTTTCGTGAAAACTTGGTTTTAAGATTAACTTCGCGGGGGAGAACCTCGGAATAGGCGGGGATAAGAAGGACATCGTCAAATGTCAGCCCGTCCATTTTAACTCTATCTGCAATAAACGACATAATTTGTTTGTCTTGAAATTTATTGCATGCAAAGATAATAATTTTTTCAGCAAACTGTATTATCCGGAATGCTAAAAATGCGGATGAAAAATATAAAAAATTGTCAGCCAGGTATATTTGCCAGGAGTGTATAGAGCCGGTGTAGCGGCAGTCCCATGACGTTGTAGTANCTTCCGCGTATTCCGGTTACTCCAATGCAACCGATCCATTCCTGTATCCCATATGCTCCCGCCTTATCGAATGGGCGGCAGGTGGATATATACCAGTCCATTTCGCGCTCTGTTAGACGTGCGAATGACACTTCGGTAGCTGCGGTGAAGCTGTAAAGGGATCGTGATGTTTTCACCGCCACTCCGGTGACAACCAGATGTGATGAGCCGGAAAGGATTTTAAGCATCCTTTTCGCATCATTGGCATCGGCAGGTTTGCCAAGGACCTTATTGCCGGATAATACAATGGTGTCCGCTGTGATAGTAAGTGTATCGTCGCCGAAATTGCACGCTTCGGCTTTTTTGCGGGCGAGAAATTCGGGAATGTCGGCAGGGGGAGTTTCAGGAGGATAATTTTCGTTGTCAACTGGAGCGGGAATTACTTCAAATTTAAGACCGAGCATTGCAAGGAGTTCGCGGCGTCGCGGTGATGCGCTTGCAAGGATAATTCTGTAACGGTCGAGATGAGCGAGCGGATTTTCAGGGTTCATGTCAGAAATATTACCAGTGAAATGCTTCCTCCCTGTCAAGCCAGAGATTCTGCGCTTTTAGAATTTGTTCAAGGAGGTCTCGGGCAACTCCATATCCACCCGCAACGGGTGATATGTACTTAGAGATAGCCTTTACTTCTGGTGCGGCATCTGAGGGAGCTACCGGTAGCCCGGTGATGCTCATGGCTGGGATGTCGGGAATGTCATCCCCAACAAATGCAACCTGTGCCGGAGAAAGATTATGAGTGTCCATCCATTGCCGGAGCACAGGAAGTTTCCGTGAAGCGTTCAGGTACACATCCTTAATGTCCAGTGCAGCCATCCGGTTTTTGATGGTATAGCAGTCGGCTCCGGATATGATTGCGATTTTTAGCCCGATGCGTGCGGCAAGCCGCATGGCAAATCCATCCTTAACATTCGCCATTCTCAATAATTGCCCATTTTCAGCCATGGGTATTGTGGAAGGGGACAGGACTCCGTCAATGTCGAAGACCACTCCTTTTATTAATGACAGGTCGTAGTTGATAGCACTCATATCAAAGAAAAAGTGAGCCGGCGCTGCGGAAAGCAATGCCGGCTCTATGGTTCTGTGCGCATGAAGGGACTCGAACCCCCACGTCCTGAGACATTAGATCCTAAGTCTAACGCGGCTACCAATTACGCCACATGCGCGGGATTTGTAGTGCAAAGGTATAAATATACCTTTTACCGCGCAAATTTTTAGGCGTAAAATTGATTTAGAACAGTTTTTCGGGATATGTGCCGTCTTCGTGGAGTTTGGCGAATTTCTCAACAACACCGGGGCGGTCAGCAGCGTAAGTCACACCAAACCAACGGCTATCAGTGTCAAGTACTTTGACTGTAGCTTCTCCGTTGCGGATAAGGGTGTCAATTGCGAGCGGAATAAAAAATTCGCTCTTGGGGGTGTTGATGTCCTTGTCAAGGAATTTTTTGAACTCGCGCTCACTGTAGTCAAAGTAATCGGGTGTGAATCCCCAGAGGTTCATTGACACGGGGGTTGAGGGGTCAAGTGTCTGCTCAACTCCATTTTCGTCAGTGAATACGATTTTGCCGTCCTTGTCGTAGCTGATAGCTGTACGCTCCACAACAGATGTGAGGTGTCCGTCCTCAGATGTAGAGCAAACGCCGCGTGCAACAGAGCCGTTTTCGGTCATGGTGTTGCCAACACGGAAACCTACCATGCAGTAGTCGCCTTTCTTGTCGCGTGGTTTGGAAAGTTCTTTTGCGATAACTTCAAATGCATTCCTGCCATAGAAGTCGTCAGCGTTGATTACTGCAAACGGTTCCTTTATAGCATCCTTGCCCATGAGAACGGCATGGTTGGTTCCCCAGGGTTTTGTGCGGTCTTCGGGGCATGTATAGCCCTCGGGGAGCGCGTCGAGTGACTGGAAAACAACCTCAACAGGAATATGTCCTTCATATTTTGAAAGGATTTTGTCGCGGAAATCCTGCTCAAAGTCTTTACGGATNACGAAAACTACTTTTCCAAATCCGGCGTGGATCGCATCATAGATAGAGTAGTCCATGATAGTTTCGCCGTGAGGTCCGAGACCGTCAAGCTGCTTGAGGCCTCCGTAACGGCTGCCCATACCGGCAGCGAGCACAAATAATGTGGGTTTCATTGGTCAGTTTATTATTTGGTTTTGAATGAAAATGCGATTGTCTCGTCGTAAACTTCTCCGGGGCGCAGGACAGGTGATGGGAAGTTGGGTTTGTTTGGAGCGTCCGGGAAGTTCTGGCATTCTATAGCGACGCCGTCGTAGTCGTTATATGAGCGTCCGGCTTTGTTTGCAGGTGANCCTGCAAGCCAGTTTCCGGTGTAAACCTGTACTGCAGGCTGGGTAGTGCTTACTTCAAGTACTCTGCCTGAGGGTTCCGAAGAGAGAACTGCGATTGTGTGCATCTCGCCTTTCTTGTAATTGTCGGCAACCCAACAGTTGTCATATCCCTTGCCGTATTCAAGCGCAGGAAATTCTTTTTTGATGTCCTGACCGATTTTCTTGGGAGACGTGAAGTCCATTGGTGTGCCGGCAACTTCTGCAATTTCTCCAGTTGGGATAAGGGTGTCATCGGTAGGGAGCCATTTGCTGCAAGCCAACTGCATTTCGTGGTCAAATATATTGCCTGAGTCGTGGCCTTCAAGGTTCCAGTAAGCGTGATTGGTTAGGTTTATGACAGTAGGAGCGTCTGTCTCAGCCTTAAGGTTCAGTGTGAGTGTATTGTCATCGCTCCATGTATATGTTGCAGTCACATCAAGGTTTCCGGGATAGCCTTCTTCGCCGTCTGCACTATGGTAAGTAAAAGTAACAGTGCCGTCCGCAGCATTTGCAGTACTGTTCCATATACGGTTCATATATCCAGTGGGTCCTCCATGGAGCGCATTGGGACCATTGTTGATAGCAAGAGTGTATTCTTTGCCGTCAAGTGTGAAATGACCTTTTGCAATACGGTTTGCAAAACGTCCGGGCACTTTGCCTGCGCAAGGATCGTCTGCAATATAATCAGCAGGATTGGTGTACCCGATAGCTACATCGGTCATTACTCCGTTTCGGTCAGGAACCACTACCGATACGATTCCAGCTCCGAGTGAGGAGAGTGTGACTTTAGCACCCTGCGCATTTATGAGGGTATAGAGTGTTATTTCACCGAGGGATGATGTCGCTGAGGTTTTCTCGATTTTCATTTGGTGTTAGCTTTAAGAATTACGTCAATGACGCGAAGTTAACCATTTATTTCGAGAAAACCATCAGCGCGGTTAAGATTTTACTAATTGTTCAGTAGCCTTTTTCTTTCGGCTTCTGCCGCTTTAAGCTGGGAGGATATATTTTGTGATTCAACGGAATTGCCTTCTGATATGGTGACAGTGTGGCTTGCCGAATTACTTTTCTTAATCTGTTGCCTTGTACGCTCTGCTTGCTGCCTAGCTTTTTCTGCCTGTTGTTTTGCTCTTTCCGCCTGCTGTCTCATGCGTTCCGCCTGTTGCCGTGCTCTTTCCGCCTGTTGCCGTGCTAATTCTGCTTGCTGTTCAGCTAATTGCCTCTGGCGTTCCGCTTGCTGCTGAGCTAACTGCCTCTGGAGTTCTGCTTGCTGTCTCTGGCGTTCCGCCTGTTGCTGAGCTAANTGCNTCTGGCGCTCTGCCTGTTGCCGTTGCCGTTCCGCCTGTTGCTGAGCTAATTGCCTCTGGCGTTCTGCCTGTTGCCGTTGCCGTTCCGCCTGTTGCTGAGCTAATTGCCTCTGGCGTTCTGCTTGCTGCTGAGCAAATTGCCGTTGACGTTCCTCTAATTGTTTTTGCCGTTGCTCATACTGTCTCTGCGATTCACTCTCAGCATAGTCATACGGGTCTGATTTGTTTACAGAAATGATTAGCTGATACTTGCCATTTACATGAGAAAGGCTGTAATTGCGATAATTGTCTGGCTTTACGAATTTCATTATGATCTGCCCGTCATCACCAGGTCTTAGGATGAAGTTGGACGCTTCGTTTTCGCGGTTCAGGAGCTTTGCACGCAGGCTCTTGTAAAGCGATTTTTGCTTGAATGTATAGCGGTATGTAGCCTGGCGGATTTTGCCAGAAGATGGGTCACGATCTACTGCGAGTGTTCTCTCAACAGCATTTTCCGAGTTCATATTGGTAATAAGATCATCATGCCAGTCACCTGCGGCAAATGCAGGGACAGCAAACACGAGAATGAGTATGAGCAGTAAGTTTCGTTTCATATCCTTTAATAGTTTAAGGTGAGCATTATTATATATTCGAGAGTATATTTTGTGGGTCAGGAAAAGAAGTCCTCATTGTCAGCGATAGCGGATAGTTCAGCAGTGCGAAGTTCAAGCTCTATGCTTTCCGCTTCAAGATTTATGGCGTTAATCTCGTCCGATATGTATTCAATGTCTGTTGTCATGTTGCCATCTATCATTACGTAGCTGCCTTCATACTGCTTTGCAAGCAATTCGCGCTGTATGCTACGTGTATGATAGTTCCACCCGAGTGAGAATACAACTGCGATTGCCGCCGCGGCAGAGCTAATCCACAGTATAGGTTTGATAAACCTGTTGCGCTTTTTAGCCGGTTGTGTTTCCAGTTCGATTCCCGGTTCACCTGGCATACCGTCCGCGTACCACTTGAACATAGGTANGTANTCTTTAAGGTGCGGAGGNACCGCGTTGCCGGCAAAGTATTGCTGGAGTGCCGCCTCTTCCGCGCAGGTAGTTTCACCTTCAAAGAAACGGTTGAGCAATGTTTCAATATTTTTGTCAGTAATGTTCATGCTTTTGAATTTAAATATATGTCACGCACTCTTTTTCGTGCCCTGGACAGTGCGGTGCGTACGGAACCCGGTTTAGACCCGATAAGTGATGCTATTTCTTCAGTTTCCATTCCTTCAATATGCTTCAGTTTCAGTACAGCTTGCTCCATTTTCGGCAATTCCTCAATAGCTTCCAGTATGTCTGGGTCTATAGTGTCGGAATATGTCTGGAACTCCACCGTCATAGCTTCATCCAAATCTGCCGTTGAGCGTCTACTTCTGATTGCAGATATGCATACCCTTCTGAGAATCACAGCAGCAGGGGCTGCTGGATTTTCATAATTTGAGAGTTTATCCTTGAAAAACCAGAGTTTGATAAGTGTATCCTGCACGGCGTCATCAGCCTCATCCACTGAGCCAAGAATGGTTCTGGCAGTGGATAACAAACGGGGACGTAGTCCTGCGGCAAGTTTTTCAAACTCCTGTCGNTGCATNGGTCAGNCGTATNTCACANATGTAGTAGTGTGCCCGTTTGCCTGGTTNTTGATTGTGCTNTATCGTGCCTTATTTGNCTCAAGNCGTTCAATTGCATAACAGGAGATGCTTGATGTGCTTGAGTTGGTGGTAGCCTTAACGTTTTTTGCCTTCAGCGAGAACGCGATAATGTCTGACGAACTGGATGCAGACAATTCAGCATTGTTACATATTCCTGAAAGGATTATGTCACCGGCACTTCCGCTTATAGCTTCGACCATAGAAGCGGTTATTCCGGAAATCTTGACATCACCCGATGATGATGAGATTGCTGAAATGTATTCGCAGTTAGCGGACTTTATGTTTACGTCGCCGGCAGACTGCGATGCAGCGGATAGCTGGTTGCAAACAATCTTAGTCGCGTATATGTCTCCAGCCGAGTTGCACGACACGCTAACGGTGGATGCAGTGATATTGTCTATGTTTATGTCTCCAGCCGAATTAGCAGAAACAGACGCGGTATTGCAGCTCAGTGAAGAAAACTTTATATTGCCGGCTGAATTGGTATTCAGTTTTATTTGATCAGCCTTTATATTATATCCCCTGATATCGCCTGCGGAATTTGTGGTAACGGATACTTGCTTGCCCGGTCTATTGAAAGAGTTCATGATCTTTATGTTTCCGGAGCTGTTCGTTACAAAAGATGTTACATCCGGCGCGCTTACAAGCACTTTTACGGTACATGAGCCGTGGATGCTTATGGATTGCTTNTATTTTNCAGAAAGAGTGGTGNCTTCATGTCTCACGTCAATATACTTANTNAGGTTTTCCGGAGCATANATCTTGACTTCCTGTGTGCGTGAGTCAGTGTACTCAATGTCAATTGCNGTCTGTGTTTCGAGTTTGCTTATNTGGCTAAACNTCACGGGCACAGTGTAAGTGACATAATTAGATGAAGGTGTGATGACAACAACATTTGCCGATGCGGCAAGTGATGTGATAAGGATGGTGAGGAGGATGAAAAATCGTGTCATATCTGATATAATTATTTGTTTCTATCTATATGACGCGAAAAAAAGTCCAAACGTTACATCAACAAATGTTAAATAGTTATTTCTCCGCAAATCGAGTGCCCGAAATGGTCTCTGACTTCCTCAGGTGGAAGTTCCATTCCGAAGAGATACATCAGTTTAGCCAAGGCGGCTTCGGTTGTGATGTCATGCCCTGAAACAACTCCACAGGCTGCAATAGTGTCACCTGCAAGGTAGCGCTTCTGGACTCCTCCGTTAACACATTGGGTCACATTTACAACCACAACCCCTCGCTCAACCGCTTCTTTGATCGCATCGGTAAACCATTTTGAAGTCGGTGCGTTTCCCGCTCCGTATGTTTTCAGCACTATGCCTTTGATTCCGGGTGTCGCCAGCTGATGCCGCAATGTGGCTTCGGTTAGTCCCGGGAATAAATCTATGCACATTACCCCCTGGTCCATTTTATAGTGGGTGCGCAGTGGACGGTGCTCTATATGGCGATACAAGGCGTCATTGTCGAAATGGATGCCGAGCCCTATTTTAGCCAGAGGAGGATAATTGTTGCTTTTGAACGCATTGAAATTGTCCGCGCTCATCTTTGTGGAGCGATTTCCACGCCACAGGTAATTCTCAAAAAGAATAGCCACCTCCTGGACGGTGGGAGTGCCTGTGGGAGTGACGGATGCTGCAATCTGCAATGCCGTTATCAGGTTTTCTTCACCGTCTGTCCTCACTTCGCCTATGGGGAGCTGTGAGCCTGTTATAATAACAGGCTTGCTGAGGTTTTCCAGCATGAAGGAGAGCGCGGATGCTGTATATGCCATGGTGTCAGTGCCATGAAGCACCACAAAACCATCGTATGCGCGGTAATTCTTTTCAATGGCGTTCACAATCTGCCCCCAATGCTCCGGATTCATGTCTGACGAATCAAGCGGAGGATCAAATGAGATGTTGTCAATCTCATAATTGAGCTTCCGTATCTTCGGCACATTGTCAATCAGGTGCGTGAAGTCAAACGGCTGCAGAGTGTGGGTCTCGGCATTTTCAATCATGCCGATTGTGCCACCGGTATATATAATAAGGAGTCGCGGTCGACGGGCAGTTGCTTCCATTGGCAGGGAAATATGATTTATTTGACCTGTGCTCCCGGTACTACCGGTCCGGTAGGACCTATTACAACCAGTGAGCCGTCGGCATTTTCTGCCGAAAGAATCATTCCCTGGGATTCTATGCCTTTGAGCTTTCTCGGCGGGAGGTTTGCAATGAAGCATACCTGTTTGCCTACAAGTGTCTCCGGCTGGTAGTGTGCAGCAATGCCGCTTACAATGGTGCGTGTGCCAAGCCCGTCATCAATTGTGAATTTAAGCAGCTTGTCAGCCTTAGGCACTTTAACGCATTCGAGCACTGTGCCCACACGGAGGTCTGCTTTCATGAAGGTGTCAAAATCCACATCCGGAGCCTGGGGAGCTGCCTTGAAAGACTTGATTTTGTTTTCCTCTTTGATTCTCGCCAACCGGTCGAGCTGTCCCTGAATTGCGGAATCCTCGATTTTTTCAAACAGCAACTGCGGTTCTCCAATCTCTGTGCCTGAGCCTANTATNTNNAAATTNCCGNGCATATNCCNTNTNATTTCNTNGATATTGAGCATTNTGCNTAGGCTTGCGCTCATGAACGGCATGAACGGTTCAAACGCCACTGTGATGTTGGCGCAGATCTGAATTGCATAATTGAGTATTGTAGCAACTCTGCCCATGTCGGTCTTGACCACTTTCCAAGGCTCTGTTTCCTGTAGATAACGGTTGCCGATACGGGCAATCTCCATAGCGTCCTTCAGCGCCTCGCGGAAATGGAATGTGTCAAGGTTTCCTGTAAGTGACTGCACTGCTGCAGCGACATCTTCCATCATTTTTTTGTCAATATCCAGCGGTTCGCCAGGTATCGGAAGCACTCCTCCAAAGAACTTATGGGTCAGCACAACGGCGCGGTTTACGAAGTTGCCGAGTACTGCAACAAGTTCATTATTGTTGCGAGCCTGGAAATCAGACCAAGTGAAGTCGTTGTCTTTGGTTTCCGGTGCGTTTGCGGTCAGCACATAGCGGAGTGTATCCTGTTTTCCGGGGAAATCACGGAGGTATTCGTGGAGCCAAACAGCCCAGTTGCGTGATGTGGATATCTTGTCTCCCTCAAGATTTAGGAATTCATTTGCAGGCACATTGTCGGGCAACTGGAAATTATCCCCGTACGCCATAAGCATAGCCGGGAAAACTATGCAGTGGAAAACAATATTGTCCTTGCCGATGAAGTGTATCAGGCGGGTGTCATCGCTTTTCCACCATTTTTCCCATGAATCGGGAAGTAGCTCCTTGGTGTTGGAAATATATCCGATAGGTGCGTCAAACCATACATACAGCACTTTGCCTTCGGCACCTTCAACCGGCACAGGAACTCCCCATTTAAGGTCTCGGCTCACGGCTCTTGGCTGTAGTCCCATGTCAATCCATGATTTGCATTGACCGTACACATTGCTCTTCCACTCCTTGTGCCCTTCAAGAATCCATTTGCTCAAAGCTTCCTCGTATTTATTTAGAGGAAGATACCAATGGGTTGTTTCCTTCCAGCTTACGGGTGCGGAAGTAAGGCGGGAATGAGGGTCTATGAGGTCTGTCACGCTAAGTGAGGTGCCGCAGCTTTCGCACTGGTCTCCGTATGCTTCCTTGCCGCAATGGGGGCAAGTGCCGGCAACATAGCGGTCGGCGAGAAATTCTCCAGCCTCGGCATCGTAGGGCTGCTCGGATGTCCTTACTTCAAAGCATCCTTTGTCATACAGGCGCTTGAAAAATTCTGATGCGGTATCGTGGTGTATATCAGAGGTAGTGCGGGAATAAATATCAAAGCTGATGCCAAGTTCAGCCATGGAGTCGCGGATGATAGCGTGATAGCGGTCCACAATGTCCTGCGGGGTAACACCCTCCTCGCGAGCCTTGATGGTGATGGGCACGCCATGCTCATCGCTCCCTCCGATCATGATGACATCTTCACCTTTCAGGCGGAGATAGCGTGCGTAGATGTCGGCTGGTACGTATACGCCGGCGAGATGTCCGATATGCACCGGTCCGTTTGCGTAGGGCAGTGCAGTGGTTATGAGGGTACGGTTGAATTTCTTTTCCATAGCTGAATATTTTTTAGCGGCTACAAAGGTACTTAATTATATTGCAATATCAAAGAGCAATGCGGTAGGTGGGGAAAGCAATGCCGCGTGCTCCAAGCTCGCTTTTGAACTGGAGCAGCCCTTTGTCAATCTCTCCGGTATCCGGTTCGTTGGAGCCGCCCAGATCGATGTAGTCATATTTCTCCCTGCAAGTTTCACAGAGATGGTGGATTATAGCTGTCGGTGCTTTGGCTTTGCGCCCAGTTTCGGTTGATGCCATGTACTGCACGCGTGCAACCTTATCGCATAGGNANATTACAGCTCCGGCAACCGGTGTNCTGTCCAATGAAGCTGTAAGNAGCCTGATGTTGCCNGGAAAACAACTTTTAAGGCGGTTAATCTCGCTAAGTGAATGTACTGGAGCCGCATTGTGCCGGACGCGAAGGCATTCTTCAAGCATATTCCAAAAGCCGGCGAAATCATCATTTTCGCTTATGGTGACTCCTTTCGAGATTGCCATGCGTATTGCCTGCCGCTTGTTTTCGTTCATCGGAACTGGATTGCGGAGGTCTATTGCGGAGGATAGGACGGAATCAGCCTGCTGTGCGCCGAGCCGGAAGAGTACATACAAATCCTCTTCTGCCGGCATAGTCTGGTAAATATGCGGCAACGGTTTGTACGATAGCTCCTGNGCGCCAANNTCACGCATTGCGTCAATGGCAGCATGGAAAACCTCGGTCATGGTAATGCCGTTAAAATGCCGAGTAGGGGTAATCCATCCGCCATATGTCAGTCCTCGGTGTGAACTGATAACCGTGCCATGTATTTCGGCTGGAAGTGTTGCTGCAAGCTTGCCTTGCCGGTTGAACGCCATTAGCGAACAATCGGCAAAGCGGTCCGAATGATAGTCCATGTAGTCGCGCTTGAACAGGAATGTGCCGCAGCGCGACTNCTCGACAAAGTTATCCCACAGCTCCTTGTATTCAGGAGTGTACNGGCGNATGACCATTACAGGGCGAGGCGGTANATTTCAGCGGTGTCTGTTGCNCGCAAGGGCATATATCCGCCGATAACCTCACCTTTATTAATATGGAGGCGTCGCACCATCTCATCAATGTCCGGGTCCGGTACTCCAAGTTGCGCAAATGTTACCGGCAGACCGATGCTGCCGAANAATGCTTTCAGGCAATCNATNCCTTCGTAAGCTGCCGCTTCATCCTTTTCGTCGCGCACATTGAATACCCTGCGGGCAAACTGAGCTATCTTTGAGGGATTGTGTTGCGTCATATATGTCATCCATGCGGGGAAAATCACAGCAAGGCCTGCTCCGTGTGTCACATTATACATAGCGCTTATCTCATGCTCTATCGCATGGCTTGCCCANTCCTCTTTTCTGCCCGTGCCNCANATGCCGTTGTGGGCAAGTGTTCCGCTCCACATTATATTGGCACGCGCCTGGTAATTGTCCGGTTCAGCGATTACCTTAGGCGCTTCTTCGATTATAGCTTTCAGTACACCTTCGCTTACCCTGTCTGTGATTTCCACATCCTGCGTGGGGGTAAAATAGCGCTCCATGATATGAGCCATCATGTCNGCGATTCCGCTTGCAGTCTGGTAAGCGGGGAGGGTGAATGTGAGTTCCGGGTTCATTATNGCGAATTTCGGACGCAGGATATAGTCTGTCCTCAAAGAAATCTTCACCTTCTCGGACTCAAGGGTGATTACTGAATTTCCACTCCCTTCGCTGCCGGCAGCGGGGATAGTCAGGACAACTCCTACCGGAAGCGCAACTTCCGCTTTTGCCTTGCCACTGTAAAAATCCCAGAAGTCGCCGCTGTAGGGTGCCCCGAGGGCAATTGCCTTTGCAGTGTCTATAACAGACCCTCCGCCAACAGCCAGGATGGCATCGATGCCCTTATTGCGGCACATTTGTATGCCTTCACGCACCGGGCCATCTACAGGATTCGGTTTTATGCCTCCGAGAGTTGAATATTTGATGCCCGACTTTGAAAGTGAGTCGCANACACGGTCAAGAAGCCCTGAACGCACTGCCGAGCCGCCACCGTAAACTACCAGAACCGTTTTCGCTCCTATTGCTGCTGTCTCAATGCCTGTCTGTGACTCAACTCCACGACCGAATACATACTTCGTGGGAGTGCAGTATGTGAAATTATCCATGATGTATTGTGNTTTTTAGTTTANAATGCAAATTTAATATCAAAACGCTATGGAGTATTGAAAAGTAGCAACTTTGTGAGAAAAAAATGTGATAATAGGCGAATGATTGTCAATTCATCCGTTTTTTAGGCACGCAAGGTGAATAATTATAGGAGAAATTTTTTGATGTTGCGAGAAAAAATGTACTTTTGCGGTATGGAGGAAACTC
>WFLX010049306.1_pt1 | contig 19049 bp, 14 predicted proteins | sample 4967041 | NCBI WGS metagenome assembly WFLX01 (sample SAMN12857096, study PRJNA449069) | gut metagenome | isolation source: stool from male and female vole | host: Microtus ochrogaster | place: USA:Florida | collected 2017
GCTCTGTGAAAAGCACTTTAGATAATCCGCCGTTTTTTTGGAAAGTCTCCTCACACTCCCGTCGCGTACCACTCATTCGGAGAATCTCTTTCGGAGCGATCGACACCAATAACTTTTCGATAAAATCCGCTTCACCCTCGGCGCATAGGAATTCGCCGGTAGAGAGGTCTAAAAACGCCACTCCGATGAAACTGCTCTCCTGCTTATTGCGCCCCGGGAAATGAAGGGCAGCCAGAAAATTGTTTTCGCGTGAGGGGAGGGTGGCATCATTCAGATTAAGCCCGGGGGTTATAAGTTCTGTGATGCCGCGTTTCACGAGTTTTTTTGTCAATTTCGGATCTTCCAATTGCTCGCATATTGCCACGCGTCGCCCGGCGCGGATAAGTTTCGGCAGATAAGTGTCAAGGGCATGATGAGGGAAGCCGGCGAGTTCGACTGAAGTCGCGGAGCCATTACCCCGACGGGTCAGGGTAATGCCGAGAATCTCGCTGGCAGCTATGGCATCCTCGGAAAAAGTTTCATAAAAATCGCCGACACGAAAAAGCAGAATTGCATCCGGATGCTTCTTCTTCATCTCGGCATATTGCTTCATAAGAGGGGTTTCAGCCATAGATATATTCTTTATGTGATATTCAATTATATGGAGGGGAGCGGAATGACGGAGAGCATCCAGGTAGACATCGCCACATATATTAAGAGACCCACTACATCGTTGGTGATCTGAATAAACGGACCCGTGGCGAGGGCGGGATTGATTTTCATGCGTTCGAGAGTGAGCGGCACGAGAGTGCCGAACACCGTGGCGAAAATAACGACGCAGAATAAGGATGCAGCCACGGCGAAGGCTACAGCATAACAATGAGGCTGCGTTATCAGCACGTATGCCAACACGGCTCCTGATATGACAATTGCATTCATTAGAGCCACAATAACTTCGCGCCCTATCTGACGCCCGGCATTGCGCAATTCAAGTTTGCCGTTTGCCAAACCTTGCACCACAATTGCCGACGCTTGCACACCGACATTACCACCCGTGCCCCCAATCAAGGGTATGAAAATAGCCAGGACGGTGACCGCGGCTATCTGCTGCTCGAAACCGGTCAGGATGACTGAATTGATGATGCCACCGATTATCCCTATCAAAAGCCAGGGGAGACGCGCCTTTGTCTGCGCAAAAACGGAGTCGTCGGCATCAATGTCGCTCGAGATACCGGAAGCCAATTGGTAGTCGCGCTCGCTTTGCTCACGCACTTCATCCATGACGTCGTCGACGGTGATCTGACCCACGAGCCTGCCGATGCTGTCGATAACAGGCATTGCCACAAGGTCGTATTTCTCAAAGTCTATAGCCACATCCTCTATCGGAGTGTCCGTGCGCACCGACACGGGGTTCTGCTCCATCACATGTTTAATCTTGGAGACACTCGGATGAGTGACCATCTTCTTCAGAGGAAGCACACCTTTGAGACGATTGTCGTTGTCGACGACATATACGTAATAAATATCATCAAGGTCTTCAGCCTGACGACGCATCTCCTTTATACATTCAGGCATGGACATGTTTTCATTGACTTCGATATATTCCGTGCCCATCAAGCCGCCGGCTGTGTCTTCATCATATTGAAGAAGGTCGACAATATCGCCGGCTTGCTCCATATCATCGATATGCTGCATCACCTCATCGCGATCTTCTTCATCAAGTTCCTGAATAAGGTCTACGGCATCATCGGTGTCAAGCAAATCAATAAAATGTCCGATTTGCTCCGGATCCATCCCCTCAAGGAGTTTCTTACGGTCTTCCTCATCAAGTTCCATGAGGACATCCGCTTTCTTCTCCTTATCGTCAATAAGGTTGAAAAGCCATTCCGCCTCTTTGAGATTCAAGGAATCAAAGAGTTCGGCAATATCGGCAGGGTGCAACTCGCGTATTTCCCGAGTGGCGGCAGCCGCATCCCGATTATCTATCAGTTCCTCAATGTGAGAGATTTGTTCTTCGGTCAGTTCCTTCATGATTTATATTGAAAGGAGGGTTTTAACAAAAATAATCAAAAGTTTTCAATTGAAAAAGTCATTAATAATGAAAACTTGAGCCACCGAGAAATTCTCTAAGAAGAGAGGTGGACGGGATTTGCTCGGAAGGGATGGATTCAAAGAAAGAGAGGAATTTCAGAAGCCTGTAGGCTTCATAATATAATTCATTGGAGTGAGGAACGCGCCTTAGCAGCGGCTCGGCATAATCTTTCATCACTCCCAATTCGAAAATAAGGGAGGAGTTGAAAGTGGCATCGGCATTTTCCTGAAACGGGAAAATCCATCTCTCTTCTCCGCGACGCACACTCTGCCAGCGCCTGAGGGTCTCCAGTGCGGAGGTGTTGCGATATTTATGGTCGCGCACGATGCGACGCAGCAGGCGATTGTCGGTGGTGGAAATCCAATTGTGATCGTCGATGTTGAGGGAGGTCAAAGCCGATATATACACTTTAAAGACATCATCGGAGGGGAGCGCCCGGATAAGCTCCGGGTTCAAGCCGTGGATACCTTCAATCAGCAACACTTCATCTCGGCGGAGGGTCAACGGACGTTCGCGGTGGACTCTCCTTCCGAGTTCGAATGAATATGTAGGAAGATTAATTGTTTCCCCCGCAATGAGTCTCTTCAAATCGGAATTGAGTCGCTCCAGGTCAAGCGCATATAGGGATTCATAATCGTAATCACCGGATTCATCCTTGGGGGTGTCTTCGCGATTCACGAAATAATCGTCGAGCGAAATCATTTTCGGAGTTTTCAGATTCGTCATCAACTGAATAGCCAAACGCTTGGTCGTAGTGGTCTTACCCGAAGAGGAGGGTCCGGCGAGGAATACGACTCTGGCGCCCCCGGCTTCATTTCGATGCGTTATCATATCCGCTATAGAAGCGATGTGCTTNTCGTGCATCGCNTCGGCAANGTTGATANGTTCGGGAGTATGTCTCGCTNTGNCNGCCTCGTTAAGTTCGCCGACGTTGCTGACCTTAATTGTATGATTAAGCCGGAGATAGCGTTCAAAGGCTTCATACATTTTCTCTTGAGTAATCGGCTGGCGCGGCACATCGCGGTTGACGCTGTCGGGTTCCATCAGCAAAAAACCGTCATATTTCTTAACGAGGGAAAACACATGTATATAGCCGGTGGAGGGAGCAAGTGGTGTATAATATGAATCGGCTATGCCGTCTAAGGTGTAATATGTGGTGTAAAGTTGGTTGAGAGTCTTCAACAGATTCACTTTTGAGTCAAGACCCTGCTCCCTGAATATCTCAATGACCTCCTCAGTAGGTCTTTCCCAACTTTCGAAAGGGTGATTTTCCTCCACCAGTCGCTTCATTACAGATGTGAGGGAATCGAGTTCCTCTTGCGATATATCCAAAATATTGCCTGCCTTGTCGAGGAGTCGGCACAGATAGCCGGCGGAGATTGAATGTTCGATTTTCAATCGGGTTTCCGGGAAAGTCTCGGAGACCGCCCGGTATAGAATCATACATAGGGATTTTGTATAGACCCTTCTTCCCGGCACTGAAGAGAAATCAAGAAATTCAATTCTCTTGGGGGCGTAGATGTTGTAGGATAGTCCTTCGGCTTTATTATTGACTAATGCGCATACCGGAGAAGAGGGGAGAGAATCGCGCAGGATATGGGCAAGTTGCAAAAGGGAGATTCCCCCTTCCACTTCTAAATGGGAATTTGTATTTACGCAGAAAATCTTGATCATAAAAATCAATTAGGAAATAAGGGATAATAGAAAAATAGCTCCTTAAATAGTGTAGTTTATGTAGCAGGGAGAGGGAAAAACACACAAATTTAACAAAAAAATCGAAGAAATTTGCGAAAAATTTGCGTGATTTAAAAAAGTTATATAACTTTGCGCTTGCAAAATGCGCCGGCTATCGGATGCAGTTGCTTCAAGTGGCCCATTCGTCTATCGGTTAGGACGAGAGATTTTCATTCTNTAANGAGCAGTTNGACTCTGCTANGGGNTACNAATTTTATAAATAGANAGGAAAAAGAAATTTAACTTTTAANATGGCANATCATAANTCATCATTAAAAAGAATTCGCCAGGCGGAANAAAGAAGATTGGANANCCGCTATTGGGCAAAGANAGCGCGTAACGCTGTGCGCAATGTACGCAAAATGACTGATAAGGCAGAAGCTGAGGCAGCATACAATAAAGTTAGCGCCTTGCTCCAACGTCTTGGTCGCAAGAATGTGATTTCTAAGAATAAAGCTGCAAACCTTTGCAGCGGAATGCAACTTCACATCAACAAACTCGGCTAAAGAAATTGCCCTCACGGGCGAGAACAAAATATCGACTTCATGAGATATTTCCCCACACAGGATGAAGAGGGAAATAAAGAATCTCAGATGTCGGTGATGCCGGCCCATTCGTCTATCGGTTAGGACGAGAGATTTTCATTCTCTAAAGAGCAGTTCGACTCTGCTATGGGCTACTTCCCCAAATCCATCCTATCCCCTGAGGTCGGTGGTCTTTATGGCTGCCGACCTCTCCTTTTTCAGGAACAAGCCTTGCTTTGCCGCTCTGCAAAATTACTTTTCTTTCTTCATTGTTGATTTTTTTTGCTATATTTGTAACTTATAGTCCTAAAATCTGATATAAATTTATTGCAATTCCACTTGCGGCTCTACTCTCAAATTGCGCCTTTTGGCATTAAAGTGATTTATATGAGCAATTTAAGACTCAATCTTATCTGTAATAACTCTTCAAATTCACCCGACTGCGGGTCAAATTCATATTTTGAATATTATAAACAATTCAATAATTAATCTAAACTTTTAAACAAATGAAACATTTAGGAACACTTCTAAGTGGACTCCTCGTCGTGCTTTTTGCAGCATGTAGCACTGAGGAACCTTTGAGTTCAAATTCCCCGGTAGATGAGGGGACAGTCAGCCATGAGANAGNTNTGTATGCAAGTNTTACTCTGCGNTTGCCGAGNGCATCCCGCNCCGTTGACATCAACGAAGAGGTTGGTCAAAAGGCTGAAAACAATGTCGGCAAAGTTCTCGTTGTGCTCGCTACCAAAGACGCAAACGGCGTTTACAAATTCTTGACAAAAGCTGAATCCGATGCTAAACCCAACTACACAGACGTGCCGACAAACACAGTGAAGTATGTGCTCAACTTCTCTTCAAGCGAACTTCAACCCGACCCCCTTGATAAAGAGACTCCTGGTTCTTCAATTCCAAGCACGGAAACTAAGAGTGAAAAGATATACGTCTTTGCTTATTGCAACCCCTCTCCGGCTCTCCTGACCATCTTTGACGAGAGCATCTATTACGGTAAGGAATTCACCGACATCATGGCAACTGTCGATAAAAAGGATGACGCTTTGATGTGGCAAGATGATAATTTCTTGATGACCAACTGGAAGATTGTGGAAGCAGGTCCGATTCCGACTCGCGATAAACTCATCAACGAGCATAATACCCCTCAATCCGCATTCCATCTCGGCACTGTAGAAGTTAAGCGTGCCGCTGCTCGCTTTGACTTCCAGACCACTACAACTGAAGCAGGCTTAAACAAATATGCAATCAAGGACATTGACGGCGACACAGAAATCGGCGTTGTGGAATTGACAGATATGGCTATGTTCAACATCGCCAAAAAATTCTACTATCTCCCCCGCACAAGTTCGGTCTGGACTTGGGATGCTGATAAAATCTCTATCTGTAGCGGCAGAGAAGAGGAAGATTTTGTTGTAAGTAACAATACCGGAAACTTCAAACAACAAGTTCCCCTCGGCGACAAAGTAGGAGATAACTTCTTCAGCTATCTTATCAATAATCCACTATCAACAACAGGCACCACCAATAACTCCCTCAAATGGTATTCGCTTAAAAACTGGAACAGCCGCCCGGAAGATAATCCTGAATGGAGTCCTGTAGGGGGCGGCGAAACAGATTATCACATCTGGAGATACGCTTCTGAAAATACAATCCCTGCAAATACAGATGCAAGCAAACCCGCTTCCCTGCAAAAAATCGGTATCACAACCGGCGTTGTGTTCAAAGGAGAATTCGTTCCTACAACAGATATTTCCAAAACTCGCTGGAACGGCAATGCAGTATATCTTCACAAAAATGTAACNTATGGTNATTTCCANNCANTGAAAGATTANGTAAGNAAATATCCTNAATCTGAAGTGGCTGCCGATTTCGCAAAAGTAAGTCAATTTGAAAATGTACCGGCTACCGCTGACCCCAAAAAGAGTCTTATCAAAGGTCTTGACGACAACGAACTTTACGGGTTCAAAGCTTATGAGCCAAATGCCGAAGGAAAATATGTAATGTATTATTTCTATTACAACCGCCACAATACCAACGGTATACCCTCTGTGATGGGTGAAAACGAATTCGGCGTCGTTCGCAATAATGTCTACAAGTTGAAAGTAACTGCCTGCGGCACTCTGGGTGAACCCGAAGCTCCTTCAAAACCGGATGACCCGGACGAGAAAGAGAATGCTTATTTCTCGGTTAACTGCCTCGTGCTCCCCTGGACTGTTCGCGTAAATGACATCATATTCTAATGTTATTTTCCGACAAAAAGAACCTTATATAACTTTCTGAAGTCTGACGAGGGTGTCAAGAAAACTCGTGGCACCCTCATCAGAACTTTTCTTAAAATTTGCGGAATCTGATTATATTGAAAAAAAGATTCCAACCGAACTTCATTGAAATTTTACGTTATGAAGATTAACAAGAAAATATCCTATATTAAAAGAGTTAAAATTCAGATAATGTCTTTGGCTATCATCCTGACGGCATTAATTGGATTCTCATCCTGCTCGGCTGTGTTTGACGATTTGCAGGAGTGCCCCCGCGGAGTAATAATGAAGTTTGTGTTTGACTACAACCTTGAACGGATAAATTCCTTCTCTTCGCAAGTGGATTGTCTCACAATATTCCTGTTTGACGCAGACGGAAATTTAGTGGAGCGCCGGACAGAGACAACCGATGTTTTGAAGGATGAAAACTGGCGAATGATTTTTGATTTGCCTGCAGGGGAATATATAGCCGTAGCCTACGGCGGGATGGAATGTGAAAAGGCTTCCTTTTCCACGATATTAAAGAGTGAGGATATAAAGACAATCGAAGACCTTGAAGTGTTGACAAACCCCGACCATATCGGGAGTCACGAGAATCCTCCAACGACACATTTACACGACCATTTTCACGGCTATTTGAAATTTATGGTTCACGAAGGGACTGACTACGACCACGAAAAAATGAAAATGATGCGAAACACCAATCATTTGCGCATCGTGCTTCAGCATCAAAACAATACTCCGGTTGACCATAACGATTTCAAATTTGAAGTCATTGACGATAATACAAAATTTGACCATAAGAATAATATAATTCCGAATCAGGAAATCACATATACCCCATGGGCGAGAGGGAATGCCATTGCCGGAATTAACGGCTTGCCCGAAAGCGCAAACAGCGAAGATACTAAAGCTCCCGGAGATCCGGTGCAGGTGGCATACGCTGAATTTTCATTGTCGCGCTTAATAGCTCAATCACATCTGAAGTGGATCTCAGACACGGATAAAGAGGTTTGTACGGGTCCGCGCTTGAGAATCGTAAATAAAACCGACGGAAGGATTGTGGCTGACATACCGCTGAATAATTATCTACTCATTATGAAGAGTGATTATTATTCTGATATGAGTTCTCAAGAATATCTTGACCGGGCATATCAACATAATATGATATTCTTCCTTGACGAGAATAATTATTGGGTAAAAATGAATATCCATGTTATGGATTATAATGTGATAGTCAACAATATCAAGTATTAGTGAAGGGTTATCTTTACATATTATGGGTCGGTCTGACGCTTTTGGCGGCTTGCAATGTCGCTGAAGAAGCGCCGGATTTCACGATGCCGGAAAAGCCGGTGTCGCAGACTCGTGATATAACGGTAACTCTTGTGGCTTCAGCTCCCCCTTCCAATGAAACTCCCTGGGCAAGCCAAGGCGATACATGGGGCGACCCCTATCCGGAGGAACAGGGCATTTCTTTTGAAAATGTAATTAAAAATGTAGATATCTATATCCTGACACCCGATAACCATGTCTATCCCCTCGCGCCAAAATTAATCAATAATGAATCCGGAGTGCGTCAATATCAGATGCAATTGAATTNANGTGATGAATACATCACCTCNNCCCCTCAGGGCACCTACCTTTTATCGGGGAGAATAGTGGCGATTGCAAATTATCCTNATCCCACCCCCGCCTCCCNCNTAACTTTGGATCCTTTTGACATTGACGAAGTCATAGGATTAAGAGCGATTCCAATGTGGGGAGCGACTACGGTGAAAAATATCTCCTTAAATACGAATGAGACTGTAGATATCGGGAATATCGAATTGTTGAGGTCTGTTCCCAAAATTTCTTTTGAGCTCTCCGACGAAATTAAGGATAACTACAAGATAATTGACATCTCTACCCCTTATCAGGAATTTGCCTCCACCGGATATTGTCAGCCGGAAGGATGCCTGACCGCAAAATCTACATCGGCATTGTATATGGAGAATTGTTTCAATCCTGCTGAGGGGGACACTTCAATTCCGAACAATTATTTCGGCTTAAACTCTTCACAAGTAACTTTATATCTTCCGGAATCAAAATTGAGCCGGGATGACAAGGGGCTCCCGCCGTATTTTGAAATCACATTGGTTCGCGTCAGGGAATTGGAGGCTCCTGTGAAAGGTAGGGTTTATTTATGCGATTATGCCGGGAAAGAACCGGATTATTCCTCAGCATTTGAGGGATTGGTAAGAAATCACGATTATAAATATGTAATTTCGCTTGATAAATTGGAATTCTTAGTCTCCTTTAAAGAATGGATTTTCGGTGGAAAAGTGCATATAGAACTGGAATGATGATGATGAAAGTCAATATTAATAAATATATATTCAGTCTGCTGACACTGACATCGCTCCTGATGAGCTCATGTCGGGATGAGACTTTATTACCCTCCCCGACACTGAATAATCCCGACGCAGTGAGTTTTGCGGCTTACTCCGTGGCGACAGTCGGCTCCTGCGACAGCCGCTCGGGAGAGGAACGGGCTTTATACGGACCTTTGGAGTTAAAGGGGGATGACAACGCAACGCTCTATCTCCATACATTTGAATCTCCACGCATCGGCTTCAAGCCGGGTGAAACCCTCGCCGGCGAAGGAGAAACCACACCTTTGACCCGATCAAATCAGATTATCTCTGCCGAAGACCTTTATAAATTTCACCGGAATTTTAAAGTTATGGCAAGAAAGACAGATGACGCGTCAACTTATATCGATTGGAGCGACACGCAATGCAATAATCCTGAATATAATATCTGGTTCACTTCTCGCACTCAATATTGGCCCGGTCAGGATGTGCTGGCGTTCAAGGCAGTTTCCCCTTCATCTCAATTCGACAAATTGAAAGATTTTTCCACTTCGGAAGATAGAATCTCTTTTTCTTATACCGCTCAAAAAGGGGCTGCCGACCGCGATGCCGAAAGCCAGCCCGACCTGCTTCTCGCGGGCTCGGAATGCAATAAGAAAAACAGCGTTGACGGACGCGCCCCCCTGAAATTTCATCATGCGCTCTCCTCTATAAAGTTTGCAATTCGCGATGTGTTGGGTGGAGAAGTAGTGAATATAAAAATTGCCGGGGTGAAGTCTTCCGGTAATTGCATTTTTACAATCGACCCTTCCACAGGAATCGGGGAAGTGGAATGGAGCGGACAGAGCGGAACAGAAACCTATTCTCAAAATTTCAATTATGCAGTGTCAAACAGAGTCGTCGACCCGGCAGATGACACTAAAGATGAGATTTTAAACAACAAGATGCCCGAAAAGACCTTTATGATGATTCCTCAGGAAATTCCGGAAGATGCTGAGATAATCGTAACTCTTAAACGGAGTGGCGCCACTCCGGGCACAATTACCGTGAAAGGGAAGATCATAGCCAACAACGTGAGGGAATGGAAGCCCGGACACGAGTATATTTACACAATCTCCACTTCAAAGAGCAATTGGATATATCATCTGTCGGCAACCGGCAATCACAGCAGCACTTCCGGGGCTCATGATGTGGATGGCGACCAGATATATGTGTATAGTCCGTCTAATATCAGTCATGATAAATATGGCGATGAAGCTTATTTCCATGTCAGAAGTTTCAGGTATCGCGCAAATGATATGACTTATACCGAGAATCTTCCCTGGACCGCATCGCATGGAGACCCTGTGCTGAAAGATGGTGCCGGCACGATTGTAACTGACCATACCTTGACGGCTGCTGAATGGATTCTGTCGCAGGATATACTGAAAGGTGACGGAAATGCGTTGACACGGGGCGAGCAACGGATATTGACCTTCAAGGAGCATCATATCCGAACGNNTTGGNCNGGAGATGTGGCAATGCAGAATAAAGATCCCTATTCGGGAAATTCAGCCACCAATCCTTTCGATCTCTCTTTAGCAGGCGGAAATATGCGGAACACTGCCAATTGCTATGTGATCGACCGCGAAGGATGGTATTCCATCCCGATGGTATATGGAAATTCCATCACCAACAATATTGACCCGTATCCGGCGGCTTTCAACGGGGCTGCTNTNGTAAATCACANAGGGGAGAAAATCAGCGATTCCTGGATTGCGGATTCATATTGCCGGGGAGCCGAAGTGGTGTGGAGTGATGTATATAACANCATTNCAGACGTGGAAGNCAGANAGATTAATGGGAAAAACATGATTGTCTTCAGGGCGAACAAGAATAATCTGCAACAAGGGAATGTAGTGATAGCCGCTTATGACAATCCGGATACTTCCATAGGGACCATTACATGGAGCTGGCATATCTGGATAACGGAACATTGGCTGGACACCTCCGGGAAATGCGATGCTCTTGACGGCTCATCGGGAGTGGTGCCTTTTGTCGCCTCCGACAGCGGATGGCGTGACAGGGGAGACCTTCTGCTCAATAACGAATACATCAACCCGGAGGATTGGGGCGAATTTTATATCGCACCCTATAATCTGGGATGGTGTGACCCGAAGGATATCGACTATTTAGGGAGATATTCCACAATGAAATATGTGCAGAAAAATCCCGACGGCACCCCAACGGGATTGACGTGTGAATTGCCAATCATTCAAGCCGAATCAAGAATTGTCTATTATTATGGCAATAACACATATTATCAATGGGGACGAAAAGATCNTATGGTGGGATTTGTCGACCATGAGAACATGGTAAAACGCAATTTCGGAGTTAAGCAATNCACGAAAGCNGCGNANCCGGTAAGTCTGGATGTAGCCATCCGGGAGCCTCATGTGCTTTATTGCAAAGGGGGGCTCGACGACAATGACTGGTCGCGCTATCATTATGACTATCTTTGGAATAGTGGAGAATCAACTACCTTCGGAGTTAAGACTGTCTATGACCCGTGTCCACCGGGATATATGGTGCCCTCTGCCTTTGTATTGCGTTTTATCGGCACTGACAATGACGGCGTTTTTACCAACAATCAGACCAACAACACTTTGCCATTGATTCATTATCAAGGGATGATATATGATGAGGATGACCCGTATACCTTTGTTGTCAGCACGACTAAAGATAAGACGCGCAAACCGGAAACATCAGTGTGGCTTGTAGGCACAGGCAACCGATGGTATACGGATAACCACCCCACCCTGACCAATCCGNAAGGTGAAAGGNTTTTGGGCGGTGATAACTTTAATCCGACAGTGGTTTATCTTTGGGGATATGACCCCNTCAAAATNACGAGCGGATATGGCATGGCATTTGGAATTGACTCCCAGTATATTTCCGATCCGGCTCATCCGGAAAATGTGGATAAGAGCCGAAGTAAATATGTGATAACATCATATTTCCAGGGACGCAAGNCCANGGCACGCCCNGTCAGNNCGATNCGTGAACNTACAAAATGAAAANATTAATTTTTCTCAATATGAGACCCAATANANTAACCCTGATTTGGATTGCCTGTCTAATGGCATTATTCAGCAGTCCCGCCTTATTAAAGGCTCAAAATGTGGCTATAAAGACCAATCTTATCAATGACATTGCTCTCAGTCCGAACCTCGGAATAGAGATTGGCTTAAAACCTAAGTGGACCCTCGAACTGACCGGAGAGGTGAATTTCTGGCAAATAAAGGGGCGCAAATGGAAACATGCTTTTGTGCGTCCGGAGGCGCGATATTGGTTTTGCCAGAGATTTACCGGACATTTTATCGGACTTCACGCTATCGGAGGCTTCTATAATTTCGGCAATCTGGATATCCCTCTTAATTTCTTAGGCTCAAACTTCAGAAATCTGAAAGATAATCGCTATCAGGGTTGGGCTGCCGGAGCCGGTGTGGACTATGGTTATGCTTGGCCCGTGCACAAGCATTGGAATATCGAGGCTGTCATAGGCATCGGGTGGATGTACACCAAATATGATGAATATCCCTGCGCCGTATGCGGCACAAAAAAAGCATCACACAAGCCCCATAATTATTTCGGGCTCACGAGACTTGGAGTTAATCTGGAATATCTATTTTAAGCAGCAGAAAAACTATGAAAATATTGAAATCATCTTTAATGACTCTTCTTGCAGCAGTTGCATCTTTCGTTTCATTTGATTTGGCTGCTCAAAATAATGCTCAATACGGCATCTCGGACATGGCACTCGAGCGCAGCGAGAAAAATATTAATTTGACAATGAAGGTCAATCCCGCCGCTTATCACCTTTCAATCAATAAGCGTGTGGAATTGACACCCGTGTTGCGTTCTCAAACCTCGGATGATGTCATTGAGTTTCCCGCAATAACAATTGCCGGACGCAACGCATGGTATAACCTTGAGCGCGAAGGGAAGCAGACCGGTAATTTACTGAGGAGCGGCAAAAAGAATATTCTTAACTACGCGGCTTCCTCCGAGTGGCAGGACTGGATGGANTACAGCACACTGGANTTGATTGACCGCACTGCNGGTTGTTGCGGAGTGCCTACGCTGCCCGACGTTACGATTCCTGTAGCCGCGGTGGATTATCGTCCCGCGGTATATTCACCGTCATTTCACTATCGGGTGCCAACTGCTGAAACTTCAAAAATGCGCCGCATTGAGGGGAAAGCTTACGTTAATTTCCCGGTGAACAAGACTGAGATTTACCCTGATTATATGAATAATCCGCAGGAACTTCGCAAGATTACCTCCACAATTGATTCAGTGAAGTTTAATCCTGACGCTACAGTGAAATCCATAACCCTGATCGGCTTTGCTTCTCCGGAGGGTCCATATTTGAATAATGTCAGATTGGCGAAGGAAAGAACGGAGGCTGTGAAGGATTATGTCAAAGGTCAATACACTTTCCCGGCATCTATATTTCACACTAATTCAGTGCCGGAAGACTGGGAAGGTCTGCGTGATTCTGTTGCCGGTGGCATTTTGCCGGACCGCACTGAAATCCTCAAATTTATTGACAATACCGCAATCCCTATAGAGAAGAAAAATGATGAGTTGAAACGCCTGTTCCCTCAGTCGTATGCATATCTTCTGAAGTATATTTNTCCATGGCTCAGACACACTAACTATGCCATTGACTTTGAGATCCGAAGTTATGCGGATGTGAATGAAATCAGAAAAGTGATGANCGAGCGACCCTCAAATCTTAGTCTTAATGAATTTTTCATCGCAGCCAATTCATATCCTGTGGGTTCCGAGGAATATGACCGGGCTTTTGAATTGGCAGCGATTTATTACCCCAACAGCGATGTGGCAAATTTGAATGCAGCAAACTCAGCTATGAATGAAGGGGATTATAAACGCGCCAGAATGCTCCTGAACCGGGTTGCAAATTCTGCGGAAGCCGAATACGCCGCATCGGTATTGGAAGCTTTTGAGGGTAATTATGAAGAAGCGAGAAAGGGTGCTGTCAAAGCTGCAGGGGAAGGTATTTCTGAAGCAGATGCCACATTGAAGGAATTAGACCGGTTGATTCAGAAACGCAACAATGTTGTTTTCTCCGAAGAATTTAAGAATTAAAAATATTAAGATTTTTTGCACTCTGTCGGCAGGGCTTTTGTTGCTCTGCTCGGCGGGGTGTATCCGTGATGACGAGCCGGAAGAAAAGGGTTTGCAGGCAGGGGAGTCCTTGCCTGAATTTTCTGTTAAGCTTGCAAACGGGGAGGTAATCTCAAATGACGGTTTTAACGGGAGACAGGGCGCTATTCTTTTCTTCTCTCTTGATTGTGCGGATTGCAAGCGGGAATTGCCGAGAATGGAGAGTGCTTACAGAACTAAATCAGCCGAATCTTCAGGCGATGATTTCATATTTCTGTGCATTTCAAGAGATGATTCCCGGGAGGCAATTGAGAATTATTGGCTTGATAATGATTTTACAATGCCGGTGGCTGCGGAAAGCAGAAAAGATATATATTCAATGTTTGCCGAATCGGGAGTGNCTCGATTATACATCGTGGAAAACGGAATAATTAAAAATTTATATCTTGAATATCTTCCTTCCGAATTGAAATAAGATAAGATATGTATCGAGCGGCTGCTCAATTTCAATTTTGTATTGACCGGCGCGTGGATAAGTTTGAAATTAGGTTTGCAATTATATACCCGGCAATTAACAGAAGTACAATGGCTGCCGATGCCGGCACGGAAATAAGATAGGCTATCCAAAGTCCGCCCAGACCACCGATGCAAGCGATAACAACGGAAAGGAAGAGCATTGCTGAATATCTACTTGTGAATTTTTCGGAGATCATTTGCGGCAGAGAAACGAGCGACATCAGAAGCATAATGCCGATTAAGCGGATGGTCAACACTNTTCCCANNGCCANAAGCACTGTCATAGCCATATCTATCCATTTCACCGGCAAATTGCGCGTACGGGCAAAGTCGGCATCAAAACNCACGGCNACAATCAGGGGATAAAAAATGATATAAAAAATAATCAGCAAACCGGTAAATACGGAAAATTCAATCAAGTCACCCGGCGTGATTGTCAGTACATTTCCAAATAAGAAGGTGTTTAGTTCCGGCACATAACCGCTCGTCAGAAAAATAAAGAGTATTCCCAACGCCATACCCAATGCCCACACCACAGCAATGGCGGAATCTTTACGCGCACCATGTTTCGACATCCAGTCAACCCCCAAAGCACCTCCTACGGCAAACACTCCCGCCATGAACATAGGAGATATGCCTAAAAAATATCCCAATCCCAAACCGCCGAAACAGGCGTGAGTTATACCCCCGGATATGAAGACCATACGGCGAGTAACTATGTAGGTGCCTATAAGCGCTGATGCGATTGATATCAAAATTACGCCGATCGTGGCGTTTTGCATAAATCCAAACATTCTCTATTCTTTATCTGTAAATTCAAAACCCAATCTTTTAAGCATCTCCCAATAGCGTGGAAATGATTTCCCTACAACTTTTGGATTTTCAATTGTCAATCCGGGGAACTTAACTGCCGCCGGAGCGAAAGCCATTGCCATCCGATGGTCAGAATAGGTGGAGATTCTTATTTTACCCTCTTTATCGCATTTTTCTCCNAGCCANTAGAGAGTTTCNCCTGCAATTTCTANCNTATNCNCTAATTTTTCCANNTCGGCTGACAACGCTGCCAGACGGTCGGTCTCTTTATGGCGAAGGTGACCGACTGAGGTGAATCTGAATTTAACGCCCGCAAGACAGAATGCCACAGTGAGGGCAGGCACAATATCCGGAGTGTCATTCATATCAAGTTCCAAAATTTTATCCTCAGCAATAAAAGCTGTTAATGCCGCCGGCTCGCANTACNATGCGNCTTCTCCCGACACTTTCCGCANNGTTTTAACCCCTATNAACTCAANNATCTTTTCGCATCTCGCATCCCCTTGCAATGATTCATTTGCCGGAGTTAAATCAGCCAGGAATATCTCTTTTCCGGGAAGCAATACAGCCAATTCATAAAAATATGAGGCTGCACTCCAGTCGGGTTCAATCTTGAATGATGACGGGGCATTACACTTTTTGCGAGGAATGTGAATCTTCATACTCCCGTTTTCACTCTCCTCAATCTCCGGGGATACACAAAAGCGATCCATAATTCTCCTTGTCATCTCTATATATGGCATCGAGACAGGCTTATGACCGTCAAAACGGATTTTCAGACCCGTTTGCCATAACGGAGATGTCATCATCAATGCGGAAATGAATTGCGAACTGATTCCGGGATTTAACATTAATTCCTCCGCACCCAATTCCACCCCTACAATCCTGAAGGGAGGACAATTTCGTTTTCTTAATGAAGAAATATCTGCTCCGGATATTCTGAGAGCATCCAAAAGAATGTTTAACGGTCGCTTGCTGAGACCTCTTGAGGTGCTTATAGTCATGTCAATGCCGGGGGTGGATGCGGCTAACGCGGTGAAGAAACGCATGGGAGCGCCCCCTTCTCCGATGTAGACAACATTCTTCTCCGCAAAATCACTCCCATTCTGCAATTGATTGTCAAAACAGTTTATGGCACGCAACATTCCCTCCACATCCTCGGAATCAGGAAGACGGGGAATAATGGCTGTATTTACATCCTGCGCACGGCAAACTCCGTTGAGAGTCAAAACCCTCAAGGCGATTGACTTGGATAAAGGGAGTTCCACAGGAGAAGTATCGGAGGGCAACTCACCGGTGTGTGATATTATTAAATTTCTTTTCATCTGTTCAGTAATAGGCAGGCATCACCATAACTCAGGAATCTGTAATTGTTCGCCAGAGCTTCGTTATAGAGTATTCTCCAATTCGGAAGAGAATCTTCATCTTCCGAATCATCAAATTTTATTCTATTGTTTCTATCCATAAAACTGCTGACAAGCAGAAGGAGGGTGGATTGGGGTTGGTGGAAGTTGGTCACCATTCCGTCAATTATTCTCCATTCAAAGCCGGGAGCAATCATAATTGCCGTGGAGCCGGAGAAAGCATCCGCACCGGCTTTTTCCAATTTCTCTTTTAACGTCTTGAGAAGAGACAAGGTGTCAAACTTTTGCAGTTCCGGATTATAAGCCATCCATTGAGGAATGTGCATCTTTTCAATGTCGGAGACATCTTCCGATAATGCCAGATACCCGAAATGGGGGAGAGACTCTATCGTGCGCACAGAAGTCGTGCCAACCGCATAAATCGGTCTATTCTCTTCCATGGCGCGAATTATCGACTCTATAACATCCAATTCAACATGTATAATTTCCGTGTGCATCTGATGCTCGCCGATTGTTTTGCTTTTGACAGGTTGAAAAGTGCCGGCTCCGACATGGAGCGTAACTTTTTTATCCTCTATCCCTTTATTTTTAAGGGTATTGAATAATTCGGGAGTGAAATGGAGTCCGGCGGTAGGAGCTGCAACTGAACCTTCCACGCGCGAATATACAGTCTGATAATCTTCCAAATCCGATTCTTCCGAATCGCGGTTGAGATACGGAGGAATCGGTATGTCTCCGGCGGCTTCAAGCACTGATGCGAAACTTACATTCTGATTATCCCAACTGAATTTAACTTTGCGGGTAGCTGACGGGCTTTCATTATCCTCTAATGGGAGCAATTCAGCCGTAAGAGTGACCGGGGCTTTCTCTCCGGATATGGAAATACGCTTTTCAAGCCGGCTCTCTTTCCATTTCTTAAGATTCCCAATCATACAACTCCAAACACATTCAGAAGTTTGAGCAAAAGAGATAACGTAATCTGATGGACTGAAAGGCTCGAGCACAAAAATTTCTATTCTTGCCCCGGAAGCGCGATGAAATTCTATACGCGCATTGATTACGCGAGTTTCGTTGCTTATTAATAAAGCATCCGGCGAAATATAATTCGGGAGGTCAGTGAAAATNNTATGNTCANTCTNTCNATCGNNATGCCTCACAATCAACTTGCAGGAATCCCTTTTAACGAGAGGGTGAAGGGCAATCTTATCCTGAGGAAGAGGATATTCAAAGTCCTCTATATTAATATTTTTAATATTCTCTAATGCCATAACATGGGAACGTTTTCAATTTGCATTTAACCCTGTTTATCTGTGGAGATTTGCAAGCAAATTGAAAATAAAAATTTTAAATGAAGAATTTTTTACAAATTTACATAAAAAAATTTGGAGAATAGAAAATTTGGCATTAACTTTGCACTCGCAACGGGTGATTAGCTCAGCTGGTTTAGAGCATCTGCCTTACAAGCAGAGGGTCTGCGGTTCGAATCCGTAATCACCCACAAGACTTCCGGAAACCTCCGGAAGTTTTTTTATATCCGCTTTATCCATTAAGACCCAAGGATTTGTTATATATTTGTAGAATATAATCAATGTGAATTCAAAATTCAGGAAATGGAATTGCGCACTCAAAATCTTATACGATATATAACCCCCTTGAGAGAGGGCGGGTCATTGCCTGCGCTCGGAGAAGCCGATGACGGCTTTAAATACGTAGTGAAACTTCGAGGTGCAGGTCACGGCAAAAAGGCTCTTATCTCCGAGTTATTAGGCGGGTTGATCGCCAAAGCCTTTAAATTCAATGTGCCCGAAACAGTATTATTAAATCTTTCCCCTTATTTCGGAATAACGGAACCGGATGAAGAAGTGCAGGAACTCCTGCGCAATTCCGAGGGTCTGAACGTAGGACTGCATTTCCTTAACCANGCAGCTACGTTCGACCCTGCGGTCAATNCGATTGACCCCATGNCAGCTGCCAANATTTTATGGCTTGACGCCTTTCTTACAAANGTAGACCGAACCCGATTAANNCCGAATATGATGATTTGGGGTAAAGATTTANGGCTTATCGACCATGGAGCTTCCNTCTACTTNCANCATTCCGGCAACGACCCGCGGATGGCTGCAGAAGATCCTTTTCAATACATTAAAAATCACGGTATCCACCCATATGCCGTCAAGCTGTAGGAAGCAGACAACCTGATGAGACAGGCAATCACAACGCGCACCCTCTCC
>WFLX010081489.1_pt1 | contig 19045 bp, 10 predicted proteins | sample 4967041 | NCBI WGS metagenome assembly WFLX01 (sample SAMN12857096, study PRJNA449069) | gut metagenome | isolation source: stool from male and female vole | host: Microtus ochrogaster | place: USA:Florida | collected 2017
AAATCGCCGGGCTGCAGGCCGGTGACCTGCGCCACCATCAGGAGCAAAAGGGCGTAGGAGGCGATGTTGAAGGGGATGCCAAGGAAAGAGTCGCCGCTGCGCTGATAGAGCTGGAGGCTGAGCTTGCCGTCGGCCACGTAAAACTGGAAGAAGGCGTGGCAGGGGGGGAGGTTCATGTTGTCGAGGTCGGCCACGTTCCAGGCGCTGACGATGATTCGGCGCGAGTCGGGGTTGTGCTTGATGTCATGGATGGCTTGGGCTATCTGGTCGATGTGGCCGCCGCGATAGTCGGGCCATGAGCGCCACTGGTAGCCGTAGATATGGCCGAGCGAGCCGTCGGGGTCGGCCCATTCGTTCCAGATGCGCACACCGTGGTCCTGAAGGTAGCGCACGTTGGTGTCGCCTTTGAGAAACCAAAGGAGCTCGTAAATTATGGATTTCAGGTGCACTTTTTTGGTTGTGACCAGCGGGAAGCCCTCGGAGAGGGGGAAACGCATCTGGTAGCCGAAGACGGAGCGCGTGCCGGTGCCGGTGCGGTCGGTTTTCTGCACGCCGCAGTCGCGGATATGTCGGAGGNGGNCGAGGTATTGTTTCATAATCAGGAGTTTGGCATCATCATAGGNGNGGAAAGTTTGTGACGGCCACGACGCAGGGTAATGGCCGAGTTGGGGCACACGGCAGTGCAGTCCATGCACCTTACGCATCGCGATTGATCGACGACACAGTCAGAGAGGTCGATGCACTGAGCCTTGCACACCTGCTCGCATTTGCCGCAATGGGTGCAGAGGTCGGTGTTGATGTCGATGCGATATATGGGGGCTCGGGAGAGGTAGCCCAGGAGGGTGCCNACGGGGCAGAGAGTGTTGCAGNGCAGGCGNCCGCGCCACCATCCGGCCNCTGCTATCANGGCGAGGATCAGCACGGCAATGGTGAGCCCCCCTACCCCGGCGGCCACGGGACGCGCAATGGCGTTGACGGCGCGGGAATAGACGTGGTAAGGGTCGGTGAGCTGCACGGCCGCGATGGCTCCGGCCAGCAGGCACAGCCCCACGATTATGGCCACCGAGAGGCGCACGGGATTAAGGGGCGGAGCATAGCGGAAGCGAAACTTTCTGTTGATGCTCCGGCGCGCACCGAGGGCGAGGTCTTGCACCGTGCCCACCGGACAGACCGAGGAGCAGTAGGCCCGGCCGAATGTCAGGCTCAGCACCACCCAAAGCACGATCCAGGCCGCAGCGCCGCTGAGAATCGCCGGCACCAGCTGCATGGTTCGGAGCAACTGGGCAAGGCGGCTGTCGCTGACCCACCCCACTGCGATCGAGGCGGTGAGGAGGACGAGGAAGACGGTGGAAACTACTATGCGAAGATTTCGTAACAAGTTTGGAGTTTGACCGGGAGTTTGTAGGGACGCACCATGGTGCGTCCGTTCCCTTTTAGTTATAAGTTATTTATAAGTGAGAAGTAGTTTTTTTTTGGGGGGGGGAGGGAGTTATTTTGTTGGGGAGGAGGCGAGGGTGAGGATTTCGTCGGGGTCGGAGACGATGTGGTCGGCGTAGGCTTTTTTGAGTTCGGCCACGGGGCGGAATCCCCATGTTACGCCCACGCTCTCCACTCCGGCCCGGAAGGCTGTCTCCATATCCACGCCTGAATCGCCCACGTAGAGCACATCGGCCTTGGGCGTNGGGCAGATGTTGAGGGCTGCAAAGACGATGGAGGGGTCAGGTTTTGTGGGCACGCCGGGCTGATTGCCGAGCACGGCTGCAAAGGGGACGTCGGGGAAATAGTGNGCAATGATTTTGGTTACGGCCGACTGATACTTGTTGGAAGTGACGGCCATGCGNATGTCNCGCGCGGCGAGCTCGGAGAGGAGCTCGGGGATNCCGTCGTAAGGGCGGGTGAGGTCGGTGCAGTGGNTGTCGTAATAGTCGAGAAACGGCTCCAGAGCCCGCTCNACGGAGGCCGGNGTGCGCATCTCCGGGGGGAGGGCNCGCTCGATGAGGCGGCGCACACCGTTGCCCACCATCACGGTGTAGGCATCNATGGGGTGAGTGGGCAGGGAGAGCGACGAGAGGGCGTGGTTAGTGGCCTCGCCGAGGTCGGCAATGGTGTTGAGCAGGGTGCCGTCAAGGTCAAATATTACGAGTTGCTTCATTGTCAGTGAGGAGTGAGGNNTNAGTTANNAGTTAGGAGTNAGGAGTGNGGAGTGAGGAGTTAAGGTGATAAATTAGAAGGGGTAGCCNACGGCGAAGTGGAATGTGGCGTCGCGGTGCCAGCGCGGATGGAGCANGGGCCAGGGCTCCTGATTCATGGCCGGATTGTGGGCTTTAAGGCCGAGATCGAAACGCAGGAGGAAGTAGGTGAANTCCATGCGGAGGCCCAGGCCGTAGGCCGCGGCTATCTGTTTGTAAAACTTATCAAAGCGGAACACACCNCCCGGCTGGGAGGGGTAATCGCGTATGGTCCAGATGTTTCCGGCATCGATAAAGAGNCCNGCNTCAAAGACCCAGAAGAGCTTGGCGCGATATTCNAGGTTGAGGTTGAGGGCGATGTCGCCGCATTGGTTGATGAAGTCGGTGACGGAATTGCGGGCGTCGTAGCATCCCGGGCCAAGGGTGCGGGCGCTCCAGCCGCGCACCGAGTTGGCGCCTCCGGCATAGAACCGCTCCTCGAAGGGCACCATGCGCGAGTTGCCGTAAGGGACGGCGATGCCCAGACCGGCGTGGACGGCCAGAGCGTTGCGGGAGTTGAAATTTCGGGTGTAGGTATAATCCGCCTCGCCTTTTACGTACTGCGAATAGGTGATGCCCAGCACCTCGTAGACTCCGTCGTGCTTTTTCTGTCCGATAGCCGAGGAGATGGCATAGAGGATGTTGCCGGCGGATTCGGCTTTGAGGCGGAGGGTGGTGACGTAGGGCTGAATGGCGAAGGCGTTGGTCGTGGCAGTGGGGATGCGGCGGTTGGTGCGATAGTAGGTGTATCGCAGGCGCATGATGAAGTGGTCCTCGTAGCTGTAGCGCAGCAGGGGGTTGTCGGGGGCGATTGAGTCGAGGAAGTTGATGGTGCTCTCGGGGAGGCGCACGTAGTTGATGTCGATGAGGTCGAGGGTGCGTCGGGTGGCCACGTTGCCGCGGCGGTGGGTCCACTTGTAGCGCCATGAGGCGGCGGCGATGATACGGGTGTACTCCGGTCGCTCCTGATAGTTGAGCGAGAGGGCAAACTCCGTGGAAGCGCTCATCCTGTGCTTGAATCGCGAGCTGAGGAAGGGGGCCATGAATTTGGGGAATGTGATGCCAACCTCGCCTGCGTATTCGCTGTAGCGGTTGTTGATGAAGCCCTCGACGTTGCCCGAAAGGCTCTCGTAGGATGTGCGGAATTTGGCGGTGAGGAGCTCGGAGCCGTGAGCGATGTTGCGGTGCTGATAGGTCAGGCCCACGCCNAAGCCCAGATCGCCCTCGCTGTTGGTGCCCTCGAGCTCGATGGATGCGCTCTGCTTTTTGTTGCGGCTGAGCAGGATGTAGACATCGAGGGCGTGGGGGGCGTTTTTGTCAGGGAGGGCCTCAATGTTGATGAATTTGAGGATGCCCAGGCGGGAGAGTGATTCATAGGTGCGATCCACGGCGCGCGCCGAGTAAGGCCGACCCACGGCGATCTCGCACTTCTCCTCGAGGGCTTTTGGACGGATGTAGCGGTCGGGGCCGTAGACAAATTCGTAGCCTTTATAGAGCTCGGGGCAGCGGTCGCGAGTCTGCTCGCTCAGGGGGAGGGAGGGGTCAAAGTCGGTGATGAAGACCACGCGGCGCACGGTGTAGTCGGTCATGCGNGAGACNCCNGCCGANGATGTCTTGGCGGTGTCGACCCTCAGGGTCAGGGCTGTAAGGCGGGAGCCGCGCACGGTGTCGGCCACGAAGGTGACCATGTCTTTGTTGAAAGAGAAATAGCCGCGATTGCGCAGGCGGGTGCTGATGGTGGTGCGCAGGGCGTCGAGGCGGTTGCGGTCGAGGGGGCTGAGGTTGAAGCTGCTGTCGATAGAGGCCTGAAGCACGCTGTCGACCGTGGGGATGCCCGTGGGCTTATACGTGAGNGAGGAGATGATGCGGGGCTCGCCNGTGANGATCGAATANTCGATCTGGATTTTNTTCTTGTCGCGGTTGACCACCGAATCGACCTCTACGACTGCNTCCATGAATCCTCGGTTGACCAGNGCCTGACGCAGCTGGCGGGCCGATGTGGCTGTGAGATCGGGGTCATAGATCACCGGGGGCCGGCCGAGATTACGGAGCCAGCGGTTGTACCATTTCGAGGTGTCGGAGCCCGAGAGGTTATAGGTGTAGAGCTGGAGCTTGGCAAAGCCCAGGACCTTGTGGTTGGGCTGCTGGCGCAGGAAGTTGTAGAGCTCGGTGGTCTCGATAGTGTCGCGATCGATGCGGATGTTGACCTTTTCCAGCAGGAGCTCGCCATCGGGGACGTGGCGTGTGGTGCTACAGGCCGAGAGCAGGAGAAGCAGCACGAAAGCGCTCAGATATGCTATCCGAGACCTCATACGTAATTGTTGGCTTTGATCTTTTCGATTGCAGAAATCTGTGACGATGAGAGGCAGGGGGCAGCCAGAGCCTTCTCAAGCTGGGAGAGGCGGTGGGTGTCGGTGCCCAGGAGGGTGTAGGCGCCCCGGGAGAGGAGGTCCTGAGCCTTTTTTTGGGCCGGGAGGCCGTACATGCCGGTAAGGGAGTAGAGATTGAGCTGGAATTTCACGCCCATGTCCAGGAGGCGGCGGTAGTGGTGGCGCTCCATGTAGACGTAGCGCTCGGGGTGGGCCAGCACGGGATAGAATCCGGCTGCGAAGGTGCGCTTGATCTTGTCGTAGAAGTCGCTGGGAGGGGTGAAGTAGGAGGTTTCGACCAGGAGGTGGTCGCCGTCACGGCCGATGGGGAGCACGTTGCCCTCCTCGAGGCGCGTGTCGAAGAGATTGTCGAGCATGTTTTCGGCCGCCAGACGCAGCTCGATGGCAGGCGATGCGGCCTGATATTGCGCAAAGACAGAGGCGAAGCGCTCGCGCAGGGCCGTGGGGGTGTTGGGCACGTCTTCCATGACGTGGGGTGTGAGCCACAGGCGGCCCACGCCCAGCTGAGCGAGGCGGTCAAGGATCAGGAGCGATTCGTCGAGGTGACGCACACCGTCGTCCACACCGGGGAGCACATGAGAGTGCCAATCGGTGAGACCGGCCATAATGCCGCTCTCACCGATTGATTTTTTCTTTCCGAAGGGCCACCAAGAGATCATGACTCGGAGGTATAGTACGACGAACCTCCGAAGCCGTAGTAGCCGTACTTGTAGCCGTATTTGTAGCCGTAGCGATTATCGGTGGCTTCGGTGCCGTTGAGCACGATAGAGAGATTCTTCAGGCGCTTTGTGCGGTAGATATTCTCCAGGTCGGTGATCATGGCGCGCTCCAGGAGGCCGGCGCGGATAACGAAGATGGTGCGGTCGCTCTGGCGCTCGATGATCTGGGTGTCGGCCACGACGTCGACGGGCGGGCAGTCGATGAAGACGTAGGCATACTGTGTGCGCACACTTTCAAGGAGCTGGTGGAGGCGCGGGTCCTCAAGGAGCTCGGTGGGGTTGGGCGGAATCTTGCCCACGGTCAGGATGTCGAGAGTGGGATATTCTGGCATCTGCACCATGAGGCTGCGGACGTCGTCGGTGCGACCTGAGAGGAAGTCGGTGATGCCATGCTTGGGCGACCCTACATATTTCGAGAGGGATGCGTGGCGGAGGTCGCCATCGATTACGAGCACGTGCTTCTCGCGGATAGCAATGGCCACGGCCAGGTTCATGGTGATGAACGACTTGCCTGATCCGGGATTGAACGAAGTGATGTCGATGACGTTGTGCGTGGGGCTTTTCGACATCACAAGGTCAAGGTTGGTGCGGAGCACACGGAAGGCCTCGTTGATGATGTTGCGGTTGCCTTTGCGTATGAGGATAGTCTCGGCGATCTTGTCTTCGGGATCTTTCTTTTTCAGGAACTTGCTGAACCATGACTTTCTGCCCACGCCTTTGGCCTGGGGAATCTCGCCGAGGAAGGGAGCCGAGAGCTTCTCGATGTCGAGACGGCCGCGCACCTTGCTGTTGAGGAAATCCATCAGGAAGATGATGACCAGGGGGATGGCCAAGCCCACGAAGAACGAGATCATGAGCGAGCGTGTGCGATAGGGACCCGAGGGCGCCATTGAGCCCGAGGGGGAGGAGACGAGGCGGGTGTTGTAGGCGGTGAAGGCCTGCGAGAGCTCGTTGTCTTCGCGCTTCTGGAGAAGGAAGAGGTAGAGGGCCTCTTTCACCTTTTGCTGGCGCTCTACGGTGAGGAGGTATTTGGCCTGCTGGGGGTTGGAAGCGATCTGGCTGACGGCGCGGCCCTCGGTCTGCTGCTGGGTCTTGATCTGCGCGTTGAGGCTGAGCAGGGCGTTGTCGATCGAGGTGATGAGCGAGCGGCGCATCTTGTCGAGGTTGTCGTCCATGTCCACGATGATGGGATTGCTCTCGTCGGTGTTGGAGATCAGGGTGTTGCGCTTGAGCATGGTGGCGTTGTAAGCGGCGATTTCGGTCGACATCGATGCGCTTTCAAAGCCGGAATTTACGGGGAGGAGCTCAAACTTACGGGCCGGGTCGGTGAGGTAATCGCGCACGTGACGGGCCATGTACACCTGATGGTTCAGGCGCAGGATTTCGTTGTTGGCTTCGTTGGCCTGGCTCAGATACATGCCCGAGGCAGCGTCAACGTCGGTGATGAGGTTAGAGCTTTTGAACGATGAGATGTCGGTGTCGACATTTCCCAGCTCCTTCTCGATTACGGCCAGACGCTCGTCGATAAATTTCGATGTGGAATCAGCGATTTTGTTCTTGTCGTCGAGCCATTGCTGGTTGTAGACCGTGAGGACCATGTTAAGGAAATCTTCGGCGCGCTCGGGCGAGAGGTCGACGCAAGAGAGATTTACGATAGAGACGGCGTTGGGGTCGATTTCCAGGTTGAGCTTGCCTGTGTAGGCCCCGGTGGTGCCTTTAAGGCCGTTGCGGTTCACGCGGATGTCGAAGGCGCCGGGGTGGTAGGCCGAAGTGGGCATAATGGTCACGTTGCCCACGGGGGTCTTGGCCGGGGAGTTGAGTTTGGCCTTGACTTTGATGCCCACGGAGTCTTCGGGGAGGCCGGCACGGCTGAAATCGGTGAGGGTGAGGTTGCCTTTGGCGTCGGAGATGACGTTGAAGCCTACGTATGAGTCCTCGCCCAGGCCTTCGATGACGGCGTTGATGGGGAGGTTTGAGCCGTAGAGCACGTTGTCGTGGAATCGGCCTTTGGTGCTGTAGTTCATGTCGAGGCGCAGACGGTTGACCACTTCGCGGATCATGTCGGGGCTCTTCATGTGGGCGAGCTCGTCCTGGAGGTTGGTGGAGGCGTTGAAGAGGTTCATGTTGAACTCACCGCCATAGTAGGGCTGGCCGCCTCGTTCTTTGATCTNGACCTTTGCCACGCGGGTGTAGACATCCGGGAGCTTGAGGAGGTTCCAGTAAGTGTAACCGACACAAATCACCAGAGAGATGACAAACCAGTACCATTTCGCCAGACATTGATAGAGGATGTCTTTGATATTCAGGGTGTCGTCGGTCTCTAAGGGAGCGGATTCGTTAATGACAGATTCAGCCATGGGTATGCGTAAAAAATCAGTTTATCAGGATTGAAAAAGGAGGAGGAGGGAGATGGGCTCCCGGGGATTATTTGAGCACGATGATGCCGATGGAGAGCAGGAATGATGTGAGCGACATCCAGAAGGCGTAGGTGCGGATGGTGTTGCCGTTGTTTGTGGATTCGTTTATGGCCTTGGCATTGGGCTCGACGTAGATGATGTCGCCTTGCTGCATGTAATAGACGGGTGAGGCGAAAACGTTTTGAGCTGAGGTAAGGTCCACGATGTAGGTTTTCTCCTCGCCGCCGATTTTGCGGTAAACCTTAACGTTCTCGCGCAAGCCGTTGATGTTGAGGTCGCCGGCCTGGGCGATCATGTCGAGGATGGTGGGGTTGTCGCGGGTGATGCGATAGTTGCCGGGGCGGTTCACCTGGCCGAGGACGCTGACGATGAGGTTGTCAAACTCGACTGTGACCATAGCGTCCTTCACCAAATTCTGGGAGCGGAGACGCTGCTGGAGGAGCTGTTCGAGCTCGATGCGGGTGAGGCCGTCGACGTGTACCTCACCGAGGATCGGGAAGTCGATGCAGCCTTCGTTGTTGACGGTGTAGCCCATGAGGTTGCCCACGCCGTCGTTGTTGTTTGAAATGTTGCGCTGGGTGGAAGACCACTTGTTGAAGAGCTGAGCCAGCTCCTCATCTTTTGATGATACCAGAATGTTGAGCACGTCGCCGGGACGGAGCTTGATCTGGTCCTGCTGGGCGAGTTTTTCTATAGTTCCGGCGGTAGTGTCTTGGAAATAAACGATATTTTTCGGCGTAGAGCAAGAGGATAGAGCCACGATTGCGGTTGTGGCTATCAATGCAATGCGGGAGAATAGTTTCATGAGAAGGAAATAAAGAGTATGACGGTTTATTAACTAACTGATTGACATCGAGAGCATTAAACACACAGACAGAGGGCAGAATCAGGCGAGAAAATCGCCTGTAGAGCCCCGGCTTCGTGAGAAAGCCTCGATTTTAGCTGCAAAGTTATGTTTTTTTCTGCATTTCCACAAATTTTCCACCGAAAAAGGTGAAGAAAAGACTTCGCCTTATGACCACCTTACGACAAACCTGTTTTACGGCATTTCTGTTTAGGATAAACTTTTACGACAAACCTGTTTTACGGCATTTCAGTTTAGGATTAATCTTTACGACAAACTTGTTTTTGGCTTACATTTACGACAAACCGGCTGCCGGAGGGGGAGGGGCAGCCGGTTTGGGGAATTGCTTTGAGTTTTGGATATGATATTTGATTATTGATAGAAGATTTTTGAGACTTTGCTGCCCTGGCGGCGGATGACAATGGTGCCGGGCTGAGGATTGAGGATGCGCTGACCCTGGAGGTTGAAATATTCCACGGGGGCGTCGGCATCTTCGGTCTCGAGCGATTCGAGGCCGGTGGTCATAAGCCTGTAAGTGGTCAGGCCAAACTGATCGTTGGTGTCAGAGACTACGTAGCTGCTCTCGGGGTCGTCTGAAATGCTCATTTCCTGCGGAAGCTGAGTGTAGAGGCGCACGTGGGCCTGATAGTTGACGGGGCTTTGTACTGAGGGGACGTGGGCGGTGAAGGGCTCGCTGTGGAGGAGGCCGCCGTCGTCGAGCACTTCGGTTTTGGGGTCGCCGTAATAGTAGTCGGAGGCAGCGCGCATGGGAGCTGAGTGAGGTGCGTCATAGTCTTGATAGTCAAATTCTTCACACAAGAAGGAATGCGACTGGGAGGCGAAATCGAGGTCCATGTCGCTGCCATGACGCTTGCGCCAGACGCGATAACCGATGTGCTGGAAGGTCTGGTCATCTTCGTTGAGCGACATCAGCGCCGGCTGCCCGGCAGGGTCGCCGTTCTTGTACCAGAGGAACCATCCGAGGAATTTGGTGTCGTCGCCGTTGGTTTTGTCGTCGTTGGCAGAGACTCTGACGTATTTAATCACGGGACGGGGAAGGTCGGAGAGGCCGGTGATGCGGTTGCCGTAGGTGTTGCCATTGTTGTATTTGACCACGAGGACGTACTCGTTGTCGGTAAGGGCGGCGGCAGAGGGGACCTCTACGATGGGATTTTCGATTTTATAAGTGCTTGAATAATATTTCATAGTGGATGTGGGGCCTGTGGCGCGCTCGATGGAGAGGCGGCCGGTGGGCATACGTGTGGCGCGGGCCACGCGGATGGGGGTCGAGGTGTTGGCCATGCGGTAGACGGTATAGGTCTCGACGTTGGGGTTGGTAGTGGTGGAGAACTGAAGGCCGGGGCTGTTTTCGGGCAGGCGGGTGTCATATTCGGCCTCGGCTTCGATCTGGGCCCGGGAATATGTGACATATCCGGCCTTGAGGGTGTTGTGAGGGACGAGGAACTCGACGACGTTTGACAAAGCGTCGAACTCGATGGGCTCGTTGCCATCGGTCAGGACGGCAGGCTCATAGTCGATGTAGTAGTGATACATGCCGGGGTGGAGGCCGACGGAGGTGTCGACCGAGAAATTGTCGTAGAACGTGGCCAGGATGCCTTTTGAATCCTGGGGAGCAAGAATAAGGGCGTTATCAGTGGCCTCTGTGTCTATGGTTTTGGCTTCGTCTTTGTAGATGATCGGGGATTTGAAAATTGTCTTGGCAGGAAGTTTATATCCCAGTTCGCTATAAGTCTTGCCGGAGGTGAGGTCGGTGATTACGTATTCAAACTCCCACTGGTCCCACTGGTCTTTAAAGGATTTGGTGATTTCAAGGGATGCTACGGCCGTGGCATCGTCTTTGTTGTCGTCGGCATATCGCATGAGCTTGAAGGTGGTGCCGGTGAGCACTCCCTCTTCTGATCCGGCACGAAGGTGCTTTTTGGCGAGGGTGACGTTATCGATGGCCTCCTCGGAGTCGAGCATCCTGATGGTGTGGGTGTAGTAGTTGCGCTGCTCGGCAATTTTATGCTCGGATTTGCGCTCGCCCTCAATCACGATATTCAGCGCGCCGGGGGGATCGACCTGTCCGGGGATGGTGTTGCTGACGACGTTTGATTCGGTGAATTCAAAATCTGTGAGATATCGGCGGCCGGTGACGATGTAGCTAACGCCGTAGGCAAACCGGTCGCAGGGCTCGTGGAAGATTACGGAGATGGTCTTGATTTTGGTGGTGATGGAGCCGTCGTCGTTGAGGGCATACTCGGTGGTGGGCTGAACGAGCTCGCACAGGCCTTGATCGATCATCTCCTTGAGGTTGATGGGCTCGGGCTGGATCACGTCGTTGACCACACGATAGATATAGAAATCTTCCATGGCCTGATAATGCACGATATCGTTGTAGGACGAAGACCAGCTGACGCTGACCTTGGCTGTGGCCTTGCCGTCGGCTCCCACTACGATTTCGGGGTCTTTGCCGATGGTGGTCTTGATCTTGTTGAAGAAGAAATAGGGCTGGTGCTCGGCGCTGTAGTAAGTGTACCATTCGCCCACGTAGTCTGAGGCCGAAGAGTCGGGGTGGCGGCGTGTGTCGCGTGCAAAACGATAGTCGGGGAGGAAGAACATGAAGTTCAGGCCGTAGTCGTGGTATAGCTCTTCATCGATGGGCTTTCCCTTCTCGGGCTCGGGCGACATGACGATGATGTGGTTCTGGCCCATGATGGTGGTGCAGTTGTGGTCGACGGAAAAGCTCTCGCCTGCATTCATTTTCTGGAACGCATCATAAATGGGCAGATGGTTTGAGGGGCTGTATTCCTCAAACATGTTATAGAAGGGCGGGAAGCCGTCTTTTTTGGCCTCCTCTTTAGCGATGCGGTTGTTGCCTTTTGTGACAAGGAAGAAATTGTTGAGAGCGCCAACATAATTGAAGAGCGTACCGGGATTGGTGGGCGAAACGGTCTCGTCGATGCAGCGCGACTGGGTGAGCAGGGTGATGCGTTTGATCTTCTTGATCAGCTCTTCGCAGGAGGCTCCTGTGACGTATTCGTAATCGTCGACAAGCTCCACCATCAGAGCAGTGCAGCCCTCGACTGGGGTCGGCACTACGGTATTTTCATCCATGCCGTAAGGATTGCCTTCGGCAAGACAGGGTTCATAGGGGACTTTTACGTATTTGTTTGGATAATTCGCATCGTCGAGAGATGAATCCCATGCCTTATCCTCGATAAAACCTGGGACCCGGGGGTTGAGATACACCTCACGGATGAAAGCCACAATCTGGTTGTACTCCATCGCGGGCTGGGCAAGATTGGAAACACGCATCACGCCGCTGTCGTCGACCCAGGTATAGGTAATGTTCTTGAAATAATCTTCGTTATAAACGGTAGTGTCGTCGGAGGTGTGCGGTACGGTGGGATCGGCATCTTGCGCGCCGGCTACTGCGGGAGAAATCAACGCACAGGCAAGCACTGCAACATATGCAGCTGTGAATTTTGCAGCGCGCCGGATGCATTGCTTAAAGAGGCTTATTGGAATTTTTTCGGTCATATAAGTCAGTTTAATTATCTCATATCAAAAGGCATAAGTAGTGGATTCTACGGGCCGGAGCCTGAGGAAAGCGCTATGTTGCCGTATGATATAATGGTGGATGATTGAAGGTAGATGACTGGTTATTAGGTGTTTAGCGACCGGCTACATCTCTATAGCCGGTGTGTGGATAAAAAGGGGGATGAAATCTTGGCAAACTTCTTTTCCTTTTTTTGAACCTTTTGGAAATGCAAAGATAACAAAAAATTCTCAAATCAGCAAATTTTTGGGCAATTTTTACCGAAATTGCAGGTTATTAACATAATTTTTTCACATACAATCAACAAGAGGAAGGGAGAGCGGGGTTTAGAGTGGGATTGACTGTGAGATGGCGGTCGGCTCGGCTGACTGGGAGGCCCACGGCGGCCCGCCGTGGGCAATGTGATAAAAACTACGGATTACGCAAATTTCACGGATTATCAAATGTAGGGACGCACCATGGTGCGTCCGTTACCGGAAGATAGTAGGGTCGCCACTTGTGGCGACGGAGACATGAGTTGATATCTGTGAGGGTTGAGCGGTAGTCGCCACAAGTGGCGACGGAGACGTAAGTTGATACTTGTGAGGCTTGTGTGGCAGTCGCCACAAGTGGCGACCCTACACTCCGTGAACCTTGGCATGGGTCACCTGTGCGAGGAATTGAGTAATAAAACTACGGATTTCGCGGATTTTACAGGTTTTTTCAACAGGAGGACACGAGAACAAGGAATTGAGGGGTAATGAATTGATGTTTAGGCGTTTGTAGGGACGTACCATGGTGCGTCCGTTACCGGAAGATAGTAGGGTCGCCACTTGTGGCGACGGAGACATGAGTTGATATCTGTGAGGGTTGAGCGGTAGTCGCCACAAGTGGCGACCCTACACTCCGTGAACCATGGCATGGGTCACCTGTGCGAGGAATTGAGTAATAAAACTACAGATTTCGCGAATTTCACGGATTTTTTCAACAGGAGGACACGAGAACAAGGAATTGAGGGGTAATGAATTGATGTTTAGGCGATTGGAAAACTATGTCGAGGGCGAGCCGCCCTCGACTTCCCAGTCAAGCCGCCCAAGACCTCCCGGTCATAAGAAAAAAATCCCCGGCCTAAGGAAAGGTCGGGGATTTTTATGCGGTGAAGCGTTATCAGAATTCGTAAATGCTGCGCTTCATGGGAATATATTTGAATTTTTGAGCTTTCTGCTTCTCTTCAATTGATGCACGAGTGCCTTTAGCACGCTTGGCAGGAATGGAAAGGGCGCTGGGGAGATAGATCTCGGCAGGGAGTTGACCATTCCATGAATACCATCCGTCATTTGCATAGATTGAATACTGGAAGTAGGGCTGGTAGAGTACGATTACACCACCGTCGATCTCGGTTGCAGCGTTATCGGTATCGATAATCTCTTGCTTGCTGTGGCCCTGAGAGTAGAATAATCCCTCTGCGTTGCAAATTGTGAGTGCGCCGCGAGTTGCGTGTACGAAACCTGTGGCCTGGGGCTCGAGGGTGATACATTCGGGCACAGAAGCATCGAATACGATATAAGCCTCGCCGTCGCCTTTATTGACTGAGATGAGCGCTGAGCCGGCTCCGTAAGGATTGACCATGCGGTATACACCGGGGTTGGTCTCGCTCTCCTGCATATCTACATACCATGCAAAGGGCTCGCCGGTTTCGGTTGACTGGTAACCGCTCCATACGTCGAAGAGACGGCCTTGGCCGAAATCTTTCCAGCCCTTCTCAGGCGCATCCGAGCCGACATACACTTTCTAACTGGTGTACTCGAACTGCTGTGCTGCACTCTTTCCGAAAGCTACGGCTACTACTGTATAGGTTCCGGCCTCGGTGATGGGGAAGGTAATGGTCTGAGCTTCGGTGCTTCCGGCTACAGTGATATATTCCATGGTTTCTTCTACGATACCGGTGTAGCCTGCTTCGTAATCTTCACCGGGAATGTTGACAAGGCGAACCTCTTCTACATCCTGACCTGTGGTGAGTGTGATTTGCGACTGCATCTTGTTCTTGGGATCGATGAAGATACCGAGATATTCAGTTGTAATGCTGTAGTCGGGGAATCCGTCGAACTGGATAACGTCTACGTGGCGGCCATACCATGAACCGGGATCATCAAGACATGCGAAGGCGCCGTCGAGCACGAGAGTACCGGTTGATGCGTTGTAATAGCTTGCTTTGTCGCAACCGGGCCACTGCTGCAGACACCAGGCTTCATCTTTACCCATCCAGAGGCCGAAGTTAAGCGCGCTCGAATAAGCGAGGGGGCCATCGGCTGAGTTGAGTGTAAGGCCGTTTGTGTCCTGGAAGGGGATGTCAGCTACGAACACGTTTTCGGATATCTCGTTGTTGAGGTCAATTGTCACGATGAAGGGGAAACCAGTGTCCCAGAAGTTCTGAATACGCACGATCACCTCCTTGTCGTTCGACTCGGAAACGCACCACTCGATAGGATCGTCGTAGGTAAAATCAAAACCTTCAAAAGGCCACAGAGCGAACGTGCCGGCCATATCTGTGATGATGAGGGGGGCTTTGCGACAGAAGTCGAAGGAGTAGGTGCCCTCGCCGTAGGTGGAGGCGCCTTCGATGGTCACGGTGGCGGGATAGAGCTCATCGGTGATGATTTCGTCGCTATCGTAGGTCACGGTGATTGTGGTAGAGTGCTCGCGGGGGCCGAAGGTCACTGAAGTGGGGAATGTGAAGATTCCGGACTCGTCCTCGCCTACGATTGTGTAGGTGGAGGGGTCGTCGAGCGATGTACGAGAGATGGTAATGTCGACAGAATTGCCGGTCTGGGGCAGCTCAACCACCGAAGGAGCATCCTTGGGGAAGAACGCGCCCGGCGACTGTGCACCTTCCACGTACTTGTTNTCGTCGTTGCAAGNGCTNAAAGCAAAAGCTGTTGCAAGCGCAAGAAGTGAATATTTGATGAGTTTCATTTTTTAAATTGTGTTTTAGTTGTTTGTTTTTGCGGCTATGAGCCACTGAAAACCTTNTGTTTAACTAAAAGAGAAGAGAGAGGGGAATGAGAGATAATGGAGGTGCAGATTAGAAGTCGATATCCTCGGTGAAGCGAGTGGGAGTCTGAGTGATAGGACCGGCTTCTTCGGCTGTGATCTGGGGGTTGGCGGTAACCTCGTTGCGGGGCACGCAGTAGTTGAAGATGATGTCGCCTGCGGGAATATTATAGCGATAACCGTAGCAAGTGCGGTTGTTGGCACGGTCAACGCCTTTGTTGAGACGTTTGATGTCGAAGAAGCTGAGACCTTCGCCCCAAAGCTCGGCGCGACGCTGCATCCAGCACTCGTTGACGAAATCTTCAACTGACTCGGCCGGGCATGTATATTTAGGATTGCGATAGGTCTTTACGAATGATTCCAGCAGCTGCTTGCCTTCGCCAAGATTAGACATTCCTTTGGCCTCAGCCAGAGTCAGATACATTTCCTCGATACGCATCAGAGGGATGTCGTTGGCATTTACGCCTTGCTCGATGACGTTCTGATAAGAAGCGAACTTGACGTTGGTCTGGGGGAAAAGTGATGATGAGGTGTCCTGGGTGCCGTAGATGGGGCCTTTCTCAGGAATGAACATATTGAGATAAGCCTGCTCTTGGGCGTTGAGGTTGGAGCTGGCGTATTTGTCGTCAAGGAACCAGCCTTTGCGCACGTCGGAAGCGGGCAGATAGCTGTAGAGCTGATAGCCGCAATATTTCCAGGCGCCGTTGCCAACGTAGCCGTCAGCGAAAGAAACCATGAATGAGGGCCAGTTGACGATACCGGAGGTAACGACACGGTCGGTTTCGGCGATGGCGATACCCCACATCCAGGCAGCGTCGTTGAGACTGTTGAAGGCGGGACGCGACACAGCTTCCATCGAATAGGGCTGACCGGGGAAGAGCTCGATAGCTTTCTGTGCGTCTGCGGCAGCGTCTGCGTAGTTGTGCATAACCAGATTGATGCGAGCGCGGAGGCCGTAGGCTGAGGCCTGGCTGATCATGCGGTTGGCCTTGGATGAGATAACCTGCGAAGGCTGGAGGCCGGAGGCTTCGAGAAGGCTGATAGCAGTGTTGATGTCAGAGAGAATCTGATCGTAAACTTCCTGCACGGTATTACGGGGTGCGCCGTTGGCAGACACTTCATTCATGTTCTCATCAGTAATGATGGGCACACAGGGGTCTGACTGGTGGTCTGCATAGTTGAAGGCGTAGCTCTGAGCGAGCACAAAGTAGTCATAAGCACGCAGAGCGTAGCCTTGGGCAGTGTAGAACTGGAGCTTTTTGTCGTTGGTGTTCTTGTCAGCGCTGGAGATAAGGGCGTTGGTTGTGAAGATCTGGTTGTACATCGTGCGCCACATCATGTAGCTCTGTTCGCTGTCAAGGTTGGGGCTGTCGTAGCGCTCCCACATGAGGTGCCAGTTATAGCCAGTGTACTTGCATTGCACGTCAAGAGCCTGGAGGTCAAGTCCGAGCATGATTGCGGGATATCCGAAATCGAAGTGCTCTTCATAAACACCCTGGAAGACATTGAAGTTGGCGAAACATCCGGTTACGGCTGCCTGAGCCATATCGGGGTTCATTTTGGCTGCTTCTTGTTTGTCGGCCGGCGTCACGTAGTAGCTCTGGTTGACCGGATCGAGGTCAGCGCAGGACGAAATCGAGACAGCAGCTAAAGAAATTGCCAGAAATTTATNTATTGCTTTCATTATNATTCNGTATTAATCAATTGTGATAGGTGATTGATTAGAATTCCACGCGGATACCGCCGGAGACGGCACGGATGGGCGAATAGGTGCTGTTGTTGGAGCTTACGAAGCCCTGACGGGGGTCAAGACCTTTGCGACGGCTCCAAAGAGCAACGTTTTCTGCTGCACCATAGATGCGGAGGCTGTTGATGGCGAGCTTTTGTGTCCATTTTGCGGGGAATGTGTAACCGATAGTGATGTTGTTGAGCGATACGTAGTTGCTCGAAATCAGGAATCGGTCAGAGGTAGAGGTTGCATAGCTCTTCTGAGAAGCAACATATGTGCGGGGCACGTCGGTGTTGGGATGCTCGGGAGTCCATGCGTTGAGGATATCCTTGTGCCATGTTGCACCGGCGCTTGCACCTGCCTGCATGTAGTTGGCGTAAGATGAGTCGTAGATGCGACCACCAAACTGGTATGCGAACTGTACGCTTAAGTCAACGCCATAGGCCTTGAGTGTTGTACCGAAACCGCCATAGCCTTTGGGCATGAGGTTGCCGGTGAGCTTACGGTTGCTGTTGTAGGCAGTCTGATAATCAGTGGTCTTGATTTCTTCCATCACCTGGTTGCCGTCCTTGTCAAGCACGGGCTTGCCATCAGTGTCGGTTTTGCCTGCGAGGGCATAGTACTGAGCCAGACCGATGTCATCGCCGTCCTCCTGGCAAACGCCGGCGTAAGCAGGGATGTAAAGATTGTACAATGACTCGCCTTCTTTGATTACACGAGTGGAAGAATAGTACCAGTTACCGTCAGCGCTCTTGAGCTTGTCGGCAATCTTGATCACTTTGTTCTTGGGGAGGGTAAGGTTGGCGAAGAGCTCCCAAGTGATGTTCTTGGTGTTGATGGGGCGATAGTTCAGCTCGATTTCAACACCGTTGTTGCGCATGCTGCCCACGTTCATAGGCATTGAGGAGTAGCCGAGAGAGGGCTGAGTGGGGATGTTCATGAGCATGTCGGATGTAGTGCGGGAGTAATATTCCACAGTACCCATAAGCATGCCTTTGAAGAATGAGAAGTCAACACCTGTATTGATCGAGCGGGAAGTTTCCCAAGTGATGTCAGGATTGCCTTTGTAGTAGAGGGTGGCATCGGAGAAGATACCGTCTGAACCTGTCATGCGATACTGGTCGGCATAAGCGATGTAGTTGGCGCCGATTGCGTCGTTACCTTGCTCACCGTAAGAGAATTTGACCTTGAGGAGATCCACGTTGGTGAAGGGCTGCATGAATTTTTCATTTGAGATATCCCATGCTGCTGATCCCATCCAGAATGTACCCCAGCGGTGATCGGGAGAGAAACGGGAAGAACCGTCGCGACGGAACGAACCTGAGACGAAATAGCGGTTGTCGAAGTTGTAGTTGAGACGGCCGAGCCAACCACGATGTGCAAGTCCGTGGAGGTTACCGTAACCTTTCTTCTGGTCGATCGTGTTATCTACAACGAAGAAGTTGGGGTTGTAGAGGTTTGAGCCGATGGCTTCTACCACTTCTTCCTGATAATCCTGGCTCTCGTAGCCGAGCATGAGGTCAAAATTGTTGTTTGCGAAGGATTTGCGATATTGGGCGATGACCTGAGCCTGCAGAGAGCGCGAACGCTGCTGCACCTGCAGAGCCTGACCACCGATGCTCTTAAACTGGCCATAGAGACCGTTGAGCACCTGATGCAGACGTGTGTTGTCTACGAGGTAGCCGAGTGTACCGGTAACTGTTAGACCTTCTACGGGGGTGATCACGGCATACCATTTGCCGTCGAAGATGTCAGCGAGATATTTCTCTTTATCGTAGAGAAGCGAACCTGCGGGGTTGCCCGAGGGGTTACGTGCGCTCTGCATGAGGCCGTAGCCGTAATCTGTTTTACCATCACCGTAGTCGTAGATGGGATTGTTATATTCTTTATTCCACATCTTCTCGCCCCACTTGTCGCGGACATACATGGGATAAACCGGGCCAAGGCCGTTGAGGAAATAGAAGGTGTTGCCGGAAGAAGTGGCGTCTGCGTTGGTGTTGTCGCCGGGGTAATCCGAGCTTGTATATGCATACTGCATGGAGAAGCCGACTTTCAACCAGGGTTTAGCCTGATAGTCAACGGCAGCGCGAGTCGAGAGACGGTCGAAGTTGGAGTTTTCGATGATA
>WFLX010290873.1_pt1 | contig 19043 bp, 17 predicted proteins | sample 4967041 | NCBI WGS metagenome assembly WFLX01 (sample SAMN12857096, study PRJNA449069) | gut metagenome | isolation source: stool from male and female vole | host: Microtus ochrogaster | place: USA:Florida | collected 2017
ATGGTCTCGATGATGGAGGATCTGCTCGGATCGGTCACGCTACCCGGCGCCGACGCCGATAAAATGCCCGCGAGGCAGTCGGCCGACCGTCTCTATCAGCGGTTTTCAACGCTGCTTATCGAGTCGTATCCCAAACCGCGCGACGTGCAGTGGTATGCCGACGCGCTGTCGGTGACGCCCAACTATCTCGCGAGGGTTGTGAGGCAGATAAGCGGCAGGAACACAATGGATTGGATTAATGAGGCCGTTATGACCGACGTGAGGACTTCGCTGATCCATACCGACGAGTCGATAAAGGAGATCTCGGCGCGATTAGGCTTTAACAACCCGGCTTTTTTCGGTAAATACGTCAAAAAGCACTCGGGGCTGACTCCCAAGCAACTAAGAGCATATCTCAACACTAAAAAATAAAATATACATGAACACTGAAGAATTGCGCGACTACTGCCTGTCGCTTAAGGGCGCGAAGGAGAATATGCCGTGGACCGAACCCCAATATTCGATGCTCGTCNCTNTTACCGTCGGCGGGNNATGGTTTTGCNTCGNTNACCTCGACAAGAAGTTTATTGACGTTAANTGCGANCCTGAGNGNGTGGNAGAGATGCAGNGCCGCTATCAAGGGGCTTNCCCGGCANGGCACATGAATAAGGAGCACTGGCTCNGCGTGAAGCTCGAATCGGATGTGCCCGATAAGGTGATAAAGCAGCTGCTCGCCGACGGCTATGAGCTAATCGCGCGCAAACTCCCCACCTCGCTCCGCGCATCGCTCTAACCCCCCGCGCACTTTAGCGTATTACGGGCCTAAATCCTCGTAATTGACGGTTAAAGTTTATCGATGTCTTCTTCGGTAATGCGCTGCAATGCTTCTTTGTCAAGGACTCCCTCGGCTGTAAGGCGCGTAGCCTGATGTTCAAGAGTCTTCTCAAACATATTTCTAACGGTGCGCGCATTACCAAAATTCTTGTCCTTGCGTGCAACGGTTTCTTCGATTTTGGAGCGAAGGACAGTTGACGCTTCATTCGTGAGGATATATTGATTTTTCGTGGCGTTAAGCGAGAAAATCTCAAATAACTCATCGGCAGTATAATCGTCGAAATGGATATAGCGGTTGAAACGAGATTGTAAGCCTGGGTTGGCATCGATGAATGTTTTCATTTCATCTCTATATCCGGCGAGTATAACTACGAGCCTATCTCGGTCATCTTCCATGCGTTTTAACAATGTGGAGATAGCCTCTGATCCGAAGTCATTGGAATTTCCCTGAACCAAAGAATAAGCCTCATCAATAAAAAGAACTCCGTCGAGAGCTGAATCAATAATCTTATTGGTCTTGACAGCGGTCTGACCTACAAACTCAGCGACTAAGCCAGATCGGTCGGTCTCAACGAGGTGCCCTTTGGAGAGTATGCCAAGGTCTTTATAGATTTCAGCAATGATGCGGGCTACGGTTGTTTTACCGGTGCCGGGATTGCCGGTAAAAACGCAATGATATGAGATAGGGGAAGTCTTCAGCCCTTGACTTTTGCGAACAAGCTGAATTTTAATGAAGTTTTGGAGTTTCGCGATTTCTTCTTTGACTCCGGTTATACCTATCAGATTATCCAATTCTTTAGAAACATCTCGGTCGGATGTCGCCTTCGGCGGAAAAGCTGCGGCATCAGTATCCTTATTTTTGCGCCAATCGAATTTTCCGGGAGCATATTCAGTCCATACCCAAGGTTTGTTCGGGTGCTTGTCTCCCACTATATGCTTAGTCTTGCTTGATTTTTTAGGTTTATCCTCTGAAAGAATCGTATTAAGAAAATCTTCGGAAAGAGAAACAGTTCTTGGCCTAAGTCCATCTGCCGAACTTATAAACATCAGTTCTTCCAAGTGATCAAGGAAAACGCCACACTTGTTGAATCCTATTTGCAAATGGCGCTGAAGCTGGGATGTGGTTATAGTTGATTGAGTGGATACATATTTTAAGCACTCAACGAAGGCAGGGTCTTGAATATATTCATTAAATTTCGCTTTAAGAGTGCTTTTCTGGTTTAACTCAAATTGTCGATCAGCTACTTCTACAACTTTCAGTTGACTATCATCTTCTACGAGTAAAGATGATTTGCTATTCAGATTCTCAGTTATAAGTGAAAGGTAGGCAATAGCGAAATTGTTAGTACACAAAAGCTTGGTAAACCAAATTTCAACGCCACCGGGATTTATGGAAAGTTTATTGGTTTGATAAGTGATAGTGCAAGGGTTATGATTATATCGAGCGTCGGGCTTACCGCTTTTGGTTTGGTACAGATACCTCTTGTTTAGGACAAGTGCATCATGCGGAACATCGAGCATCGGATATTCCGTTGTGACGGTGCGAGAATCTGAAACAGTCTCAATATTAATTGATTGGAGGTCGGTAATGATTTCAATATCCGCATTACCCTTGTAAAGCAACACGAAAGAAGGGTAAAAGAAGAGTGTGCCATTTTTCCCCTTAAATCTTGGTATATCATACGCTCCCACGTTAAGATAGAAAAAAGAGCCGCCTTCGATTGAAATCTTTTCGCTTCTGTCAAAAATTGAAGATGAGGATTTTAACTCATCAAATTTTTGGCATAATTGAGAATAGGCGTCGAGCACATTTTTAGGATAGTCATTAAGAAGGTCATATTCAGTTTCAGAACCTAAAGACGAAATATTCTTGTTGTTATCCTCATAAAAATCCTGCACAAATCTTAAGGAAAAATCCGGACGACTTTCAAAACCTTTCTTTCGCGCGGCATATAAATTATATAAAGTCACATATTTATAATTGGCGAGAAATGCCTGATATACCTTACGAATAATCGGGTCGTTTTCTTCAGCGAGTAGGCTCTTTATGTCGTTTTCCGCTCGTCGGATTTTTTCATCGTATTCTTCTTGTTCAACAGCTAAGGCATTTCCTAATGCCTTGCGGCAATGGGGAATGACCACTAATTTGTGATAAGATGACTTACAGATTAGATATAACACAAGAATCACAAAAACAAATGCTGATATTTGGAGAAATGTTCCCATAGTAAGTTGCGAAGTGTATGTAATCAGGAGTTGAGTTTGTTCTCCGATTTTTTGTTTTTAAGTTTTTCAACTGTCTGCAAATAGCTTGCCGTGATTACACCCGAGGGCAATGCGATTATTGCAACGCCAACAAGAGAAGACAGCATACTGATAACTTTTCCAAGATCATTATGGGGGTAAACATCTCCATAGCCAACAGTGGTGAGAGCAGAGGTTGCCCAGTATAGCGCATCGAAGAAGTTGTCAAACTTGTCATCGACCGAAAACATCAGTAAAGCAGTGAGAATGATGTAGAAGATGGCAAGAGTCAGCACTGATAGTAAAACTGAACGCTGCTGTTTTAAGACTTGCATAAAGATGCCAAGTTCCTTTGAATATCTACCGAATTTTAATAGTCGGAATATTTTGAAAAGTCGTGTTACCCGGAAAAGGTGGAATGCCTCGTTGATTACAGAGAAAGTCGGCAAGATTGAAAGCATGTCAATAATTGCCATCGGAGTTATCGGGTACAGAACGAAGCTGAACCAGCCTTTTCGCATTTTGAAATCTGCCGTCAGCCAACGGAGGACGTAGTCCAGTATAAATAAGCTGACGCAGCAGTATTCGAGGACTGAGAAGAAAGGTGTATAATTACGAAACGCCAATGGCACAAGACTCAGTACAATAGCAACGAGTTGAAAATAGTCGTAGATACGGCTGTCTCGTGAACTGTTGTTATTGTGCGGAGTAACAATGAGGAAAACTCGGTGTCGCAGATTAAGTTTATTCATAGATGCCTGTCGTTACTCTACCAATCCTCGGCTTCAATATTCGAGAAAGGGTTAATATAGTGGGCGGTCGGAGTCTGCGCGAGCGCGTAACATCTCACAAAATTACTAATAATATGTCAACTGTGCAAGTGGGCGCGCTTAGGGTTGAAGGTCGGATCGGGGTTTTCACCATCGGGGGGCACTGGGGGCTGCGGCGCGGGATGGGGGGCGAGGCAAGCGGGATGGCGGAGTGGGGAGTGGGGAGTGAGGGGGAGGTTAGATGCGGGCGGCGATGTTGTAGCGGGGGCGTTGCTTCACTTCGTTGAAGATTTTGCCGACGTATTCGCCGACGATGCCTAAGCCTATGAGGATGGAGCCGCCGACAAACCATATGGACAGCATTAGCGACGACCAGCCGGGAACGGTAAGCCCCCGGAAGTGGTTGTAGAGCACGTAAACGGCTATGACAATGTCGATTATGATAAAGGCGACACCAAGCAGGAGGACGTAGCGGATGGGGCGGGAGGAGAAGGAGGTGATGCCGTCGACTGAGAAGCTGAGCATCTTGCTGAGGGGATATTTCGACTCGCCGGCCACCCGCGAGTCGCGGTCGTAGACGACGACGGCGGTCTTCAGGCCGATCTGGGGGATTATGCCCCGGAGGAAGAGGTTGCTTTCGCGATACTGGCTGAGGATGTCGAGGGCGCGGTCGGACATGAGGCGGTAGTCGGCGTGGTCGTAGACGGTGTCGAGGCCCATGAGGCGCTGGAATTTGTAGAACCCGCGGGCGGTAAGGCGCTTGAAGCGGGTGTCGGTGGCTCGGCTGCCGCGGACTCCGAAGACGATTTCGGCGCCTTCGCGGAATTTCTCGACCATCTCGATCATGGCCCTTGGGTCGTCCTGGAGGTCGGCGTCGATCGAGATGGCGGCGTCGCAATGGCCGCGGGCTTCCATGAGCCCGGCGAGGAGGGCGTACTGGTGGCCCCGGTTATGGGCGAGGGATATGCCCCGGACTCGGCTGTCGGCGGCGTTGAGGGAGGCTATGACGCTCCATGTGGAGTCTCGGCTGCCGTCGTCGCTGCAGAGGATATAGCTCTCGGGGGAGGCTATGCCGCGGGCGACCATCTCGTCGAGGATGGCGAGGATGCGGGGGACGGAAATGGGGAGGGCTTCCTGCTCGTTGTAGCAGGGGATGACGACGGCTATTACGGGGGCTTTCATGTCTTGAAGAAGGGGGATAGGGCTGATGAGTTATATTAATATAGGCGGAACATACGCTCCATCATGGTCCACTTGGCGTCGGCGGAGTCGTCGGGGTCGCAATCCTGAAAGATCGACATATAGGTCTCCCACTCTTGCTGGCGGGGGAGGGCCGCGAGGCGGGTCATAGCGGCGTCCCAGTCGAAGTCGACGGGAGTCTCGACGATCATGAACAGGCGGGAGCCTAAGATGTATATCTCCATCTCAAGGATACCGACCTGGCGGATACCGTCGAGCACCTCTTTCCATACATGGCCCTCGGAATGGCGGAGGCGGTACTGCTCGATCAGCTGAGGGTTGTTTTTGAGATTCATCGTGCGGCAAAAACGCTTCACCGGGGCGTCGTATTGTTTGACTTTATAACCTTCCATGAACGAAAAAGAAGAAAAAAATGAGGATTATTGCAGTTTTTCGGGCGGTATGTAGTAACTTTGTGGGAAATAAGCTCGCTCTAATACCAGCAACAAATTTAAGAAATAAATTTTTTCTATACCAATATTACCGATGAAAACGAATTATCCTAAGATCGGCATACGCCCCACGATCGACGGCCGTCAGGGCGGAGTGCGCGAAAGCCTCGAAGTAAAGACCATGGAACTCGCCAAAGCAGTGGCGCGACTCATATCCTCAAATCTGCGCAACGGCGACGGGACGCCGGTAGAATGCGTGATAGCCGACACGACGATAGGCCGCGTGGCGGAGTCGGCGGCGTGCGCCGAGAAGTTTGCCCGCGAAGGGGTAGGGTCGACAATCACGGTGACCTCATGCTGGTGCTACGGGTCGGAAACGATGGACATGGACCCGCACTACCCTAAGGCGGTATGGGGCTTTAACGGCACGGAGCGCCCGGGAGCGGTGTATTTAGCGGCGGTGCTCGCCGCGCACGCTCAGAAGGGGCTGCCGGCCTACGGCATCTACGGCCACGACGTGCAGGATCTCGACGACAACACCATACCGGCCGACGTGGCGGAGAAGATACTTCGCTGGGCTCGCGCGGCGCAAGCCACGGCGACGATGAAGGGGAGGAGCTATCTGTCGTTGGGCAACACGTGCATGGGCATAGCGGGATCGATCGTCGACGCGGATTTCTTCCAGCATTATCTCGGGATGCGCACGGAGTATGTTGAGCTCGTAGAGATACTTCGCCGAGTGGATTTCGAGATTTATGACCATGAGGAGCTGGAACGCGCGATGAAATGGGTGAAGGAATACTGCATACCTCAGCAGGCCGAAGACCGCAACGCTCGGAAGCCTGTGCCGGAAGGGACCCCGATGACCACCTTCAACGGCGAGGGGAAAGCGAAAACCGCCGAGGAGCTTGAAAAAGACTGGGAATTCACGGTAAAGAACATGATGATAATCCGGGACCTGATGCAGGGCAACCCGAAGCTGCTCGAAATGGGCTATAAGGAGGAAGCGCTCGGCCACAACGCGATCGCGGGAGGNGTNCAGGGNCAGCGNCAGTGGACNGACTATAANCCCANCTNCGATNTTCCCGGANTCGCTNATGTGCTCGTCGTTTGACTGGAACGGCGTGAGGGAGGCATTCGTGCTGGCAACGGAGAACGACTCGCTCAACGGCGTCGCGATGCTTTTCGGCCACCTGCTGACCAACCGCGCGACGATGTTCTCCGACATACGCACCTACTGGAGCCCTGAGGCAGTGAAGCGAGTGACGGGCATGGAGCTGGAAGGGCGCGCCTCGGGGGGTATGATCCACCTGATCAATTCGGGCGCTACGGCTCTGGACGCCACGGGCGCCATGACCGACGCCGAGGGCAACCCGACGCTCAAAGAGCCGTGGAACATGACAGAGGAGGACGCTGCGGCGTGCCTGTCGGCTACCCACTGGGCTCCCGCCGACCGCGACTACTTCCGCGGGGGGGGCTTCTCAAGCAATTTCCTGTCGAAGGGGGGGATGCCTATGACGATGATGCGCGTGAACATGGTGGCGGGTCTCGGCCCGGTGCTTCAGCTCGCTGAGGGATGGACAGTAGACGTGGCACCCGAAATACACAAGATACTCGACAACCGCACCGACCCGACCTGGCCCACGACATGGTTTGTGCCGCGCCTTGACCCGACGCGAGACTGCTTCAAGGACGTTTACAGCGTGATGAACAGCTGGGGCGCCAACCACGGCGCGATCGCCTACGGGCATATCGGGGCTGACCTTATCACGCTCTGCTCGATGCTGCGCATACCGGTGTGCATGCACAACGTTAAGGATGAGGATATATTCCGTCCGTCGGCATGGAACGCGTTCGGCATGGACAAGGAGGGCGCCGACTACCGCGCCTGCAAGAATTTCGGCCCGATTTACAAATAACCCCAGCGCCGGCCGAGCCGGCCGCGAAAACAGACACATAGACGATGAACAAGATAGTAGAGAAGCGTTATCTGCTCACATTCATATTAATCACGGCTCTATTCGCTCTCTGGGGCTTCGCCAACGACATAACGAACCCGATGGTGTCGGCGTTTCAGACGGTGATGGAAATATCGGCCACGAAGGCGTCGCTGGTGCAGTTTGCCTTCTACGGGGGCTACGCGACGATGGCAGTGCCGGCGGCGCTCTACATACGCCGCTACAGCTACAAGAGCGGCATACTCATGGGGCTGACGCTATACGCGGCGGGGGCGTTCATGTTTATACCGGCGGCATATTTCCAGGAGTTCTCGTTTTTCTGCATATCGCTGTATGTGCTGACCTTCGGGCTGGCGTTTCTGGAAACGACGGCCAACCCCTATATACTGTCGCTGGGGTCGAAGGAGACCTCGACGCGCAGGTTGAACCTGGCGCAGTCGTTCAACCCGATAGGGTCGATATGCGGCATGTTCGTGGCGTCGTCGTTTGTCTTGGCCAACCTCGACTGCGACAGGCCGGCTGTGCGCGAAGCGGGCTTCTCCAATCTCCCGGCTGCGGAGCGGCTCGCGATCCGCGACCACGACCTTGACGTGATCCGCGACCCGTACGTGATACTGGGCTGCGTGGTCGTCGCGATGTTCTTCGTGATACTGTTCTTCGTGAAGCAGAATGGAAGAGCGGGCGAGGGGGAGAAGCAAGGCCACGGCTCGGTAAAGAGCACGCTCCGCAACCTGGCTCGCAACCGGGAGTATCGCGAAGGGGTGGTGGCTCAGGTATTTTACGTGGCGGCGCAGATAATGTGCTGGACGTTTATCATACAGTATGCCGAGCGGCTTGGGATAGACAAGGCGACGGCGCAGATGTATAACATCGCGGCGATGGGGCTATTCATCTGCGCGCGGTTCATGTGCACGATGCTGATGAAATATGTCAACTCCCACCGCCTGCTGANGATATTCGCGNTCTGCGGGATGCTGACGATCGCGGGGACGNTACTGCTGCAGAATATCTACGGGCNNTACTGNCTGGNAGCGACGNCGTTCTTCATGTCGCTGATGTTCCCCACGATCTACGGTATCGCGCTTGAGCGGGTCGACGCGAAAGACACGTCGCTCGGGGCTGCCTTCCTGGTTATGGCGATAGTAGGGGGCGCGCTGATGCCTCCGCTGCAGGGTATGATCATAGACCTGGGCACGGTAGGGGGGATGCCGGCGATCAACGCGTCGTTCGCCATATCGCTTGTATGCTTNGCCGNCATAGCGGTCTACGNCTATCGCACGCTGCGANAGTCATAAAGCCNTTGATAATCGGAGAAAAATCGCTAAATTTACGCTCTCAAAACCTAACCCTGAATGGAAGCGATAAAAAACGTTACGGTACTTATCGGGCGCGAGAACGGCACTAACAGCCTGATATTCGCCGCGCCGATAGCCGGGAAGATGAAATTGGGCAGACTGTCGGAGCCGGGCACGGTGCCCAACACGGTAAGCCGCTGCGTGGCCGAGAGCCATGTGGCGCACTGCCGGCTTGATTTCAACGCCCAGGGGGCAATGACCCTGACCAACCTGAAGCCGGAGAACTGCACCTTTGTCAACGGGCTGCAGATAGAGTCGGCGCGGATAAGCAAAGCCGACAGCGTAGAGCTCGGGGCCGACCGCTACGGGGNAAGCCTCAGCCAACTGGTCGNGGCGCTCTCNAAGCTGATGCCGNAGGAGNCGCCGANGNCGGTCGACGTAAGGCACTTCAAGGCCGTATGGCGCGAGTATAAGCGGCGGACCGACATGATAAAGAAAAAGCAGCAGCGGCTCGCCATACTCTCGCGCACGTCGTCGCTGTTCTTCATGGGAGCGGGCGCGGTCGGAGGCGTCGTGAAGTCGATAACGGGGCATGACACGCAGGTGATAGGCAACTGCCTGCTCGTGTCGTCGTGCATAGGACTGATAGTGCTGCTGGTGTCGCTGTATATGCAGTGGAAATTCAACGCCTCGAAGGAGGCCGACGCGGCGAAAGAGTGGCTCAAGCGCCACTACCGCTGCCCCAACTGCCACAAAATCTTCCTTCAGGAATACGACATACTGCGCAACGATTACTCGGCTTGCCCGAAGTGCAAATCGGAGTTCATATACTGACCCGCGGCGGCGGGACGGGCGCGGCTCGTCAGAAAACCGCTCCAGTTAGTCAGCGAAAAGGGCCAATTCGGCTAAAATATGCCCTACGGCTTGCATTATGTCGAATCAAATATTATCTTTGCATAAAACAACAACCTCTTTCACCCCCTCAATAACGATGAATTCAGAAAATACACTTTACAACCCCTATTCAAACGAGTTTACCGAGTCGACCTCTTCAGATAACAAAAGCGGCAACCTCGGCGCAAAAATCGCGGCTGGAGCCGCAGCCGGCATCGCGCTCGGCACGGCGGGAGCCTTCGCGGCCAACGCCATGACCAACTCGGAAGGGGACAGCGAGATAGCGCTCCCCGACGCGGAGCAGAATATCGGCGAAGCGGCGGCAGAAACGGACGGCACCGTGGCCCAAGCGACCTGCGTCGACGACTCGATGAGCTTCGGCGAGGCCTTCGCGGCGGCCCGCGCGGAGGTAGGCACCGGCGGGGTGTTTTTCTGGCACGGCAACGCCTACGGCACCTTCATCGAGGAGGAGTGGGCCGCGATGACGCCGGAGGAGATCGCGACCTGGCGCGAGAATATCGACTACTCGCCTATGGCCGAGTATCACGGCGGCGGCTCGCACAGCCACAGCGGCCACGCGGCTCAGGCCGACCACGCCTCGCTCGTGGAGGAATACACTGAGGCGACAGCCGACGACGTGGTAGAGGTGGACGTGAACGAGACCCCGCAGCTCGAGGGCGCCAACGTGATAGAGACGGGAGTGACCGACTCGGGCGACGCCTACGCCGTGGTTGAGAAAGACGGCGAGGTATATGGCGTGGTCGACACCGACAACGACAATATCTACGACACGGCGGTACACGACGCCGACGGCAACGGCCGCATCGACGCCGACGAGTATTACGACATCGCCGACCAGGAGCTTATCGTGAAATCGACCGACGCCGAGCAGGCCGAAATCGCCGAGCCTGAATATGAACTCGCCGACGACGACTATGCCTATGCCTACGAAGAGGAGATGGCCGTTTACGACGAAGAGGGCACCGCAGCGGAGTATGACATGACTGAATACGACGATACGGAAGCCGACTTCACCGACGAAGGCGACTTCGCGATCAACGACGAAATCTAATCATCAGGCAAGCGGCGACAATAACCGCTTAACGGCAGAACCGCGTAATCACCCGCCCGAAACCCCGAAAACCATCAGCAATGAAAATAATATGCCCAGTATGCGGCGCGATGCTTAAGCTCCCCGAAACCCCGGGAATAGAGACGAAAAACGTGAAGTGCCCGGTGTGTAACAACACGAACGCGTTCACCGATTTCAGGCCGGTGGTGGATAACCCGACGGCCCCGAAGCAGCGTCCGCGAGTGCCGGACTTCGGCAATAAGCCCGCCGCGAACCCCGACGAGACAGCCACGAAGCTAATAGACAACACCACATATAAAGGAGGCAAGAAAGGCTCAGGCACGCCCGGAAGGCTACGCTCGGGGGGTATGGTCTTCCCCTTGCAGATAGGCAAAAACATCATCGGGCGGCAGTCGTCGGCATCGCAGGCGACCATTCCGCTTCCTTGCCCCGACAACAAGCGTATGAGCCGCCAGCATCTGTTGATAGAGGTGAAGAGCAACCCCGACGGGTCGCTGAACCACGTCGCGTCGCTCTACAAACAGCAGACCAACTCGACATATATCAACGGCCAGCAACTCCTCTACGGCAACTATATCGTGCTCAACGACGGGGCGCGCATAACCCTACCAAATTTCGAGCTTGAATTCAATATATGAAGTACACAATATCGGTAAAACAGATATACGACGTGGGGCATCGCTCGCATCAGGAAGACGCGATGGCCCCGGATTACATGAACGTCAACGATAGCACGGACCGATTGTTTGTGCTATGCGACGGCATGGGCGGACACGATGCGGGGGAAGTGGCGAGCGCGACCGTATGCGAGACGGTCACGCGCTCGGTCAACGTCACCAATCCCGACCCCGAAGGCCCGTTTACCGACCAGCAACTCAAGACAGCCCTCTTAGCAGCCTTCGACGCTCTCGACAAGCGCGATACCGGAGCCGAGCGGAAGATGGGCACGACGATGACCTTCCTCAAACTCCACGAGGGGGGCGCGACGGTGGCGCATATCGGCGATTCGCGCGTGTATCACATACGCCCCGGAAAGACCGCCGACGACACTCGGATACTCTTCGTCACCCGCGACCACTCGCTCGTGGCCGAGCTTGTGCGCGCCGGGGAGATGACTGAGGCAGAAGCGCGTGTGTCGACCCGCAAAAACATCATCACGCGGGCAATGCAACCGCATCTCGACCCACGCCCCGCGGCCGACCTGAAGCATATCACCGACATACAGCCCGGCGACTATTTCTATATGTGCACCGACGGCATGATCGAGCACATGGACGATAAGCAGATATGCTATTTCTTCTCTGAAGAAGGGGGCGACGACGACCACAAAGTGGAGAAGCTAATATCAGCCACACGCCATAACCAGGATAACCACTCGGCTTTCCTTATCCATATCCTCGAAGTGGATGGGGTAAAGAAAGAGGAGCCATACGTCAGCGACGACGCTCTCTGCCAGGCCGCCCCTGCCGACGACGCCTCCCTGCCGCCGGTAGAGCTTCCATCTCCGGCTCCACTCCGGGGCACCGGGGGCACGGTCACCACTCCGTTGCGCTCGGCCAAACTGACCGCCGCCGAGCAGGCTTTTGTAAGCTCGCGGGGAAATGCTCTGAACCGCAGCTCGGAGGATTTTCTCGACCTCGGGTCGGTAGCGGCTCCCGAAGAAACCGCGACAGACACCGCAGAGCCTACGCAAATCACCGTTGAGGCTCCACGCGAGGAGGCCCCTGCGGCCGAACCTGAGTGCAGCACCACTTCGCTGCCGCTGTCGAAGCCGGCCGAAGCCGGCCCGGCCACCGCGCGCCAAGCCGCGGCACCGAAAACGTCGGCTCGCCGTCAGGCGCCGGCCAAGACCTCGGAAAACGACGACATCGAGCAGCTGTTCAGCGAATTAGGCTGGGGNAAATATGTGATTATCGCGNTCGGAGTGATAGTGGCTCTCGCCCTGATCTATTTCCTCGTTGACATGTTCACGAAATAACGGGGCTACTTCAGCGCATTTCGGGCGGCAATTAATGGTATTTTTATAGGCATAATAGTCGCCTATTGAACATATCGGGCTAAAGAATGTTAATAATAAGTAAGTATCGAAAATTAGTTTATACCAATCTTCAGCTTGCTATCGNGATCTTTNATTTTGCTNATCTGTCANTATGAAACCCCATAACTCCCTCTTCGCNAAATCAAATCTCACNAATATCAATCTCGANTCTTAATATNAACTAATTTACGATACTTACTTAAAAAAACATTCTTTAGCTTTTATTTTCTATGAAGACACGCGGATTACTTATTGCAACGTCGGCAGTGGCCTCAGCATTTGCCATCAATGCCCAGACAGCTTCGCTCGAAGAGACTCAAAACGCAGAAGCGATGCGCTCGCATCACATCATCAGTATGAATCACGGCGCGGAACAGGCGTCGCAGGAACGCACTGATTCGATCATCAGAATATTCTACCAAGACCAGTTCCGTCACGCGCAGGACGCCCGCGCGCCTTACTTCCTGCTGATGTCGCGCGGAAGCAATATGGCTATGGGTATCGGCGGTAAGCTTCAGGGAAATATGTACTATGATTTCGACGGTACGATAAGCGGAAGCGATTTCGCCACATCGTCGATACCGGTGCCTTTCGACGCGGCAAACCCGACGCGCTTCCAGTCTAACATATCGCAGACGTCGCTGTTCGCGACGGTATTCGGCCGCTCGGAGCGATTGGGCAACTTCATCGCCGATGTTGAAGGTAAATTCGTGGGCCCGTCGAACACGTTCAAGCTCAAGAAGGCTTATATCACGGTAGGAAAGGTGACGTTCGGCCAGCATAAATCGACATTCTCCGACCCCTCGGCTGTGCCCTCCACCGTTGAGACGCTCGGCCCGATCGGCGCAGTCGATGACAGCCGTTTCCTCCTCCGCTTTATCCAACCGCTGAAACATCAGCTGAGCGTGGCAGCTTCAATCGAAATGCCTAACAACGATTACAGCGAGCTCGCCGGACTCACCGAGTCAACCTCCGCGGCTATGCCCGACTTCGCGGCCTACGTGCAGTATGGCCCGACCAATAGCCATGTGAGGCTATCGGGTATCGTCAAGTCGATGCGCTATCGCGACCTCGCCTCAGCGTCGAATCATTCGGTGGTAGGCTATGGCGTGAACCTGACTACGAAGTATAACATACTCCCGGCGTTGACTTTCTACGGCGCGGCCAACTACGGTCGCGGTATCGCCGGAATGGTCAATGACCTGGGCAACGGGTCGAACGATCTTCTCTCTTACGCGGCGACTACCGACAACGCGGGCAAGATGTACGCTCCCGAATCGTTCGGATGGTACGCGGGTCTCGAATACCGCTTCACCCCGTCGGTGTTCTCGACAGTGATTTTCTCGCAAGACCGCCTCTACACCAAAGCGGGCACAGACTATGCTGCAGGAGCTTACCGCTACGGAATGTATGCAGTGGCCAATGTGTTCTGGGATATTACCCCTCGATTCGAGGTAGGCGCGGAATTTGACTGGGGCCGTCGCGTCAATGTAGACGGAACGGCCGGAAATGCCCACAGATTCGGGGTGTCGGGCTCGTTCAGCTTCTAAGAGCCTTAACGTATTCTAATTCCTGCGGTTGTCGAGGGCAATGAGCGCGAAGGCGACGAGCCCGGCGACGATAAAGAGGAGTGTCTGCGCCCCGAGCACGACGTTGGCAAAGGTGTACCCCTGCTGGGCGTCGAGGCCTGGGGCGAAGAACTGAAGCCCGAACACCACGGCAATCTGATAAGGGCCGATGCCACCGTTGGACGGCACACCCATAGACAGGCTCCCCAACACGTAACATATAAATACTACCTGCAGCCCATGCTCGGCGACGATTTCGCGCGTGAGGCCGAAGGCCTCGAAGCAAATAACCATCTGCAGGAAGTATGACCCCCATAGACAGGCTGTCCAAAATACCCACATCGGCGCGCCTTTCATGTGGAATATCGACATGAATCCGCTAACGAGCTCGCCGATGAGCGCGCGTATTTTCTTGACAGCCTTGTATTTTTTCCCGAAATGAAGCAAGGCGGCGAGCGCCATGAGGGCGACGACGCAGGCAATGTAGGTCCATGGGGAGAATATGACCTTGAAAATCAGGCTGTCGTGGTCGACCTGGGTTTCGCTGAACTCTCGGAAAGTGCTTTCGCCCATGAAAAAGGCGGCGACGGCCATGGCGAGGACTATGAGAGTGTCGGAGGCTCGCTCGGCTATCATCGAGCCGAAGACTGTGCCGAAAGGGGCGTTCTCGCGGCGGGCGATGTATTCGCTGCGCCATAGCTCGCCCAAGCGGGGGAGAACGAGGTTGACGGCATAGGTGCCGATGACGCTGTAAAGCACCGGGGGGAGGGGGGCGTCGATGTCGGAGGCTCGCAGCTGTATGCGCCAGCGCAACGCTCTGAACACTAAGCACATAAAGCCGACGAACATGGAGAGCAGAATCAGCCAGAAGTTGCAGTCGCGCGCGACGAAGGCTATCATCTCGCCGAAGTCCATGTCGCGAAAGAGCACGTAGCAAAGCCCCGCACTGATAAGCAAGGGGACTCCGTAACGCAGCAATTTGCTGAAAAATGTGGTCTTATTTGATCCGGATTGAGTCATTTATGACGCGAAAATACAAAAATTCGCGCCCATTCCCAAAAAAGCGGGGCGCAGGCTTTTGTCAAGGTTGGGCCATGAGGCGGAGAAGGGCGTCGGCGAGGGTGCGGTCGTTTTTAAGGCGGGGTATCTTGCGCTGGCCTCCGAGCTTGCCTGTGGAGGCGAGCCATCGGTCGAATATTGCGCTCGGTGTCTCAATGATTTCAAGCCTGTCGAGGAATATGTTGCCTGAGCGTTTGGCTTGATAGTCAGAGTTTTCTTGGGTAAGGTAGAGGTCGAGCCTGTCGGCGAAGGCTTGCAGGTCGGCAGGGGGCTGATTGAAGGCTATGAACCACTGGTGACGCCCCTTACGGCCGTCGGCGGCGTAGACCGGGGCGGCGGTGTAGTCGGTGACGGTGACGCCCATGTCCTGGCAAGCGCGGGTGAGGGCGGCGTCGGCGTTGTAGACCATAAGCTCCTCGCCGAAGGCGTTGATGAAGCTCTTGGTGCGGCCTACGATTTTGATTTTTAGGGGATTGGTCTGCTCGATGCGTATGGTGTCGCCTATTTCGTAACGCCACAGGCCGTTGCTCGACGAGATAACCAGAGCGTAGACTTTGCCTTTCTCGACCTCCCACGCGGGCACGGCTCGAGGGCTCGGGCTATCAATCTCGCCGAGGGGGATGAATTCGTAGAACACGTCGACATCCATAAGCAGAAGCATGGCCCGGTCGGCCGGGTCGTCCTGTAGCGCGAAGAAGCCCTCGGANGCGNTGTANGTCNCCANGTAGNTCATTCGGGCANGGTCGATCAGGGAGTTGTATTGCTCGCGATAAGGCTCAAAGGCTATGCCGCCGTGGAAAAACACTTCGAGGCCGGGCCACACTTCATGGAGCTCGGAGGCTCCGGCGCGCTCCATCACGCGGCGTATGACGGTCATGAACCATGACGGAACGCCCGACAGATTGGTGACGTTGGCGCGAAGGGTCGACTCGACAAGCCTGGGGAGTTTGCGCTCCCAGTCGGCCATGAGGGCGACCTCTTTGCCGGGCACGCGGAAAAGGTTGGCTGCCGGGGTGATACGGTCGATAAGGGTGGCCGACAGGTCGCCGACCTTGACATTGGCGGGGAGCGAAAGCTCGTTGGCGAAGCTCCCGCCGAGTATAAACGCTTTGCCTGAGAAAAGCCGACTCGCGGGGTGGTTGGCGAGATAGCGGGCCACGACGTCGGCGCCCCCGGCATAATGGCAGCGCGACAGCGAGCGGTCGGTCAGCGGGATGTATTTGCTTTTGCCCCCCGAGGTGCCCGACGACTGCGCGAATCTCCTTACCTTTCCGGGCCACAGCACGTCGCGCTCCCCGTTTACCATCCTCATAATCTCCTTGCGGAGATCTTCGTACTGGCTGACGGGCACATTTTCGCGATACTGCTCGTAGCGGTCGATCGAACCGTAATGATGGGCGGAACCCCAGTCAGTCCGCTTTGCGGAGGCGAGCAGGTCGGCGAGGAGACGTCGCTGCGAAGTCTCAGTGTCGGCGGCGGCGCGCATCATGCGTCGGTTGAGCCGAGAGAAATATGGTCGGGATAATGGGGTGAAATCCAAGTGAATACGTTTTGGGCGGAATGGGTTATTTACCGGTATAGTAAGGGTTGCGGCGGCGGGGAATGTCGCCCTGGCGCTCGCTTTGGCCGACGAACGGCGAGCCGGCTGGCGGGGGCGGGGGAGGCGTAGGGGGAGTCGGCGGAGGCGTCGGCGTGGCGTGATGTTGACCGAACGCCGAAGCGGGGCGCGACGCGCCGAACTGAGGCGGAGTGACGCCGGGAGCCGGAGCGGCCGGAGACGTCGGGAGGGGGGCAGACTTGCGCTGCTCCTCTTTCAGCGGGAAGCCGCATTTAGGGCATTTGGCCAACTTGACGGAGTTGAGTTTGCCGCACTGTTTGCAATTGACAAAAGGCATAATTTTACATTTGTTCTTGCAAATATAGCGAAAAAATAACTAAATTTGCAAATTACTACTAAGGTAAAAATCATGGGGTTTTTTCATAACGGAAAATCCCCGCTTATTGAAATCGAAGAAATGAAAATAGCGTTGATAGGCTATGGCAAGATGGGCAAAACGATAGAGCGTATCGCCCGCGAGCGCGGCCATGAAATAACAGCGATAATAGATAAAGACAATCAGCAGGATTTCGACTCAGAGGGATTTCTCTCGGCCGATGTGGCTATCGAATTCTCAATCCCCTCAACGGCGGTCGAAAACTACCGCCGCGCTTTCGAGCGTCATATCCCGGTAGTGTCGGGAACGACGGCGTGGGGGACTGTAGAGTCGCTCAAGCCGCTCATCAGCGAGCATGACGCGACATTTTTCTGGACCTCTAACTTTAGCGTCGGGGTCAACATATTCTTCGCTCTCAACCGCTATCTTGCGCGTATAATGAACCGTTTCGGCCAATACACCCCGTCGATGACCGAGATACACCATATCCACAAACTCGATCACCCGAGCGGCACGGCAAAAACCCTGGCCGAGGAGATAATCGACGAAGTGGACTCGCTCGACTCGTGGACCGAAAGCGCAGACGCCCCCGCCTCGCAGCTCTTTATCGAGCATCAGCGCGAAGGGGAGGTGCCCGGCACCCATATCGTGCGCTGGGATTCGCCCGTCGACACGATCACCATCGAGCATAAGGCTAAGTCGCGCGAAGGCTTCGCGCTCGGAGCCGTGCTCGCGGCTGAATGGAGCCAAGGGCGCAAAGGCATTCTGACGATGGAGCAAATGATGGGGGATATGATTAAGTGAGCCGGGCTTCGGCGTAGCTCCGCGGCGGCAACGTGACGGCGGCATACTCCCTCGAATTCAAATCTTACCACTCAATCAAGAAATCAAATGACAAACGAACCTAATCATATTCACGGCGACGCGCCAAACGCCTTTCAGGCAGCCGACGAGGAAATCAAGAAGGCTGGCGGGAACAGTAACGGAAAGCCGCGCAAAACATTCAAAGAGCGGGTGAAGGCCACGCGGCCTACGCGCTGGGTGAGATTCGGCATAGTGGCGCTGCTATGGTGCCTTTTCTGCCTATGGATGCAGAACGGATGGCTGCTGCTCGTGCTTCCGCTGCTTTTCGACATATATATCACCGGATATATACCGTTCACTTGGTGGCGCAAATCGAAGAGCAAGGCGGTAAGGAGCGTTATGTCGTGGGTCGACGCGATTGTCTATTCGCTGATTCTCGTCTTTTTCATCTTCGGATTTATAGGGCAGAACTACACGATCCCCTCTTCGTCGCTCGAAAAAACGCTTTTGACGGGCGACTATCTCTTCGTCAACAAGCTTATCTACGGCCCCCGCGTGCCGATGACGCCGATTCATTTCCCGTTGGTACACAACACGATGCCGTTCACAACCGAGATGAACAGTTACCTTGAGTTTCCCTCGGTTAAATACCACCGCCTAAAAGGCTTGCGCGATGTGGAAATCGGCGATATCGTGGTGTTTAACTTCCCGGCGGGCGATACGGTGATGACAAAGGCGCAAAATCCCGACTATTATCAGCTCATAGAGCTTTACGGCTACGAAAACGTCAACAACAACCCGATGTCGTTCGGGCGCAAAATCACCCGTCCGGTCGACCGCAGAGAGAACTATGTGAAGCGATGCGTAGGCCTGCCCGGGCAGAGAATCAGCATAAAGGATGGCTACGTGTGGATCAACGGCAAGAAGCAGAGCGTGCCTGAG